>Ga0136617_10002502_pt1 | contig 16322 bp, 11 predicted proteins | sample AntDrymUQ3222106_2_FD_129672 | JGI IMG/M metagenome (GOLD analysis project Ga0136617, IMG submission 129672) | Polar desert sand microbial communities from Dry Valleys, Antarctica - metaG UQ322 (21.06) | ecosystem: Environmental > Terrestrial > Soil > Desert | place: Antarctica: Dry Valley...
GCAATCATTCCGAGAGTTAATCCGAGGCCCATCTCCATCAAATACGCAAAATGGTTTTTGTTTACGAACTGGCCATAACCCTCGTTGGGTTTAAGCAACGGGAGCCCGAAACCTAAGCTGTGCTGAGTTGTCTGTCGCAACAGTCCATAGATCGCGCTCGCCACGGCAACAGCGATGATCACATTGACAAGCGCACTGATCCGGCCTGCGCTCGCCGCGTAGCGATAGAAAAGCGCCCCCGCTATCGTCAATCCAAGCAGCTGGAGCGCGAAGAACCTGGTCTCATAAGGATCCGCGCTTATTGCGTTCCACGGAGAATAGGGAATGCCCGGTATCGGCGTGTCCACTGGTCCCAACGTGATTGTTTGCAACAGAGAGAAGCCAGCAAGTGCAAATAGGGGAAGGAGAACAGCCCTGCCTCCGGTGGACCAAGACTCGCTCAAGAAACCCTCTATGATCCAGAGAATACAGAGCGTGAAAACGACACATACAAAGAATGCTCTCCACCAGGTCTCGACAGTTCCGTAAGGGATTGCCGTCAAGATAATCAGCCCGAGCAGTGAGACAAAAATGGTCTTGCCCAGAAGATCGGTGAGTGGCATATCGGTCTTCTGCTCTTCAGTTTTGCTGCGTAGCGCTGTTTCCAGACATCAACTCGAGATCTTGCTTGTAAATCAATTAATGACTTGGCCTTGGGTTCTGGCTCATAACCGGCTCGCCTAAAATTCGCGGACGAAAGTATGCAACCGTTCTTTCCAAACCAACGCGTAATTGAATCGTAGGCGTCCAGCCCAGCAATGTCTGGGCCCGGGTGATGTCCGGTTTGCGCTGTTTAGGATCGTCTTCCGGCAGTGGCAAGTAGACGAGCTCGGATTTTGATTTGCAGACCTCCGTGACTTCCGCCGCCAGTTGCTTAATGGTGAACTCCGCTGGATTCCCCAAGTTCACGGGTTCATGCGAACCGTCAGTGTTCATCAGTTTGATAAGCGCCTCGACCAGATCATCGACGTAACAGAAAGACCGCGTCTGATCGCCCTTTCCATATAACGTCAACGGTTGACCCCGCAAAGCCTGGACGACAAAGTTTGAAACGACGCGACCATCGTTCTCGAGCATTCGCGGTCCATAGGTGTTGAAGATTCGAGCAATGCGCGTGTCCACGAGGTTTTGCCGGTGGTAGTCCATCATCAGAGTCTCGGCAATTCGCTTCCCTTCGTCGTAGCACGACCTGGAACCAATCGGATTGACGTTACCCCAATACTCTTCTGGCTGCGGGTGGACCAAAGGATCGCCATATACTTCAGATGTTGACGCCTGCAGAATCCGAGCGCGAACGCGCTTGGCGAGACCCAGCATATTAATCATGCCCATGACGCTGGTTTTCACTGTCTTCACAGGGTTGTATTGATAGTGAATAGGCGACGCGGGACAGGCCAGGTTGTAGATCTGATCGACCTCAAGGAGGATCGGCTCTATCACGTCATGGCGTACCAGTTCGAAGCGCGGATTATCAAGCAGGTGAAAAATGTTCTCACGACGCCCGGTAAAAAAGTTGTCCAGGCAGATTACATCGTGGCCTTCGTTGATTAGTCGCTCACACAAGTGTGAGCCAATAAAACCTGCACCGCCGGTTACAAGAAGTCTCATGTTTCTATCTCACGATTTGAATTTGAAGACTCGAACTCTGTCAGGGGTAAAGAAACTCGGACATTAACTGCGAGAGTCGGGGTTAGAAGTGATGAGTGATGCGTGATGAGTGATGAGTCAAAATCAGATGTCTATATTCTCAACGAGTTGCGCCTGCGCTCGACTGAGAGGCGCAATCCTCCAAGTAACTTTCCGACCTCGCCGGCCTGCGCCATTAAAGCATCGAATACTTCGATACTCAGATAACCGACATCAAGGGCCACATAGAGTTGAGCGCGCAATTCAGCACAGGATGCTTTCGCGACTGAGAGGAACTGATGAAACTCTGCCGGTCTTCCTCGTTCAAATCCCTCTGCGAGATTCGACATGCTGGAAACCGCAGCACGCCTAATCTGATCTTTGAGACCAAAATCACTAGCGAACTTACACTGATTTGTAACCTTGTAGATTTCAGAAGTAAGCTTTCTCGCCTTCTGCCAAGCAATGAAATCCTCAAACCGTTCAATTCTCTTAGCCATAAAGTCCTCCTTTGGGGTGAGTCCAAGCTGGACGTAGGTTTAAAAAGAACTCATCACTCATCACTCATTACTCATTATTCCTCACTCATCACTTATTACTCCTCACTCAGCACTCAGCACTCTCTTCGCACCGCCTGATTACCCTGATACAACACATCCATCAATGGTTTTCAGGCTCCTGGCCGTGCGGTTCTTTCCAGCAGGTGCCAGTATTGGCGAGCCATTTCTTTTCGGTCGTGATGCAGTCGAGTATATTCGTAGCCACTCTGAGCCAATCGCTCATAAAGTAATTTGTCATATCGCAAGGTCTCGACCGCGTCCACGAGCCCGTCTGCGTCTTCAGGGGCAAAACAAATCCCTGCGCTTGCTGCTTCGATGATCTCGGAAGCCTCGCCGCGAATACCCAGGGCGATGGGCTTCCGCATTACCATGGCTTCAAAAATCTTGGACGGAATCACTGTGCGGAAAAGCGGCTTATCCCTGAGATGGATGATGCACACGTCCGATATCTGGAGAAAATAAGGAACCAGTTCTCTGGGCTGCTTCTCGATCAGACGAAAGTTTTCGAGTTTTAGTTCACCTTGTCGTTGCGCAATTTTGTTGCGCTCTGCACCCGCCCCAACCGCCATGAAGACGATCCCGGAATTGTTACAGCGAGAAGCAGCCTCGATCAGAATGTCTGCGCGATGGGCCATCCCGAGAGTGCCAATGTAGGAAGCAACAAATTTTCCTTCCAGTCCGTAATGCCTGCGTATCTCCGCAAGCTTCCCCGGATCCAAATCCTTTAAGAAAGTCTCCCGATCAGCAGCGTTCTGAAGCACTGTAATCTTGTTTTCATCAACTCCTTTTTCTACAATGATGCGCTTAAAGCAATTGGTTACGGTAACAATGTGAGTGCTGTGGAGATAGAGATACTTTTCCAGCTTTTCAAGCACTCGGATCAGCCAGTTACGATTGATCGCCCCAACCGCGACAATTGAGTCCGGCCACAGATCACGAACCTCCAAGACGAAAGGCACTCGCTTCCACCGACTTATGATATAGCCCGCCAGGCCTGAAAAGAATTGGGGTGAACTTGCCACGACCACATTCGGCTTGCGCGCAAGTTTTCGCACATACCAAAGCACCGTCAACATGAAGGAGGCGTAACTTATCATGCGCCGGAACGTGCCCTTGTTTTCCGCAATATAGGTCGGCACTCGCGTAACGGAGATGCCTTCAATCTCCTGCTGCGTGAAGCTGTTTCGATAGCCGTCGTAAACTACACCTTCGGGAAAATTCGGCACTGCAGTCAAGACGTCAAAGCTGCCTCCATCTTTAACCCATTGACGCGCGTGCTCGTAAAGGCGCGTCGCCGGCGCGTTCACTTCCGGCGGGAAATAGTTGCTGATGAAAAGGACGTGCATCCGATCTTAATACGTGATCGTGTACGATAGCTCAACGGGAAGTTCAGTCTCAGCTCTGATTGCAATCACTGTGTTCTTTTGCTTTACTCCGAAACGAGGACAGTACCAGCCACCTTCGCTGGCAACCTCGCCTCGTTCGACTGTTATGAGACATTCAACCTGCCCGTTCCTGAGCTTGATCGAGTTCCCTTCCCGCTCGACCGAGGCGGCAGGGTGCAAGTGGAGCATGCTTTCTACCAAATGTTTTCCCTTGCCGGTGATTGAATCTTCGACCTGAATCTGGCGCCGCGCGTCCGTGCACCGAATGCTTCGCCGGTGGACGATGCGATCGCCGATTAGTTTTCCATAACCGTCGAAACGTCCCGCGAAACGGCTCCCATGCCTGTCTCTAGTAAAAGAAACGTCTTTCGGATCAAAGCGCCGGGCGACGCGAAAGCTTCCCCAGCATTCGGCCTGATCCGTGCGATCTATTGTCACGGTATTGTGCGCCCGGGTGCTCCGCGCATATCGACGCATCTGACCCTGCTTGTACTCATACACTCCGCTGTCAACAATAAAAGGACGTTCCTGAAATGAAAGCTCGAAACTGAAAATATCGGCGTGCCCATGAGCCGGGAGGAAATCAGGCCCGATCGCACCCCCATCAATGATCAAATAAATGGAAGGGTTCTCATGGATAAAATATCCTGTCTCGTAAAATGAGTACAGTTTTCTTGCCTGGTGATGCAGAAGATCTTGGGCGTACTGTGCCAGTGACCGTGTGGATACTGCTATCTCATGCGTCGAATCGTTGAAGAGTGCGATGTGGCCGTCAGGATGCGTAACGGACACAAGAAAATCGGTCATTTGCTTAGCTGATTCCCTAAGTAAAGGTAAGTCAGGGTGTTCTTGAGGCAGGATATTAATGATGTCCAGGTAGCCCTTCAGCATAATGGCGTGATACATCGGGCTGCACTCAAAATATCCCCCATCCTTCAGCACCTGCACCGGGGTTTCGCGCTGGAATATTCTTAGTCCTCTCCTTAGCCATCGGTAGGCTTCACCCTGGCCTTCAAAATATCCTCCGGCGAAAATCAATGCCTTGGCATTTTCGAGCAAGTGATTGCCAGGCTGATGAAATTCAATGTTCCGGTAGAGATGTGATGCCTGTTGATAGATGCTTCTCAACAGTTCAGGTGTATCCAACCGCAGCTTACACCAGTTAACAACTCGCAAAGAGGTTGGATAAGGATGCCAACCGACGGTGTTTCCCAGGCGATTTGCGCGAACCCAGTCGGAGGATATCTCCAGTTGTTCCTCTCGGCTGAGAAGGTGAAGATAATCGAAGTAGTGGAGGTTAAACTGCCATAGAAGCGGCAGCCCCGGGGCTTTCCAGTTCGCGGGCCATCCCAGGTGTGCGTCGTAATTTAGAAATCGAAATCGCCCCTCTCTTAGTTCCTTTCCGCTGTTCCATGGATCGTGGTGCACAAACGGGACGGTAGACTTTAATGTGCCCTCTAACTTATCAGGCGGTTCAGGCAGCGCTGGCAGACCCACCTTTTTTTTAGACTGCGCTAATAACCGCCCGAGGATCTGGCCCGGCTTTAAGTGTCGGGTTGTATGAAAGTATCGAGCCGCCATTCCCAAGATATCAGGCGCTTGTTTCTTGACTAAGTACCTCACGATCTGTGGTGCAAAGTAATCGGCTCGCCATCCTGAAGGCCGCGCTGTGCCGCCAAGGTTGCTTGTGTGGAATTCACTATTTCTTCAAACGAGATGGGTATGGGCCCGTTGCCGGTGAGGTAAGCAGTTATGGCCCGCCATTCAGCCCTGTGCCCTTTGTCCCGGCGTAATCTAGCGACACGCTTGACGCTCCTGTTGCCGTCATGGATAACTAATTTGCGGAAGTCATCCAATCGTGCAGACAAGCCTCCACCGAAGACCTCCAGGGATTCTTTGCCCGAACTCTTATTACCGTTGGCTACATAGGTCACGGTTCCCAGAGACCCGTTAGCAAATTCCAGTGTAATGAGTAGATTGTCTCGCGAATAAAGTCCGCTATCCGGCAGAGCGCGAGCAATGATCGTCTGAGGCGTGCTGCCCGTCAGATAGATAAGCAAATCGATGAAATGACATGCTTCTCCCAATAGTCGGCCACCCTGGGCCGGGTCTTGGGTCCAATGATCGGGCGCAATAAAGCCCGCATTAACTCGGTAGTGCAGCATCAGCGGTTCTTGCACACGCTGCAGATGTTGCTTCAGCTCAACCAAGAACGGCGCAAAACGGCGGTTAAAGCCCACCGCAAGTAATGGTGGCTGAATGGCGGATGAAGATCTACCATCCTCTGTAATAATGCTTTCGCGAACCCCCTGATAGGTGGATATGATCTCCTCTAACTCCTCTTCATTGAGACATAGCGGCTTTTCCACAAAGACATGTTTCCGCGCCTTTAATGCGGTAATGACTTGCTGCGCGTGGAGGTTATGGCGCGTGAGAATAGCAACGGTATTGATCGCGGGATCATTCAAAAGCTCTTGCTCGTCTGTGGTGCAATAATCAAACCCATAGCGCTCCGCGGCAGACGATGCACTTAGCCCGCTGCCACTTACGATACCTATAAGTTTTACATCGTGCGCGACCCTGATCGCCGGCAGCAATGTGGCCCTGGCGAAACTACCGGCGCCAATCATGCCCAACCTTACTTGCTTAAGGGGTGCAGACAGTTTGTTCTCTTCCCCATGGGAAGCCGTTCCATCAACCGAGCGCAGCACAACCTTCCGTTTCAGGTCGGGTGTCTCAGGGTAGGTCAGCACTACACCGAGGAACGAATCACCAGTCTTACCCGTGATTAACTCATAAGCTTTCGGCGCGTTAAGAATTGGAAAACGGTGCGTGACGAGCGGCCCAACTTTAACCTTCCCCTCGGACAGCATTTGTACAAAGGCCTGCATGTTGCGCTGCTCGGTCCAACGCACGTAGGCGTAAGGGTAATCGTGTCCCTTTTCCTCATACTCCGGGTCATAACGGCCTGGCCCATAGGACCGGGAGATACGAAAATCCAGCTCTTTTTCGAAATAGACTTTGCGCGGGATACTCATTCCGACCGCGCCGACGGCGACGACAATGCCTTTATCACGGGCGATCTTCCCTGCCAGCTCGACCGGTTGATCGCTTTTGGTATCAGCGGCAATCAGCACAGCGTCCGCGCCATGCCCCGCAGACAGCCGATGACAAATACCAGATAGATCGTCCGGCGTGGTCGCTACAGCGTCAGCGCCCAACTGGAGGGCCAGCTCAGCGCGTTGCGGCTGGATATCGATTCCCACAACGATGCAGCCTGCGGCTTTAAGCATTTGCGCAGTCAGCTGCCCTAACAGACCAAGCCCGATTACGGCCACGACCTCGCCAAGTTTTACTTCCGCCAAGCGAATGCCTTGCAGGGCAATGGCTCCGACTGTTGTGAAAGATGCCGACTGAAAGTCCACGTCCTCTGGAATTTTGACCGCTAAGTTCTTCGGCACGGAAACCACTTCCGCGTGATTGGCAGAACCCACGCCGGCACAGGCAACACGGTCGCCAACTTTAAACTCTGAGACGCCAGCGCCGACCTCAAGCACGCTTCCCGCACAGGAATAACCTAATGGCACAGGCTTATCCAGACGATTCTGCACAACCTCTAAAGTAGTCAAGGCGCCTTCACGGCGCGCCTTGTCAATCGTCTGGCGCAGTAAATCGGGGCGGGATCGAACCTTTTGCAACAAATTCTTCTTCGCGAAGTCCACCAACATCCGCTCCGTCCCGACGGAGACGAGGCTCGCGCTGGTAAGAACCAGGATGCCTTGAGACTGCACGGCGGGAGTTGGCACATCGCTGACGGTTACGTCGCCGGTCTTGAAGGATTGAATGATCTGCTTCATGCGTTAGTTGTAGGTATTGTCTTAGTTTGATTTACGCTCGGACGCCAACTTTGTATATTAGGTTATTCGAGAGTCCTATTACGTTGGGAAAAATTTCGCTTTGGGGTCGTTTGAGCCTTTGTACTGGGGGCATTCCAGGTTTTCAAAAGTTGCGCTCTTCATCGTGTTGCCCAGCCCCGCATCCACTCTATTTTGACAGCAAACAGAGTATCTTATTCTTTGCAACGTGTTTGGCGTTCCTGTAAAACAGATGCCCCGCAAGCCGCATAACCCTATTCTCGATTCGCATATTATTGAGGTAAAAATCAGACGGCATGGTGTACTCAGACACTTCCGAATACTTCTCGATCTTGAGGTCGCTCATGCTGACGACAAGCTCGAATGCCCGGCGTGACCATATCTGTAAGTGAGCGCTTGAAACCGTCCCTCGTAGCACTTTGCCATATAGACGATGTTTTGATAGCAACTTCGTTATAGGATAAATCCAAAACTGTTTCGGCGTGTCAATGAATATCTTGCCAGTGTCCTCTAACTTCCCCGCCAGTTGCTTGAGCACAGAAACAGGATCTAAAACGTGCTCGAATACGTCGTTTAAGAAGATGTAGTCAAATCGGGTTCGGTCAGTTGGGAAATCCTTGAATTTGATCTGCCGGTTCACAAGTTTCCACTCATCTAAGAGACCGTCATCTCGCACGTCAACAAAATAGACATCGCTGTCAAATAGATAAGACTTGCAGGTGAGAGCGAACTGTCCACCCCCGCCACCGTAGTCAAGAATACTTACCTTGCCTCGTGGAAGGTTGCTATTCATTGCAAAGAGAAACATGTTTGAGAAATTGCTGTGGTTGCGTATCGCCGCCTCGGCATACCAACTGCGACTTTCTCGCTGATCATCTCCTCCCATCTCTTTGAACAGCTCATTGTCCGTAGGATAAGGATAATAAAGCAGCACTCCGCATTTACGGCACCTCGCGGTATGGAGGTACGTTTCCAATGAAGTCGAATTGCATATCTTACAAGAGGGCGAGTCCATACCGGCATTTTCAGGAGTGCGCGACAAATATGCATCAGGCCAGAGACACCCCAACGGTATCGGGCAGTAGCCCAACCGTAAAGGAGGGCCTCTGCACGCCCAACTACGCCCTCCCTAACCGTCGGGCGCTTCTGTGATCTCCATGGCAATTCCAAAAACGCTGGACGGCAGTCTGATTTGTTTCTGCTGGATTATCAATCTATGAAAGTTTGCATCCACAATTCCAAAGTCAGAAACTGCCAAACTTGGTGTGACCAATCTTCGCGGCCAATTCTTTGTTCTTCGATCAGGTGCCGCACCTTCTCAGGTCGAAACAGCCCGCGCTCTCTTATCCGGCTTTCACTTAGAAGGTCGTCCACCATCTCGCACAAATCTCCAGTTAGCCAGTAATCAATAGGCGCCGCAAAACCCGCTTTTTTCTGGTGCAAGACCTCCGCGGGAAGTAGGGGGGCCATTGCTCCCCGCAGTATATGTTTCGTCGTACCGCCACGAAGCTTCAAACTGGGCGGAACATTCCATGCGACCCATTCCGCCAGTTCCCAATCCAGAAACGGAACGCGCACCTCGACCGAAGAAGCCATGCTCATTTTGTCGTTATAGGTCAGATTCAGGCTGACCATAAAAGCTTTGGTGTCGAGGTAAAGCATTTGATTGAGAAAACCAGCGTCGGTTACTCGCGCAAAATAATCGAGATGCTGGCGTCGTGGGTCCCCGCCATTGATTCGCGAGCGTGTTGCGTCGCTGTACAGCCCCTGTTTCTGGGTCTCCGTCAAATAGACACTATCCATGATGAAGCGATCTTGCGGGGCGAGTGAACCGCTGCGGGCCATCTTTTTTGCCAGGCGCACATAGCTCTTAAGCGAACTACCTCGAAAGGCAGGCAGGGCGGCCACCGCGGGCTCTATGACATGCCCGCGCAATCCTGCGGGTATGCGGCGATAGCGTTCTGCCAGATAGTGAGCCTGGTACTTACGATACCCTCCGAAAAGTTCATCGCCGCCAACACCCGAAAGCAGCACTGTCACATCCTTGCGCGCCTCACGATTGACCAGATAGGCGGCAATGATAGCCGGGTCAGCAGTAGGCTCATCCATGTGCCAGACTAATTTGGGCAACAACTCAACCACATCCGGCTCAACCAGAATCTCCGTATGGTTGCAGCCAAAGTGTTGTGCGGTGCGTTTTGCAACTTCAGTATCGTCCAGCGTTACCTCACCCTTGCGGTATTTTTCGGGGAAGGCGACGGTGAACGTGCGAACCGGTTGGCTGGTATCTTTGGCCATGGCGGCCACGATGCTGCTGGAGTCTAGCCCGGCGCTTAGGAAAGCTCCCAGCGGAACGTCACTAAGCATCTGCGCCCGAACGGAAGCGCTGAAACGCTCTTGCAACTCGACAGCCAGTTCGGTTTCATCTGTCTTGAAGTCGTATTGGCTACCAGGGAAAACCAGATCCCAATACTGGACTAGTTTGATGTCTGCATTCTCAAAAACAGCATAGTGGCCGGCGGGTAATTTGTAGATCCCATCAAACATCGTGAGCGGATCTGGCACCCATAGGAAAGTAAGGTACTGGTGTAGCGCGGTGAAGTTAATGCGGCGTGGCATCCCGTGTACTTGCAGCAATGCCTTGACCTCAGACGCGAAGGCCAATCGCTTTCCCTCATGGCAGTAATAGAGCGGCTTGATGCCGAAATGGTCTCGCGCGAGAAACAGTTGCTGGCGGGCGTTATCCCAGATCGCTATCGCAAACATCCCGTTGAGATGGCGCAGACAGTCCGGGCCGTATTCCTGATAAAGATAGAGGACTGCTTCGGTATCGCTGTTAGAGCGGAATTGATAACCTTTAGATTCTAGTTCGCGACGAAGCTGAGGATAGTTGTACACCTCGCCGTTGTAAACAATAGTAAGACGACCATCTGGCGTCGACATGGGCATGTGACCGGCAGGCGAAAGGTCTAAGATTGAGAGGCGGCGAGAACCTAGCCCCACCCAACCACCATCAGCCGAAACCGTCTGCCACAGACCGCGATCATCAGGGCCGCGATGCGCCTGCACATCGGTCATACAGGCGAGAGCTTCGCGATCACCCCAATTCACTAGACCGGCGATACCACACATTCTTGCGACTCCATTGCCCGTCTGAAAAGAGCGATAGTTTTACGCTCACCATCAGAAGAAGAAATCCAGTTTCGTGCAAACTCACGCGCTGACTGTGATAGGTTCCTATAGACTGTTTCATCCATATCAATGCACTGTTGTAAAACACCCCGCCAGCGGCCCAAATTACTTAAAGATAAATCCCACCCGACTTCTTTGGCTGCAAGATCCATCCACGGGGTCTGATCACTGATCAGCACAGGGCATCCGGCGGCCAGTGCTTCAAGAATCACATGTCCGAAATTCTCCCCTAGCGTGGGCAGCAGGAGGAAGTGGTATTGGAGTAACGTCTCCGCCACTTTCTCGTGAGAAAGCAAACCCTGGTAAGTTATCTTGACGTCGTTAGGCATGGCAGTAATTATTTTCATGCAATCCTGCCAATAGTGTGCGTCTTCGAGTGGACCATAAATATCGAGTGTAATCTGCCCCGAACTTCCTCGAAGCATTTCTAAAGCCTGCCGGAGATTCTTCTTTGGTGAAATGCGTGAGAGGAAAACGAAGCGCACCTCTCCCGCGGTCTTTTTTGGTTTCTGGACCAGAAGATCGTCCCGCAGGAGTTTTTGATCTGGAATATCAGATGCAATATGCACCGTACAATCTGGACCAATTACGGTGTGAACATCTTGCTCTTCGATAGCGGAAGACGCGTGCCATATAAGATCGCGATAGAGATTTAATTTGAGTGCCAGCCAAATATGAAATTGTTTTTTAAAAGCCTTAAGCGCAAGCGCACCCGATGAAAACTCACCCCGAGGGGCTAGGATCACGGGTATGTTTGCGATCGTTTTTAACCACCGCAACAATAGAAACATAAGGGACACCCTTGAAAAGAAACTATTGAGATAGATCACATCAGGAGATTCATTTTTGATCAGCCGGCTTATGGTGGAGAGAGACCATGAGTCGCTCGATGTGTAGTACACTCGGGCCTTGCCAACGCGATTCCAGTTGCTAACTTTAACGCTTGGATACGGAACTGTATCTTTAACGTCACGATCTCGGGTTAGTATCACAAACTCAAATCGGTCGCCCAGTCTCTCCACCATGTTCGAAATCGTTCGCAAAGGCCCCCCCGCCTTATAACCCGGCAGATAAAAATCAATGAGCACGAAGATCTTCGGCATTCATGAACCCGTGCTTCCAATTGGGTAGATTTGTCCAAAGACAACAGGGAGGATGTGCCGCATGTACCGTCTCCACACGATTGTCGTCAGGACCTCGATATAGAAGGGCGTTAAGCATGTCCCTTACTCGAAGCCATTGGCGCGGCAGGACCGCTATAGTGAAATGAAGAGGCGAACTGCTGCTTTCGAGGCGCCTGTCGGCAGCCGGGGTTGATGCCGTCTGGGATAACAGAGACCCTGCTTTACTAATGGGCCTAAGCGGCGTTTGACAATCTGTCGCGTTATGTTAGTAAGAAAAATAATTTCGGCAGCTCTGCGAAACGTTGAGAGCTGACATTTTTCAAGAAGCTCGAGCCTGACACTTACCAGAGAAGCACCATAGCGCTGTCGTTCTTGCGTCTCAAAAGGAAGCTGGTTCTGAGCCATCGTCACGACGAATGGCGGAACTTGCCGCCGTAGTTTCCTCCCGGCATGAAAAGGACATCGCAATTCTCGATGGCAAGTCGAGTTAATTTGGTTTGTTGCCAAGCCAGCGGTTTGAGTAATGGCCCGTCCAGGGCCTTCTCATGCTGAAGATAGAGCCATGAATGTCTGGGCAACAAATCGAGCGTCTCTCTGCCACCCCAAACGGTCACGCTGACTATCCCTTCGCGTTCAGGCTCCGCGGCTCGTAGCATCTCAGCAAGATGCGTGAACACTGCCGTCGGCACAAATGTTTGAAGCATCGACGCCAACTCGTAACCTTTCTGAGTTCATCGTGCGAAAATCGCAGAATGAGTTAGGCCTAGGTTCGCGGATAATCCTGGCGGACATAGGATCCCAGACCCTTACTTAATCCTGCCTGCTGTGGCTCTAATCCAGGACGCTTGAGGTTCCTTGCACGTTGGCTAAGGGCGAGATGAAAGGCAACGATCCTTGAGTAAGCTTGTTCCGGCGTAAACCTCAGCAGCACGCTTTGGCGGGCCTTCTGGCCCATGGCGAGCGCGACTTCGGGCCTTTTGATCAAGAACTCCATTCTTTCCGCTAACTCTTCTTCTTCCCCGTTCGCGACCAGAAACCCGTCTTGCCCGTCTCTTATCAGAGACTCTGGTCCGCCACATCGTGTCGCCACCACGGGCAACCCACAAGCCATCGCTTCGAGGACCACGATTCCTTGACCCTCTTCTTGCGAGGGCAGCACGCTGAATAAAGATGACTGATAGAAACGCGGAAGCTCCGCCGAAGGCAAGTGTCCCAGGAAATCAACCCATTGTTCCAACCCGAGTCTTCGCACCAATTCCTGGAGCAGCGGGCCGGGCTTTTCTCCTGCCAACTTCAAAAAGCATTCAATCCCTTTTTCACGTACGCGCCGGAGAGCTGCGAGCAATAATGTCACTTGTTTTCGGGGATCGTTGACTCGCCCAGCATAGCAGATGGTGGTGTGTTGCTTACTGACCGTATCGTCAGGCTTGAACACGTCCGCGTCCACCGGGACGGCAACAAAGGCTCGAGGGTCAATATTGAGTCCGTACGTATTCTCTAACAGCTTGCGCGTATATTCACTGATGACGAATACCCTCGAAGCATTCTTAACGGTTTTCCTTTCCAGCTTTCGTATGAAATGGAATTGAACTTGCAGCCATCGTTTCCTGAGAAAGCTTGATCCTCTATAGAACTCAGCTCCGTCTGCCTCTCTGGTGGAAGCTATCCAAAGCGCATATGGAGTTTGCGACCGTGCTGCTGGAAATCCCTGAGCTATTCCCCCTCCCGTCACCTGGGCCGAATCCGCCCAACTTAGTAGTTCATCCCAGATTCGATTGAATGCATATCTTCTGAACTCTATGGCCGGAAACGCAGAGCGGATAGCGTAGTAAGAGAAGCCTTCCACGTCGTGCAGAAAAACCTCCGGGCAGCCTTTGACGAATCCCTTAGTTCTTCCGTTCAAGTTTCCCGGATCAGGATAAGCAACCCGAATCTCAAATCCGCCCCGTTGGAGCAGATGCTTGCAAAGTCCCATCGTTTGGGTGTAACCGCCTCCACCCCACTGCGGCGGCAAGGTCATGACGAGAATTTTATGCACGTGAGTTTTTGATTAAGAGAAAGGCTTGTCTACAATTCTCAACGTCGGTAGAGAAAATACTGGCAGATGAGCAGCACAGGAGTGAGGCGAATGAGGTTGATAAAGATTGAATCGAACGAGCTGTCAATCACCGCCAGCGAAGTTGAAACTCCCAGGAGTATTGTGAGACCTCCGCTGCCCGCCAGCCAGAAGCGCTTGTAGACTACCTGCTGTAACATCCCAATGAGGAAGAACCCAAAAAATACGAGCGGGCCTCCGCCGCCAAAATAGAGGTAGCCAACAGGACTCATGGCAATTGAAGTGATCTCGGTGTCCTGTTCCATCACTTCGTTTGCAAACCAGAGTCCAATGTTTTGCAGCGGTTTTGTTGGCAGCAGCACTCTGGGGACAACTGCGTGAAGGGGAACAAGCAGCAAATTGTTCAAGAACTCCGGAGCGTTATTAGGGAGGCCTGATTCGTCCATGTACTGAATCGAGCGCGCTGTTTGAGCTGTAGAGTTCAATCGGCTAACGAAACTTAAAAAGTACAGGCTCGGTTCGTTGAGGACTCTATTCTCGGCCCCCTGAGCGCTCCTCAACTGATTCACCATTACTGAGCCAATGTTGACCACATTTCGGTTTTGAAAGGTCGGATCTGAATAGCGCACGACCCTGTAAGGCTCAATTACAATATAGGCCAGCGCGATCAATCCAAGTGAAGCGATTACGGCCTTTTTGGGCATATGCCCTTTGATTGCGTAATAGCACAGGCCAACTATGAGCAGCGGCATGATTACCTGCCCCTTGAAGCCCGAGAGAAAGCCGAAGATCACTTCCTGGGCCAATATTCCAATCAGCAATACCTTATGCGTCAGGTTGTTTTTGGGCCGGGAGAATAAGGAGAGGGCACAGCCTATTAACGCTACTCTTCCGAGGCTGACCGCAAGCTCCATGTATTCTCGATAGTTCGCCAAACCATAAAGCTGCTCCCTCTCGCTATTGTAGCCATAAATACCGAGTGAGACTTGAAGCAGACGTGAGGAAAAACTCAGGAAGAGGCACAGCGCGATAAACTCCCACCGCAACTCAAAGTTCGAACGAAGCGCTCGTTTCAAAAAGAGGAGCTGCCACATCTTGGCGGCGATCCTCTTTCCTATGCCGACGCGGTATCCCTGCCACATGGCGAATGCCGCCAGCAGGACATAAAACATCGCATGGGCCATCCATTCGTAAGCAGTATAACCAAGGAGAATCTCAGGATAGTCCTGGTCCGGGAGCAGCCACAAAATGTTCGTTACTCCGAACGCTATGGCGAAGGTCGCAATTGAGGCGAGCACAACGGGACTAAGTAACGCGCGATCTTTCTGCGTAGCCATAAACTCGCGCACCTCGTAGCCGAGGTAGGCCAGCAGAATCAGTGTTAAGAGCACGAAACGCGCCTTGGCAGTCAGGGTATCATTGAGCGCGATCGTAGCGACGATCGCAACCAGGAATAGGACGTAAACAATTGCTCTTCTTCGCACAGCTAGACCCTTTCCAATTCCCGGTGCACTAAGTAAGAGACTTCCGGCAGGAGAAACCCTTTCCCTCCACCGAAGACCGTCCTTAAGAGCACTTCCATCCGTTTCTCGTAGGTGTGCTCCAGATGGGCGCGTTCCTGCGCGCGCCATGCAATTTTCCGACGCTCATCTTCGCGCGGCAGATAGTAATCGATCTTATTCTTCAGCTCCTTCATGCTCGAGAACGTGACCAGTTCTTCGTCCTCACGAAAAAGCTGCTCGATGCCCGGACGCCAGTCAATCAATTGAAACCCCCCAGCTCCCGCAATCTCAAAAGCTCGTGCATTGATGCCCCAAACTTCCGCAGGTTGGATGTTGTTGACGACGATCTTCGCCGCGCGAAAAGCTTTCGACTTCTCCTCGTTAGCGACATACTTCTTCTGAAGCATCGGCTCAATCAAACTGACGTCCATCCACAGCGGCGGCAGACTTCCCCAGATTTTGATTTCATACCCATTGAGTTGACTAAAAAACGCGCCCCTGTACGGATACAGATTTCCTGCCGTGGCGATCTCGCAACCATAGATCTCCCAATCACGGGGCGATAACTCGCAAGTTTTATGGTAACGCGGGTTGCAACATTCCGGCAGATAGTAGATGCGTGTACTGAGAGTCTGATTCAGCCTGTGAACTATGTACGGATCCTTAAAAAAGAGCGCGTCGTATTCGGCATTCAGAAAAAATGACCGTTGGAAATTTGCAATATGGTCCGGAAACCACAACACGACTGGAGACCTTGTCTCATTCTTTAACGATCGCATCTGGGCGGGGCGCAAAAAGTCATGGCAAACGATAGTGAGGTCGATCGCCTGCCTTCCTGCAACGCTTAACAGCTGTCTTGTCTCACTCCGTTGCGCTATTTGAAACTGCTTTGCCAGTTCGTAGACAGTACTCTTGACTTGCGTCCATCTCTTGCTAAGCACACTGCCCTTAGTCTTGTATTTA
>Ga0136617_10002504_pt1 | contig 16313 bp, 16 predicted proteins | sample AntDrymUQ3222106_2_FD_129672 | JGI IMG/M metagenome (GOLD analysis project Ga0136617, IMG submission 129672) | Polar desert sand microbial communities from Dry Valleys, Antarctica - metaG UQ322 (21.06) | ecosystem: Environmental > Terrestrial > Soil > Desert | place: Antarctica: Dry Valley...
CGCGGCGAATACAAATATCTGATCGATATTATGGACGTTGCTTTAGATGAATGCCGCGCAGCCGGATTACTAGGCAAAAACATCCTGGGTTCCGATTTTTCACACGAGATTTACACGCACACAGGTGCCGGTGCATATATCTGCGGCGAAGAAACTGCTCTATTGAGTTCCTTGGAAGGTTATCGCGGCCACCCTCGGATGAAGCCGCCATTCCCTGCCGTCGAAGGTGTCTATGCATCGCCGACGGTGGTGAATAATGTCGAAACGTTCACGTCCGTTCCGCAGATCATCGAAATGGGGGGAATTCCATGGCGCGATCTCGGCACGGAAAAATCGGGCGGGACAAAGCTTTGGTCGGTCAGCGGACATGTCAAAAAGCCCGGTGTTTATGAGCTTCCGATGGGCTATTCGGACATGGAAAAGTTCATCTTCGACGATTGCGGCGGGATGCTTAGAAACGACAAAAAGCTGAAGGCCGTTATACCCGGCGGTTCGAGCGTTTACATCATGAACGCCGGCCAGATCCTCGGCAAAAACGTCACGATGGATTACGAAGGCCTCGTGACGGCCGGTTCCATGCTCGGCACCGGCGGCATGATGGTGATGGACGAAACTGTCGATATTATGGAATCGACCAAAAACCTGACCGAGTTCTATAAGCATGAATCATGCGGCTGGTGCACGCCCTGTCGCGAAGGCACGGATTGGCTGGTAAAGATATTCGACCGAATCGCCGATGGCGGCGGACGTCCCGAAGACGCTCAGCTGCTTCTCGACATCTGCGACAATATCGAAGGAAAAAGTTTTTGCCCGCTCGGCGATGCCGCTGCCTGGCCAATCCAGAGCGCGATCAAACAATTTCCTGAAGACTTCAGGAAATGGCTGGTCGATAAGACGAACGGAAACGCCGTGGAAGCGAACGTCTAGTTTGGTTTGGAAACGAACATGGCAACTAAAAGGAAATATATAGATCGAATGATTGGACTGAAAGGTCTTAAAGCAATTGCGGCGGCAATCCTGGCTACTGTCGCATTGTCGGCGTCTGTTTCCGCTCAAATCGGAGCCGGCGCACTTGTCGCATCCCAGCGTACCGCGACGATAACGGCGGCTCGATTCAATAAGCGTATAAACGCGGTTTACAGCTCATCCGCACCGAAACAACTTCGGGGTTCTTTGAATTTGTATAAGGTGACATACCGCTCGCGTGACGCCAACGACAGGAGTGCCGTGCTCTCCGGACTCGTCATTATTCCGGCTAACGGTGCACCCAACGGTTTGGTGGTTTTTAACCACGGCACGGCTGTATATAACTACTTGATGCCGTCGCGATTTGTCGGAGCGGAAAACGGGACCGAACCCGAAACGGCGATGCTTGCATTTGCTTCGGGCGGTTATGCGATCGCAATGCCGGACTATATCGGCCAGGGCGATCACACCGGCGGGCATCCTTATCCGGCGAATGTTGTGAATAGCTATGCGGGCATGGACCTGATCAAACCGGCCCGGGCGGTTGGCAGTCGAAACAATCTGGAAATCGGCAATTCGCTTTATATCACCGGATATTCGGAAGGCGGCGGGGTGGCGATGGCTCAGGTTCGCGAGCTTGAACGCTCAAACGACCCCGCGTTCCGTGTGACCGCCGCCGCTCCTGCTTCCGGCCCTTATGACCTGTCGGGAGTAACGCGCGAGTTTATGCTTGAGCAGCCGACTGATCAGGCGGGTTTTGTAGTGAGGACTTACCTGCTCGGCGGCCTCGTGTATTTCCTTCACAAGAATAGGGGTGTCAAGATCACCGATTACTTCAAACCTTCGATGGCCTTTGCGATAAATAACTCGTACGGCGGCAAAACAAAGGACGCGGACATTATAAAACGCATAGGCCTGACAGCGGTTCTCATGCGGGCAAAAAATAATATCTTCAATGTCGTCACGCCGCGATTCAAGCGTGTGATGGAAACGATGGATCTTCGTGATCCGGCCGCTAAGTTATTGAAAGATAATGACGCTTACGACTGGTCGCCGAGATCCAAAATGCTGCTGATAAATCTGGAAGGCGACACGGTCGTTACGCCGAGGAACTCGCAGGTCGCGTTTCAGACGATGAGACGGCGGGGTGTCGGCAGGGATTCGCTGCGGCGGGCAATCCTCCGCGATTCGAATTTGAGTCATCTAACGGCGGTTCCGGCGGCAATGCTGCGGGCCCGTCAGTTTTTCGATGGCGGATATGCAGGCGTTCGTGATCTTGACGAGAATTAGATGGTATTCTTGGTTTCTTGAACAAAGCTGGTTTGACGAGAGGTACTAATTATGGGAAAAGGTGATAAAAGAAGCAGACGCGGCAAGATCTTTGCCGGAAGTTACGGCAAGACTCGTCCGAAGCACAAGAAAAAGAAGGCGGCGGCGGCACCGGTGGTAAAAGAAAAGAAGTCGAAAGCTAAAGAGTAGTCAGCCAATAATGTCAGTTGAAGTCGTTTGGAAAAAGAAACAAGGAAATGGGCGAAGTCAGAGTAAAAGTCAGATTAACAAATGCTTCCGATGAGGCGTTGGCTCGGCGCGGCAAAATCCGAACCGAAGATGTCCGCTTTTATGAAGCCGACGCAATGGTTGATACAGGAGCGGTTCAAACTGTAATTCCGCCTGATGTGGCTAGAGGCCTCGGGCTTGAAACTCCGAGACAACGGGGCGTTGAATATGCCGACGGACGAAAAGAAGTTGTGCCCGTGACCGAAGCAATCGTTGTCGAAATCCGAAGACGAGAAACCAGTGATGAAGCGCTCGTTTTGGGCGACGAAATTTTGATCGGGCAGACGATTCTGGAAAAATTGGATCTGCACGTAGATTGCGCCAATCAACAGGTAGTCCCAAACCCGGCGCATCCCGACCAGGCGGTTACAAAAGTCAAGTAATGTCAACAGAACCTATAAAAGTTACGATCAACGGCAAGGAAATCGATACCGAAAAGGGTGCTCTTTTGATCGACGTGTGCCGTGAAAACGCGTTCAATATTCCGTCGTTTTGTTATTATCAGGACCTGGCTTTGCAGGCATCGTGCCGGATGTGTTTGGTCCGCATCGAGAAGATGCCGAAACTTCAAACTTCGTGCACGATTACCTGTACGGACGGAATGATCGTGACGACGCAAAGCCCCGAGATCGAAAAAGCCCAACGCGCGATGGGCGAATTTTTGTTGATCAATCATCCGCTCGACTGTCCTGTTTGCGACCGCGGCGGTGAATGCGAGCTGCAGGAAGTGATTTTCGATTGGGGCGATGTCGAAGAGCGTTTTACAGAGAAGAAAAACGCCCAGCCTGAAAAATATCTGTCGCCGATTGTCGCGAACGACCCGCAGCGCTGTATTTTGTGCAAACGATGTACACGCGTTTGCGACGAATGGATGGGCGAGGACGCAATCGAAGCCGGTAATCGCGGATCCAACACTGTAATCGGCACTTACGGCGGTTGGCTGAATTGTTCGCAATGCGGAAACTGCATCGAAGTTTGTCCGACCGGAACTCTTCTGGACGGCGTTTACCGCCACGAAACGCGGCCATGGGAACTGGATCAAACGATAACGACGGATGTTTATAGTTCAGACGGAATGCAGCTCAGCGTCGGCTCGCGCGGCGGTCTGGTTCACAGAATAGTCGCTCGCGACCGTTACGTAAACGGGCTGAACGGTGAATTTCTCGACGTAAAGGCGCGTTTTGCCCACGAATTTATCAATCACAAAGACCGCATCAAGACACCGCTCATCCGATATTTGAAAGGCGGAAAGCTGATTCCCGCAACCTGGGACAGCGCCGTAAAATTTGCAGCCGATAGATTCGCTGAATTCGGTGATTCGGTGGGCGTAATCGCCAGCCCGAGATTGACCAACGAATCGATTTTCACTTTGGTGCGTTTTGCTAAGGAGGCCGTTAAATCCGGTAATTATGCGATTTCCGACCGCTACGATCTGTCGCCCTTTTTCGACAATTTGAGCGTCCCGCTGAATACGCACAAACAAATTCGTGATGCAAAAACGATCCTCCTTATCGGCGGCGAACCGGAAGAAGAGCAGACCTACGTCGCAAAGCAAATCCGCCAGGCGGTGAGAAACGGCGGGGCGAATTTGATCGTTGTCAATGACACGCCTATCCGGTTAACTGCTCAGGCTAAACAGTTTGTACATATCGATCGGGATTCGTACGATGCATTTGCACTGGCCTTTGCGGACTCGGCGGACACGAATTTAATCAAAAAGCTGGGCATTGAGCAGGATGAATTCGATCAACTGCTGAAAACGATCGGCGAAACGCATGGCGATCTGGTCATCTTGTTTGGCGGTGATTTGTCTGCGGAGGCTCAGGCCCTCGTGGCAAAGTCGGCGGCGAATTTTGGTTCTGCGACACGCTCGGTACTGCTGCATCCGCTGCCGATGTACAATAATTCGGTCGGTGCGAATGACATGGCTGCGGGCAAAAAGCCGCTTGAAGAGGTATTGGAAAATTCGAAGGCATTGCTGCTTGGCGGCAGTCTGCATGATGCGGATTTGCTGCAAAATAAGGAATTTGTCGTCGTGCAGGAGCTTTTCGAAACTGAGACGACCGCATTTGCCGATGTCATTTTCCCGGCTGCATCTTTTGCGGAGGTTGACGGCACGTTTACAAACAATACCGGTTTTGTGCAGCGCGTTCGAAAAGCGATTGAACCCGTTCATCAGTCGAAAACCGATTGGGTAATTACCAGCCTTATTGCGCGTGAAATGGACGTCGATTTCGGTTACGATTTCTCCGCGTCGGCGGTTTTTCGGATAATCGCCGACAATGTTCCCGCCTATGAGGGCTTGCGCTATCCGGCACTCAAAGACGAATCCAATCCCGTGCAGGTGAGGCGTTCGACGCCGGCGAAGAGCGACCTTTCGGCTGAAGTTAATATACTGAAAGAGCGCGTCGAGAATTTGAGTACGTCCGGTGAAAAGATCACGGTCACGCCGAAGGTCGGGCACAAACTGCACCGACTGACTACAATGACGGGTAAAACGGCGCAATTTCATCTTCTCGCTCACGGCAACCCGAAGCCGGACAATCTGTTGCTGGCGCCGCTCGCCCAATTTGAATTGGACGGAACTCCGAAAACGATTGAAAGGGCGGAAGCTGCAAGTATTGGCAGAGGTGACAGAGAATAAGGCAAATGAAATATCGCGTTATTATAGAACAAGACGAGGACGGAGTATATATTGCCGAGGTGCCGTCGCTTCCGGGCTGCATCACGCAGGGATTGACTCGTTCCGAAGCTGTCGATAACGTGGAAGAGGCGATAGAACGTCATTTGGAAAGTCTTGAGGCTCACAACGAGCCTATTCCGCCACCGATCACGGAAGAGGTTGTGTAGGTTGCAATTTGAGTCGCATCCCTCGAATTCGGGGCGTGAGACTGTTAAAGCGCTGGGAAAGATCGGATACGAATTTGACCGGGAACGAGGAAGTCACATTATTCTGCGTCAAACTGAATACCCGTTTCGGAGAGTTGTGATTCCCGACAATAAGGAAGTGGCGAAAGGAACTCTTCGAGGGATCATTCGGCAGGTCGGATTAACACTTGAGGCGTTTACCCGACTTTTGTAAGAAACATGGAATCTGCTATTCAAACAGCTTTTCCCTTCGTAGTAATATCCGTGGCGATCCTGCTTGCTTTTCAGGGCGTGCTGATGATCGTTGCGTATACGGTTCTTGCCGAAAGAAAGGTGCTAGGTTGGATACAAGGGCGAATCGGGCCGAACCGCGTCGGGCCGTGGGGCGTTTTGCAGCCGTTTGCCGATCTTCTGAAATTTATTTTTAAGGAAGACCTCGTTCCCGATAAATCGACGAAATTCGTTTATTTTCTGGCTCCGCTTGTTGCTTTGACGTGTGCACTGCTGCCGATAGTCGTTTATCCTTTCGGGCCGGCGATCACCACCATTGATTGGAGTTTTTTGCCGTATGGCTTGGGTGAGGGCATAACGCAACTTCCGCTCACGATTGCGCGGATCGATGTCGGCGTTCTGTTCGTTTTGGGAATCACATCGGTCGGCGTTTACGGCATCGCTCTTGCGGGCTGGTCGTCGAATAGCAAATACAGCCTGATGGGCGGATTGCGGTCTTCGGCGCAGATGATTTCATACGAACTCGCTATGGGAGCGTCGGTAATCGGCGTTGTGATGCTGGCCGGAACGCTAGATTTGAACGGAATCATTTACGGTCAGATCAGGTCGCCGTTCAGACTGTATATCATCCCGCAATTCATCGGTTTTATCGTGTTTCTGATCGCGGCTTTTGCCGAGACGAACCGCGTGCCGTTCGATTTGCCGGAAGCCGAAACCGAGCTTGTCGCCGGCTTTCACACGGAATACAGCGCCTTGAAATTCGCCCTGTTTTTCATGGCGGAATACGTGAATATGTTCACGGTTTCGGTGATGGTCGTAGTGCTTTTTCTCGGCGGGTGGTATATTCCGGGGCTTGATTATTTGGCCCGATTGCTGGGTTTTGATTGGTTGTTCGGGGTTGGCACGATAGGTTATGCACTTGTCAGTCACATTGGGTTCCTCGGTAAGATATTTGCGTTCCTATTCCTCTATATTTGGATCCGCGGAACGCTGCCGAGGTTCAGGTTTGACCAGTTGATGAATTTCGGCTGGAAGTTTTTGTTGCCGCTGGCTTTGGCAAATGTGATCGTGACGATATTTATTGTTTATTTTTTGAATAGCTAATTTGGTTTTTCATCGCAGAGATGCTGAGACGCGGAGTTAAATCGAGAATGATCGACGTTCGCAAATGCTCAAAAATCTTCGCTGCGTCTCAGCGTCTCTGCGGTTAAATTATGTTTTCTAACGTATTATTTTTTCTATTTGCTGGATTTGCCATTGCTTGTGCGATCTCGATGGTTTATCACAAGAATCCGCTTTACAGCGCGATTTCGCTGATCGGTGTTTTTATTTCGCTTTCATGCATTTACGTAACATTGGCGGCTCCGTTTATTGCTGCGGTGCAGATTCTGATCTATGCGGGCGCGATCATGGTTCTGGTCGTCTTTGTCATCATGCTTTTAAATCTGGACGAGGATGCACCCCTCAACCGCCTGCGATATTTGTACGCGGTCGGCGGCGGCCTCGGTCTGATATTAATGGCTCAGACTTTTTTCATCTTTTACGCTGTGATGAAGGCGCCGAAGCGGGTAGTCGATCAAACCGAAAGCGTCGGCCGAACAATGAGCATCGGTACGGGGATGTACACGGAATATCTTTTGCCGGTAGAAATTGTCGGTGTTCTGCTGCTTATGGCGATTATCGGCGGTGTGATTTTGGTGCGAAGACTCGCTCCGCCGCAACTCGAACTGGTCGTCAATAACGAACTCGAAAAACGCGGCGAGGAAGATGAAAAGGACGATCATCGTATCGCACTTTAGAATTCTACGTTCTTGTCCATGTTCATTCAGTGTGCTTTAGATTTTGGACTCTGGACTTGGGACTTTTGGACTTAAAAGATGGAACCCAGTTTAGAAAGCTATTTAGCACTTTCAGGTGTTTTATTTACAATAGGCGCGGTTGGCGTGATCTTTAAGCGCAACGCCCTCGGTATGTTTATGTGCATTGAGCTGATGCTCAACGCCGTAAATCTGACATTCGTGGCCTTTTCGCGTTACTACGCCGATGTTACCGGGCAGCTTTTCGTTTTCATGGTGATGTCAGTCGCCGCAGCCGAAGCAGCAGTCGGGCTTGGAATCATCATTGCGTTTTTCCGCAACCGGCTGTCGATCGACGTAGACGATGCAAGTATTTTGAAGAACTAGGATTTAGCCGAATAAACACGAATTTACGCGAAATCGTTTTATCTTCTCGTGTTCTTTCGTGAAGTTTCGTGGCAAAAGAATTTGATGCTCAACGCGGATGTTCTGACATTTCAGGAATTTGTGACACACGAACCGCTGCCGTTATCGAAAATTCAAGGCGCCGTGCTCGAATTCCTGCAGGGCCGCGACGATGCCGTCTTGTTCGGCGCCCAGGCCGTAAACGCCTACGTCAGCGAGCCGCGTATGACGCAGGATGTCGATATTCTCTCGACGAGGGCAAGAGAATTAGCCGAAGAGCTTCGCGAACACTTGAGCGAGACATTTCATATTGCGGTTCGAGTTCGAGAGATTGGCGAAGGAAAAGGTTTTCGAGTTTACCAAACGCGAAAGGAAGGCAATCGGCATTTGGTTGACTTGCGGGCGGTCGGGGAGCTGCCGTCAGCCGAAATAATTGAGAATCTGATGGTTCTATCGCCGACTGAACTTATTGTGAGTAAGGTAATTTCTTACCATTCACGTAGAGGCAAGCCTAAATCAGGCACTGATTGGCGAGACATTGCTGTTTTGCTTTTGCGGTTTCCGAATCTAAAGGAAAAGACGTATCAAGTATTGAAATCCCAAAATGTGGACAGAGGAGTTTTGGAAAGTTGGTTAGAAATTTCGAGGCAGGAATTCCAGTCTGAGGATAACGACGAAGATTTGATTTTTTAGATGTCAAAATGAAAGCCCGTCTGTTTTCAATTTTGATTCAAGCCGTCAAGTAGAGGTAGCGGCGTAATGGCACAGCTTCCGAATTTGAGCGAGGGATTACTCCACTGCTGCCGATTTATTTATAACTTCTCAAGTGAAACTTCAGAAAAAGCAGAAATGGAAACGCTGAGTCCAAAGCTAAAGTATGATGAATTTATCTCTGTTCTTACCGGGAAACGGGTTCCGAATGTTTCCGGCTTTATTGAAAGTGTGATCTCGAAACGTCCGAACATGAACACTTTGAAAATATTGGAGCAAGTGGATAAATTAAAAAGTTGGCTTGATAGCTTTCGTCCTTTTCCGCCGGCGATTTCGGACGAGATGAAGAAATACTATGACGTGAATTTCACGTATCATTCAAACGCTATCGAAGGAAATACGTTGACGAAAAGCGAGACTGAGATGGTTTTGGAAAAGGGTATTACCATCGGCGGAAAGAGCTTGGTCGAACATCTGGAGGTCATCGGGCACAAAGACGCCATTAACTTTATCGAAGAGTTGGCGCGGCAGGAAACCAAAATCGGCGAACGGGAAATCAAGGAAGTCCACAATATTATTATGAGGGCGATATCGCCTGACGAAGCGGGACGCTACCGGAGGCTCGACGTGAAGGCGGCTGGAACCGACCACGTTTACCCCCAGCATTTTCTATTGGCGGATTTAATGCACGATTTTGTTTTGTGGATTGAATCCGAAGAAGCAAAAATTCTGCACCCGGTCGTTTTGGCGGCCATAGCGCATTACCGTTTTGTTTCGATTCACCCGTTTCGTGACGGAAACGGACGTACCGCAAGGCTCTTGCAAAATTTGATTCTGGTTCGTCATGGTTTTCCGATTGCCGTTATAACCAATGAACGAAGAAAGGATTATATAGATTCGTTGGTTTATGCTCAAAACAACAACGATGATATGGACGAGTTGGTCAAAATCGTGGCGGAAGCCAGCCGTGAGTCAATGATCGATTATTTGCGGATTTTATCGACCGCTGACGAGAGCAAAGGTAAAGGCCTCCCGTTTTATGACGAGATGCTGGCGTTTTTGAAAAGAAAGAATAATTAATGACTGAAAACAATCTTTAAGTCTGATAATTTTTGCCCCGCTGGCCGGTGCGGTGATCAATTGGCTGGTCGGCGGGCGGTTGGCTACTCAATTACTACTACAAAGTTAATATTGAAACATGATTTTTAACGTAACAATCGAACGCGACGAAGACGGTGTTTGGATCGTCGAATGTCCGTCGATTCCGGGGTGTGTCAGTCAGGGTGTGACGAAAGACGAAGCTATCGAGAACATTAAGGACGCTATTAAAGTATGTCTTGAGGTGCGGGCGGAAAAAGGACTGCCGTTGACCGTTGAAACTCGCCAGGTCGAGGTAGCGGCGTAATGGCACAGCTTCCGAATCTGAGCGGAAAAGAGGTTGTCAAAGCATTTGAGAATCTGGGTTGGGAGTTTTCGAGACAGAGCGGCAGCCATATGGTTATGACGAAAGATGGTGAAATGGCGTCACTTTCCGTTCCGAATCACAAACCCGTCGCCAAGGGCACATTGCGAAGTTTGATTAGGTCAGCGAATTTAACAATTGACGAATTTTTGAAGCGATTTAGGGAAGTCTTTCTTAGAGAATGACTGAAAACAATCTTTTAAGTCTAATAATATTTGCCCCGTTGGCGGGTGCGGTGATCAACTGGCTGGTCGGTGGGCGGCTGAAGAACGAGACGTTTAGCGGCCTGGTTGCCTGCGGGTCTATTACTATCTCCACAATTGTGGCGTTTATGATCGCGTTTGGAATCGGTACACCACATGTGGGGGCTTTATTTTCACTTGATAACAAACCTATTCTCGATCATCTTTGGACTTGGATCGAGGTTGGCGGTTTTCGTGCTGATTTCGCTCTGGGGATGGACCGGTTGAGCGGAATTTACGCGCTGTTTGTTACGTTTGTCGGGCTGCTGATCCACATATTCGCGACGGGCTACATGCATGGCGATAAGGGTTTTTACCGGTTTTTCGCGTATCTGAACCTGTTCATGTTTTCGATGCTAACCCTCGTTTTGGCGGATAATTTCCTGCTGATGTTTGTCGGTTGGGAAGGCGTCGGGCTGTGTTCGTATCTGCTGATCGGTTATTACATAAAGAAGGACGAAGCACGCGAAGCTGCCAAAAAGGCATTTGTCATGAACCGCATCGGCGACTGGGGCGTGCTGATCGGGATATTTTTGATCTTTACGCTGACCGGGACGATCTCGTTTTATGACAAATCGGTTGACGGCGTTCAGCTCGCCAGCGCGCTCAATATATTTGCTCAAATGGCCCAGGAGCCGTTTGCCTGGGGAGCAATTTTCGCGGGCGGAATAACATCTGTCGCGGTTCTTCTGTTTATCGGCGCCACCGGAAAATCGGCGCAAATTCCTTTGTTCACATGGCTGCCCGACGCGATGGCCGGGCCGACGCCTGTATCGGCATTGATTCATGCCGCGACAATGGTCACGGCCGGCGTGTACATGGTCGTCCGATGCAACGCGATCTTTCAGAATGCACCGACGGCGATGTTTATCGTTGCGATGATCGGAGCCGCGACCGCGATTTTTGCCGCCACGATCGGCTTGGCGCAAAACGACATCAAGAAAGTACTCGCCTATTCGACCGTTTCGCAGCTCGGATATATGTTTCTCGCTTGCGGAGTGGGAGCGTTTATCGCGGCGATATTTCACGTGATGACCCACGCTTTTTTCAAGGCGTTGCTCTTTCTCGGTTCCGGTTCGGTGATTCACGGAATGCATCACGAACAGGATATGCGGCGGATGGGCAATCTGCGAAAGTACATGCCGATCACGTTTTTCACGATGATGGCCGGCTGGCTGGCGATCTGCGGACTTCCGATCTGGGCGGGATTTTTCTCGAAGGACGAAATTCTTTATAAAACATTTGCCGCGCCGAATCTGCCCGAGCCGTGGAACTATGTTTTGTGGATCGTCGGTTTAGTTACGGCTGTTTTGACCGCCGTCTATATGACTCGGATGATGTGGATGACGTTTTACGGAACTGAAAGATTTCACGAAGCATTGCCCGATGGCGATCATCCGCATGACGCTGCTCATGCCGAGGAAAATGCCTTCGCATTTGGCGACGCGGATTCGTCAGAACCACCTGCGTCAGCGGGTGGCTTGACGTCGGACACGCACGACGATCCGCTTGATGAAGAAGTGCATCACCATGCGCTGCCGCCTGATTTTAAACCGCATGAATCGCCGTGGACGATGACGGTTCCTTTGATCGTGCTGGCGATTCTTTCAACTGTCGGCGGGCTTATCGGGGTGCCGTACGCATTGAGCGGCGGTACGATTCCGAATGTTTTCGAGCACACGCTCGAACCGGTGATCGCAAAAATTGGCCATGACACTCAAGCGCCGGTTCCGACGGTTAATTCTGCGACGGCTGAAGTAAAGCATTTTTACGCCGCCGCGCCCGCGGCCGCCGAATCGCACGATGGTCATTCGCCCGAAGAGATTCTTCAGGAGCGGCTTCTTGCAGGGCTTTCGGTCCTGCTTGCATTGAGCGGAATCGCGATCGGCATTGCAATGTTCGGAAAAACCCCGCTTCGCAAAATGCCGAAAATTCTTGAGCAAAAATGGCGTATCGACGAGTTTTACAACGGTTATATCGTTGATCCTATTACAAACCTTTCGCGCGAGGGCCTGTGGAAAGGTTTCGACATCGGCTTTATCGACGGAATCGTTAACGGCATCGGGCACTTTACGGCCGAGTTGGGTAATTTGTTCAGACAAATTCAGGTTGGTTTCGTGCGAAGCTATGCAGCATTCATCATGCTCGGCGCGATTGTGGTGCTCGGTTATTTTATTTATTACGGGTTTAAGTTGATAAGCTAGCATTCTGCAATCAGCGGTCAGCAATCTGACTAATGAAATATGGATCTTATTACCGAAAATCTGATTACGATCCTGATTCTGCTGCCCGTTCTAGGCGCGCTGGCAACGCTTGGCTACCAGGTGTTTTTGAAGCAGGAGAGCCTGTTAAAATGGGTTGCGCTCGTATGCACACTGGTCAATTTTGCTTTTTCGCTGATTTTGGTTTTTGATAAGGGCGCTGCTTCGGCAAGCGGGTTTTTCTTCGAGGAAAACGTTCCGTGGATCAGGGCTATCAACACGAATTACCACGTCGGCATTGACGGATTAAGCCTTTGGCTGGTGATTTTGACGACGTTTATAATGCCTGTCGCAGTGCTCTCAAGTTGGAAGGCGGTCGAAAAAAGGCCGGCTGCCTTTTATATCTTTATATTGCTGCTCGAAAGCGCTCTTGTCGGTGTTTTCGTCTCGCTCGATCTGCTCGTATTTTACTTGTTTTTCGAAGCGTCGCTTGTGCCAATGTTTTTTCTGATTGGCATATGGGGCGGCGAAAACCGGATCTACGCCGCAGTCAAGTTTTTTATATTCACGGCGATTGGCAGCTTGCTGATGCTCGTTGCGATAATCGCCTTGTATTATTTGCACGCTGAAGCAACCGGTGCCGGGACGTTCGATTACGTCACTCTCGTTAACACGATGAGGCTCGGAAGCTTGAGCTTTACGGGCGAGATGGCGACGGCCGGCACACTTCTATTTCTGGCCTTCGCACTGGCATTTGCTATCAAAGTTCCGCTTTTCCCGTTCCATACCTGGCTGCCGGACGCTCACACCGAGGCCCCTACCGCCGGCTCCGTCATATTGGCGGCCATTCTTCTGAAAATGGGTACCTACGGCCTAATGCGGTTTTGCTTCACGCTCTTTCCCGAAGCCAGCCGCGACTTTGCTCCTTTGTTTATCGTATTGGCGATCATCGGAATTATTTACGGCGCTTTGGTCGCGATGGTGCAGCCCGATATAAAGCGTCTCGTCGCCTATTCATCTGTGGCGCACATGGGATTTGTAATTCTCGGAATGTTTTCGTTTACCGAACTCGGTATGCAGGGCGCCGTCTATCAAATGCTGACTCACGGCGTTTCGACCGGAGCGTTGTTTTTGCTCGTGGGTTTTATTTACGAAAGAAGACATACCAGGGAGATCAGCGAATTTGGCGGATTGTCGAACGTGATGCCGATTTACGCGACGATCTTTATTATCACGACCATGGCCTCGATCGGTTTGCCGTTTCTGAACGGCTTTGTGGGCGAGTTCCTGGTTTTGGTCGGAATGTGGAATTCAGCCGCCCTCGATTCCATCACTCTTTTAAACTGGAATTGGAACTATGCAGCAACGATGGCTGCCGGGACCGGTGTGATTTTCGCCGCGGTGTATATGCTTTGGCTAGTGCAGCGGGTTTTCTTCGGCAAAGTGAATAATCCGAAGAACAGAAATTTGACTGATCTGAGCTGGCGTGAAATCAGTTTGATGGCGCCGCTTGTCATTTTGATGGTGTTTATGGGCGTTTATCCGCGGCCGTTCCTCGATGCTTCCAAGGAATCGGTCGTCGCGATTCAGGAGAGAGTCATGCAGCAGGCAGGTGGTATAATTGCAGAGAATCCGAAGGCCGAAAAGTAAGGAGTTTTTGCGATGAAGGAAATGGGTGAAGTCAGAGTAAAAGTTAGAATCATCAACGCTATCGATGAAGGCTTGGCGCGACGCGGAAAACTGTCTGAAGACCAAATACGTTCGCAGGAAGTAATCGCTATAACGGATGGTCTTTTTTTAGTTCGAAAGGCGCGTGCAACGTATGCTAATAGCTCGAGTGAAAATGTTGATGTGAAAGAGGCCGTCGGAATTGAAATTCTCGGTCGTCGGGTAACGGAAGAAACTTTAGTTCTAGGCGATGAAGTTCTTATTGGGCAAACGGCTTTGGAAAGAACCGATTTGCTTGTTGATCGCGTTAATAAGAGGGTTATTCCTAATCCGGCTCATCCGGACCAGCCTGTTATTAAAATTAAATGAACATGATTTTTATAGCGGACTTAATTAATCCGAACGCCAACATCTCTATTATACTCCCGGAAATGATCGTTGCAGTCGCGGGCGTATTCGCCATGGTTTACGACAGCTTTTTTCCGAAGCAGCGTGTCGTTACGGGTATTGTCGCCCTTGCCGGACTTTCGATTTCAGCCGCTCTGCTGGCGATTATGTGGATCGGCGACGGCGTACTTCCTGCTTCAGCCTGGAACGGGATGATCGCCCACGATAATTTACGGCTTAGTTTTTCGTTTGTATTTCTGCTCGTTTCGGCAATGACTATTTTAATCTCGACTGTCTGGGTCGAGAATGAAGAAGTGCCGGTCGGCGAATACCACGCTCTTTTGCTGTTCGCCACTTTTGGAATGATGTTGATGGCCTCCGGCAATGATCTGGTCATCATTTTTCTGGGGCTGGAAACGTCGTCCATTGCGACTTATGTAATGGCCGGTCTGCGGCGATCGGATCTTAAATCGAACGAATCGGCGATGAAATATTTCATCCTGGGCTCGTTTGCCTCGGCATTTTTGCTATATGGAATGGCACTTATTTATGGAGCCACCGGCTCAACGAATTTGACGGAAATCGCCGCGAAGGTCGCCGATCCGAACTTCCCCGCTCTTCTTCTGGTCGGCGCGGCCATGATGATAATCGGCTTCGGCTTCAAGGTTGCAACCGTTCCCTTTCATATCTGGACGCCGGATGTTTATGAAGGAGCTCCAAGCCCGATCACCGGTTTTATGGCCGCCGGACCGAAAGCCGCGGCATTCGCGTCATTCGTCCGCGTTTTCGTGCTGGGATTTCCGCTGATCGCCGGTGCTCAGGCATCAGGTTATCTGCATGAATCATGGATCGGAGCTTTGAGCATTATGGCGATCCTGACGATGACGGTCGGCAATGTCGCCGCGATCATGCAAAACAACGTCAAGCGGATGCTCGCCTATTCGTCGATCGCGCACGCCGGTTACGCGCTCGTGGGATTTATCGGCGCCGGAGCGGCAAAGACCGTGCAGGCACGCGACGAAGCAATCGCATCGGTTGCATTTTATATGCTGACATATGCGATAACGAATCTCGGAGCATTCGCCATCGTCACGCTGTTAGGGCAGAAAAACGACCGCCGCACGGAGTTCGAGGACTACAACGGCATCGGGTTTCGCTCGCCAGTATTATCGTTCACGCTAACGCTTTTTATGCTAAGCCTTTTGGGACTGCCGCTGACGGCCGGATTTATGGGCAAGGTTCTTGTTTTCCGCCCGGCGCTGGAAGCCGGGACTGCGCTGCTTACATTCGTCGTGGTCGTGGCCGTGATCAATACTGCGATTTCCGCGTACTATTATCTGCGTTTGGTCGTCGTGATGTTTTTCCGCGATAGAACAACTGAGTGGCTGGAACCCAAAATGCCTATGGGTCTTGCGGCGGCTCTTTTGATCGCCGTCTTGGGAGTTTTCTATTTCGGCATGTTTAGCGACAACGTTATCGAGAAATTTTCTCAGCCGGTGCAAACGGTCGGAGCTTTGGAAAGATAACGGAAAATGTTCAAAGAGCTTGACGTTGAGAACAGGCCGAGAAGAAACGCGTATGAATACTTTAAAGGTTTCGAAGACCCTTTTTTCAGTATTACCGGCAACGTGGACGTAAGCCACCTTTATAACTTTGCAAACAAAACGGCCTCGCATTCTCCTTGGCGGGCCTTTTTTACTCGATTTCGCCTTCGTCTGAACGACGGGAAAGTCTTTGAATACGAACGGGTCGAAGCGACGCAGACTATTCTCAACGATGACGAAACTTTCTCTTTCTGCTATTTCGAGTCAAAACCGAC
>Ga0136617_10002506_pt1 | contig 16306 bp, 20 predicted proteins | sample AntDrymUQ3222106_2_FD_129672 | JGI IMG/M metagenome (GOLD analysis project Ga0136617, IMG submission 129672) | Polar desert sand microbial communities from Dry Valleys, Antarctica - metaG UQ322 (21.06) | ecosystem: Environmental > Terrestrial > Soil > Desert | place: Antarctica: Dry Valley...
AGGCGGGTGACGTCGGGGACCGAGAGGACGACCAGGACGCTGCCCGACGGCAGCCCGTCCGACAGGGCGCCGAATGCCGAGCCGACCGCGGCCGCGAAGGCGTCGACATCGGTCGCGTCGGCCAGCGAGGCAGCGCAGATGTCGTTGGCGCCAAGCTCGAACGTGACATAGGCGGTCGCACCGGGCGGCAGGCGGGCCGCCGCTTCGACGACGGTGGCCGCCTGGCCGGGCGCCGTCGCGACGGCCGCGCCGGGCATCGCGGCCGTGGTGACGTCGGGATCGGCGCCGAACGCGCGGAGCCGCTCGAGATGGCTCGCAACGCCGTCATCGGGCGCGTCGCCCACGATCCAGGAGTGCTCGGGCTGGTCGCCGAAGGCGCCGTCGGCGTTGACCGCGACGGTCAACGAGTCGCCGATCGCGCCGATCAGGCCCGGCACCCGCACGGCCGGTGGTGTCGGTCGCGGCGAACGGGTCGAGGGTGCGGCCGAAGCGGCCGGCGGAGCCGAGGCGGCAGCCGGCCGGGCGGTGGCGGGCCCTGCGACCGCCGGTGGGGGCGCCGGCGCCGCGGCACCGGCGCCGCTCAGCGCGACGAAGATTCCGGCGGTCAGGACCACCGCCGCGGCCATCGCGAGGACCCCACCAAGCGACGAGCGACGAGCGATCATCGCTCGAGTGTCGCCCAAAGCCGCGTCGACCGCCCTGCGGAGGTTCGCGCGATTGACCGGCACCGGACGCAGACCGCATCGTGAGCGGGTGAACGTGACCCGCGGGACCGACACCCGGGACGTCGGGATTCCCCTGCCGAACGGCAGCCGCCTGCCGGCTGCGCTCGCCAGCCCGGCGGTCGCCGATGGGCCGAGGCCGGCCGTGCTCGTCCTCCACGAGGCGTTCGGGGTCAACGACGACATCCGCCGGATCGCGGCCCGGTTCGCGTCCGAGGGCTACGTGGCCCTCGCGCCGGACTTCCTCGACGGTCTGGGCCCGAAGCCCATCTGCATCGTGCGGTTCGCGCGCGGTCTGGGCCGGCGTTCCGCTGGCCGGCCGTACCGCCAGCTCGATGCCGCGCGCGAGTGGCTCGCCCAGCGCCCTGGCGTGGACGCCGACCGCATCGGCGTGGCGGGGTTCTGCATCGGCGGCGGCTTCGCGATGCTATGGGCCGCGGGCGCCGGGCCGGCGGTCCGGGTCGCCGCCCCGTTCTACGGACCGGTGCCGGACGAACCGGAGCGGGACCTCGCCGGCATCTGCCCGGTCGTCGCCAGCTACGGCGGTCGCGATCGGTTCTTTCGATCGATGGCGGGACGGCTCGAGGTGGGGCTGAGCGCGCTGGGCGTCGCCCATGACATCAAGGTCTACCCGGACGCCGGTCACAGCTTCATGAACCGGATCGACGGCCCGGCCGGCTGGCTGGGACGCCGGCTGCCGATGCACGCCGGGTTCCACGGGCCGTCGTCGGAGGACGCGTGGCGCCGCATGCTCGCGTTCTTCGAGCTGCATCTCGGCGGGCCGGGAGCGGCGTGACCGACGACGCTCGCAGCGGGCCCGATCCGGACGAGGCCACGGCCGCGCTACAACGGTCCGAGCAGCGCTACCGCGAGCTGTTCGTGAGCCATCCGGTCGCGATGGCCGTCTGGGACCCGGCGACGCGCCAGATCCTCGCCGCGAACGACGCGGCCCTGCGCCAGTACGGCTACCGCGGCGATGAGATCGTGGGCCTGCCGATCGAGCGGCTCGTTCACCCGGATGACCTGCCCCGCCTGCTCGCCGCCATGCCCCGCTTCTCGAGCGGTCTCGACGGCGCGGCCCCGTTCCGCCATGTCCGGGGCGATGGCTCGGTGCTCGAGGTCGAGGTGACCGGGCACGAGATCGACTGGAGCGGCCGTCCGGCGCGCGTGGTCATGGCGCTCGACGTCACCGCCCGCCGGCAGCTCGAGCAGCAGCTCCGCCAGGCCCAGAAGATGGAGGCGATCGGACGGCTGGCGGGCGGCATCGCCCACGACTTCAACAACCTGTTGACCGCGATCGGCGGCTACACGCGGCTCCTGATCGACTCGTTCGAACCCGGCGATCCACGCCAGGACGACGCGGACCAGATCCGGATCGCCGCCGAGCGGGCCGCCACGCTCACGGGTCAGCTGCTCGCGTTCAGCCGGGGCGGCATGGTCCAGGCGGCGCAGCTCGACCTGAACGCCGTGGTCCGCGAGATCGAGCCGCTGCTGCGCCGGCTGATCGGCGAGCACATCGTGGTGGAGACGTCGCTGCGCGCCGCCGTGCCATGGGTCCTGGCGGACCGCGCGCAGCTCGACCAGGTGCTCGTCAACCTGGCGATCAACGGACGCGACGCGATGCCCGACGGCGGGACCCTGCGCATCGAGACCGAACACATCGATGCCCAGGCGGCATGGCGCCAGGGGCTCAACAACGGCGCGCACGTCCTGCTCGTGGTGAGCGACACCGGGGTGGGGATCGCGGAGGACGTCCGCGAGCAGGTGTTCGAGCCGTTCTTCACGACGAAGGGCCCGGGCAGCGGCACCGGCCTGGGCCTGGCCACGGTCTATGCCACGGTCCGCCAGGCAGGCGGCAGGATCCGGCTCGCGAGCGAGCCGGGTCGCGGCACCGTCTTCCGGATCACCCTGCCGGCGGCGCTCGCGCCCCAGGCGACGCTTCCAAGGCTTGCCGAGACGCCGGCCGATGGACCGGCGGCCGACATCCTGCTGGTCGAGGACGAGGCCGCGGTGCGTGACTACGTGGTGCGCGTGCTGAAGGGCGCGGGACACCGGGTGACGACCGCCGACGACGGCGATGCGGGCCTTGCCGTCGGATCGGCGACACGTGAGCCGTTCGACCTGTTGATCAGCGACGTCGTCATGCCGGGGCTGGGCGGTCTCGCGCTGGCACGCGAGCTCCGGGCCCGCCGCCCCGGGCTGCGGGTGCTGCTCGTCTCGGGCTACACGGAGGAGGCGGCCGATGCGGCCGATGCGGGCTTCGATCTGCTCCCCAAGCCGTTCACCGCCGACGAGCTGCTCAGCCGGGTCCGGCGGGCGCTGGACATACCGGGCGGGTGAGGATCAGGCGGCGGCCTCGGCCCCGTCGAGCGTCACCTCGATGAGCGGGCTGCGCTCGACCATCACGTCGACATCGGTCCGGCGCCACGTGCGGGCAACGTGCTCGAGGATCGAGCGCCGCTCGGCTGCGTCGGTGATGACCCGGGCTCGTCCCGAAAGGTCCGCCTGGACCGAGTCCTTGAGGTGGAACGTCAAGCGTGGATCCGCGGCGAGGTTGTGGATCCACGCGCGGGTCTGGTGGCTGGGCATGCCCGAGATGAACAGCCGGCCCGCGATGGGATGGAAGGCGATCTCGATCCGGCGTGGCTCGCCGGACCGGCGACCCGTGGTGGTGATGTCGACGAGCTGGCCCTGTGCCAGCGCGTGCTGGATGAGGTCGTCCATGGTCTTGGTGCTCCCGGCGGTCTGAACCCGCGCTTCGTTGCTATTGCAACTATCTTGCGCCATGGTGTCAAGCGGGTTCGGCCAAGCCGCTGCCCGATCAGCGCGGGCGCTTGCCCTCGGGCGCCGCGGCTCGAAGCGCGGCCTTGTGGGCCCGCTTGCCAGCCTGGTACCGCGCCAGCGCCTCGGCCGAGTCGACGTCGCCCAGCGTTGGCCACGACGGCGTCACATCCTCCCAGCCTGGCGGCCGGACACCGAAGCGCTTGACCAGGACCGCGATGAGCGACTTCGCCTTCATGTCACCGACGCCGGGCAGCTCCAGCAGCCGCCGCTCGAGGTCGTGCCCGTCGGTCGCCCCGGTCCAGATCCGGGCCGCGTCGCCGGCATACCGCTCGGCGATCGTGGCGCAAAGATCACGGACCCGCGTCGCCATGGCGGCCGGGAAGCGGTGCAGGGCGGGTGGGCGTCGGAAGGTCTCGGCCAGCTCGTCCGGATCGGTCGAGGCGATCCTGGCTGCGTCGAGGTGACCCAGCCGTCGCTGCAGCTCCAGCGGACCGGCGAACGCCTTCTGGACGGTGACCTGCTGGTCGAGGGTGAAGCCGATCAGCAGCGCGAGCGGATCGCGCGCGATCAGCGCATCGGCGTCCGGATCGCCGGTGTACGGCAGGCTGTCGGGCGGTGTGGGGGAGCTCATGACGCCGATCGTACCGCCCGGCGGTGGTGATGCGGTGTTGCCGCGTGTCGACGGCCTGCACCGCGGCTCGTTGCGGAGGGCTTGCGCGGTGGGCGTACAGTGAAGGTCCAGAGGTGCCGAAGAGCATGACGGACCACCGCACACCGGCAAACCAGACCGGACGGAGCACACGACGCCGGCAGGCGTCCGCGCTGCCAGTTACTGCGGATCAGTCGCGCGGCTCGACGAACCTCGCAACCAGGCCCCGCGCGGGCAACATCAGCACGGACACTCGCGCGGGCAGACCCGCGTGATCCGGGCCGTGTGAAGCCCCGGACCACGGATCGGATCACACGAGGACCCACGCCCGAGGGCGTGGGTCTTGTCGTGCTAGCGCGAGGGGATGGTGGCCGTACGGCTGCGGCTACCGTCGAGCAGCGCGATCCCGATCAGGACCAGGCGACGACCGAGGGCGACCCGCAGCGTGTCGGCACGGGTCCGGCTCGTCCGGGCGCGCTCCCAGCGAAGGCTGGACGCGAGCTCCCGGAGCTGGGATTGGCGATAGGCGACGTGGGTTGTGGTGACTTCCACGGCTGACTCCTTGTTGACGGTCATTCGAGGACGATCCGGACGCCGCCGCCGTCCTCGTCCTGGATGTCGACGATCGGCCCGCTGAGCCCGCGGCTCACGGCTTCGTTGATCTCGGCGGCCTGGGCGGACGAGAGGCCGGGAATGATCCCGAGGGCGCGCTGCCCCAGTGACAGGGGCACCCGCAGGTCGACCGACGTGCGGCCTCGCTCGCGGACCTCGACCCGTGCGTAGCGCGGCTGGTCGGGGCGGCTGCGCGGTTCGGCGGGGCCGGGACCGGTGGGTGGGGCACCCGGCCCGGCGCGCTCCCCAGCGGCACCGGCGGCCGGCCCGCGGTCCAGCGCGTCGAGGATGGGTGCCGCCTCCTCGGCGGTGAGGCGGCCCTCCGCCACCAGGGCCAGCACGCGCCCGAGCGGATCGTCAGCCATCGGTCCGGTCCTCGAGGGCCGCGAGCCGCTCAGTGGCTGTGGCGATGTCGATGACGCCGGACTCGAGATCGCGGAGCACGGCCAGGCGCTCGTCGCCGACCGGCTGGGACGCGGCCGCCATCGCGCCGTCCGCTGGCTCCGGAGCGACCGGCGGTTTGGGTGCCGGCGGCGGCGAGAGGGCGGGCAGCGCGGCGTGGGCGGCGATCCGCAGGTCGCCCGAGATCGACTTGAACGTCAGCGTCCGGGCGCCGTTGCCGATGACGAGCACGCGCCGGCCGATGCCGGTCTCCGACCGGGGCCCCACGTCGCTGGCGATCTCGCCCGTGAGCGTTCTTGCCTCGACCCTCAGCCCGCCACCCGCCGCCGCGACCCGGGCATCGCCGCTCACGGTCTGGATGTTGAACGGTCCCGGCCCTTCGATGGGCGAGTCGAGCTCGATGTCGCCGCTCGTCGTGGCCAGGGCCACACTGCGCAGCGAGCCGCCCCGCAGGGCAAGGTCGCCCGATACCAGCCGGCCGCTGAGCTCGACCGGTCCCACCGCGTCGAGACGGGCGGTGCCCGAGACCGCGTCGATCGCGATGGGGCCGCTGGCGTCGGTGACGGTGATGTCGCCCGAGGCGGTTCGGTAGCGCTGGTCGCCGTGGAGACCGGTCGCAACGAGCACGCCGTTCGCGGTGTCGAGGGACACCGTCGCGTGGCGCGGCACCTCGACCGCGAGCCGGGCGCTCCCCTGCCCACGACGGCCGATCCCGATGTCGAAGACGACCCGGTCGCGTGGCCGGACGCCCAGATGGCCGTCCGAGCGCTCGATGATGAAGCGATCGAGGTCGCGCCCGTCGAGATCGCGGACGGTGGCGACGTGGCCATCGACACCGGTGACGTCTACCCGGCCGGATGGGAGCCGCAGGATCAGCTCGCCGCGCTCGCCGATCGGGTGCTCGACGACGTCGCTGCCATTGCGGATGGTGGTCATGTCAGGGGTTCCTCCCCAGCGCCCGGATCGCGCTGGCCGCGTCCTCGGCGCTGATCTCGTGACGAGCGAGCCGCTCCAGGATTCGCTGGCGAGCGGCAGCTCGGTCGGTTGGCGTGTCCGTGGCCGCCTCGGCCTCCTCGCTGTCCGCCCTCGGCCCGAAGCCCAGCGACCGGACGAGCGCCTCGACGCGCGACCGGACGGTGGGATACGAGATGCCGAGCTCGCGCTCCATGTCGCGCAGGTTGCCGCGGGAGCGCAGGAAGCTCTCCAGCAGCGCGAGCTGCTCGCGGTTGAGCCGCCCGAACCGCCCGACGGTGAAGTCACCCTCGAGCGTGGTCCCGCAGCTCCGGCAGTGCAGCCGCGTGACGGCCAGCTCCTGCGAGCAGACGGGGCAGGTGGCGATGACGTCGTGCGGCATGGCTCCTCGTTGACTACTTCAGCCTTGCTGATAACCGAAGATAGCAAGGGGTCTTGCTATTTGTCAAGGTACGCTTTCATATTAGGTTGGAACTACGATCGTTCGTTCGTGTGCCGCTGATGACACGGCGGTCTTCGCATACCCCCCGGCCCGACGGGGCGTCGGGTTCGACCGGCCCCGCGTCGAGCCCTTCATGGTCATCCGTCCATCCTCACGACCGGGCGTTCGTGGACCGCCGAAGGGGACGCGCGTCGGCGGAGCAGGGCACTCGTCGCTCGTACGGTAGGCACAGCGGTGGCGAGCAACGCCACCGGGACAGGACCACTGGAAAGGAGACGCGTGATGTCCGCGCAGACCGCTCACCTGGAGGTCGACGCCACCGGCGTCTTCCCGACGGTCTTCCTGCTGTTCGTGCTCATCCTCGCGATGCTGGGCGTCGTGGCTCACGCCGCGTTCGTCTAGGCCGCATTCAACGTGAGGCCCACGATGCTCCGGACCTACCCGCTCCACCCGATCACGACCCGCCGCCCCGAATCGCTGCGCGACATCTTCCGGCGCCTCGAGCGGGAGATCGCGACGCAGCCGGCCGGGCGTCGACGGCACCAGCTCGCGGTCGAGCCGCGAACGGGATTCGCGTTCTGAGGCGATCGACGCAGCCCCATCTGCACATGAAGAGACCCGGCCGGATGGCCGGGTCTCCTGGCGTTCAGGGCAGGGCTGGCTGGATCAGCCGGACCGCCACGTTGCGGTCGTCATCGCGGGCCAGCCCGTCAACGAGCGGTAGTAGCGCCCTGGCGCGTACGGATCCATAAGCGCTCGCGCGCCCGGCGTGCGAGCCGAGGTGAACGCGAAGTGGTACCGGCCGCTCACGTTGCGAGCGCTCCAGAAGATCTGGGCCATCGTCTTCTGCGTGCGGAACAGCCCGTACAGCACGTAGTCGGCCTTGCCGAGGCCTTCAGCGAAGACGGCCTTGGCGCCGGTCCGCAGGAAGCCGGCGGCGTAGTTGTCGGCGCGCTGGATGGCAACCGACCGGGTGGGATTCGGGCGACCCCCCTCGGAATTGCCCGACGCGTAGCACAGGCGGTTGAGGATCACGACGGCGTACGGGGCCAGCCGGATGTAGCGGGCGATGTAGTCCTCACCCCAGTACTGGGTGTTGTAGTTGCCCCGCCCGGCGATGGCGTTGAGCCCGAAGCCGTCCTTCGTGCGCGTCTGGAACGGGCCGTAGGGACTGGGCCAGCCGTTGCCGTGGCCGAGATAGATCAGGACATGCGCGCCCTGGGCGGTGTCGCGGACCCGCGTCCACGTAGCGTTCGGGGTGTAGATCTCGTACACCGCGGCACCGTAGCTGCGGGCCTGTGCGGCCAGCGCCCGGGCGTTCGCGATGTAGTCGGCGGTGCTGGAGCCGGCGGGCCCCACGACGATGACGACCTTTCTGGCGGTCGCGGCCTCGGCCGGCTGCGGGCCGACGGCGAGACCGCCGGCGATGAGTGCGGCCGCGAGCGCGAGCACGGGCCAGAGCCTGGGAATGCTTCGACGAGACGCCCGCTGGACGCCGTCATGAACCAACAACGATCGTGCCTCCTCTCCGCCGGAACACCGCGCTGGGGCGCGGCGACGCGGGATGAGCCGCTCCACGGAGGCGACGCACGACCGTAAGGCATGCATCGGTGGCGCATGGGCAACGAGCCGGGTGAGGACGGCTCGGGTGATCGGGCGAGCAAGCCCGATGCGGGTCGACAGGATTCTGCCGTGGGGGCGGCGGTCTTCTGTTGTCGAGCCTGTCTACCGTGGGCTTGGCGGCCTGGGGGCCGGCGGCGAGTATGGCCCATCGAACGCGCCGTGTCCTCCCCCATGTGAACCATTCCGCCCAATGCAACCGGTCATGGGACCCGGCCGGCCGGACCGGCGCGCGAGCAGCAGTCCCGGCGGCGCGCCGGTTCGCGGTATTCTGCCCGCGCCGACCGTGCGCGGTCGCGACCCTGCGTGCGCACTCCGCGCGACGCGCCAACCAGCGGAGAACGCTTGACCTTCGACCATCTCGGCCTGTCGGCCGACCTCATGAGCACCATCAGGGAGGAGGGCTACACGGAGCCCACCCCCGTCCAGGCCGCGGCGATCCCGCTGGTGCTCGCCGGCCGCGACGTCCTGGCAGCCGCGCAGACGGGCACCGGCAAGACGGCGGCCTTCGTGCTGCCGATCCTCGACCGGCTGCGACACCACGCCAACACGTCGTTCTCGCCGGCACGCCATCCCACCCGCGTGCTGATCCTGGTGCCCACGCGCGAGCTCGCGATGCAGGTCGACGAGAGCGTTCGGACCTACGGCCGGACCGTGGCGCTGCGCCCGGCGGTGGTCTACGGCGGCATCCCGATGGACCCCCAGATCAAGGCCCTCCGGGCGGGCGTCGAGATCCTCGTCGCGACACCCGGACGCCTGCTCGACCTCGTCGGCCAGCGGGTCGCGAACCTCGCCCAGGTGGAGGTCCTCGTGCTCGACGAGGCGGACCGGATGCTCGACATGGGCTTTCTGCCGGACATCCGGCGGATCATCGAGCTGCTGCCCCCCAGGCGCCAGAACCTGATGTTCTCGGCCACCTTCTCGGAGGACATCCGGCGCCTGTCCTCGACGATCCTGCGCGATCCGGCCACGGTCGAGGTCGCCCCCCGCAACACCGCCGGCGAGGACATCCGCCAGCTCGTCTACCCGGTCGATCGCGATCGCAAGGAGGCGCTCCTCGCCCACCTGGTTCGCACCCAGGACCTGCGCCAGGTCCTGGTCTTCACGCGGACGAAGCTCGCGGCGTCGCGGCTGGCGGCGCTGCTCGACCGGCAGGGCCTCGAGGCCGTGGCCATCCACTCGGACCGGAGCCAGCCGGAGCGGACGCGTGCGCTCGAGGGGTTCAAGAACGGCGACATCCGAGTGCTCGTGGCAACCGACGTGGCCGCCCGCGGGCTGGACATCGAGGACCTGCCCCACGTCGTCAACTTCGAGCTGCCGTGGAACCCGCAGGACTACATCCACCGGATCGGACGGACGGGGCGGGCGGGCGCCACGGGCGACGCGATCAGCCTGGTGTCGATCGACGAGGTCGACCTGCTGCGCGGCGTGCAGCGCCTGCTCAAGAAGGCGATCCCCTGGACCGTCGAGGAGGGCTTCGTGCCCGATCGTGAGGCCGAGCCGCGGCCGCTGGGCCACCTGCGGGCGCGGCCGGGCGGGCATCCCCACCACAAGCCGCTGCGGACCCGAGCCTCGTCAGGCGGTGGGCGCCGCCGTTGACCCGTCTCCGCGAGGGTGCTGCCATCGAGCGTGGCGACGCTCGAAGCGGTGACATCGGGGGGGCGTCGAGGGCGGACGGCGCGTCAGCGTTGAGCTGGGCAGCGGAGGGTCGAGCGGCCGCAGATGGCTTCGGCGGCAACGCACCCGCGCCCTCCATCCGCGCCCCCGGGAAGAAGAACCCCAGCATCAGGTCGCTCTCGACGATGTCGACCAGGTAGCGATTGACAAGGCCCTCGGCATGCGCCGCCGTGCCGGCCTCGGGGCGTTGGAGCAGCGAGATGCGCACGTCACGCAGGTGGACGAACGTACCGCTCGGCTGGGTCAGGGCGCGGCCCGGATCGAACCCGGGCAGCGTGGCCAGCTCGCCTTCGAGCCGGTACGGACCCGCTTCGATCACGATCGCGTGCCAGGCAGCGTGGACCAACCCGGGCAGCGGCTCGTCCGAGGTGGCGACCACGAGCTCGTCGATCAGCATCGACAGGTCCGCAGAGGGGCCGGGCGGTCGTCCGTCGAGCGGCGCGAAGATCGCCCCAGCGACCGTTACCTGCGGCGCGGCCTCGAGCGCATCGCGGAGATGCCCCGGCCACGCGACCGAGCCACTCAGGATGCCCTCAGCCGTGTAGGCCTCGATCCGGATCGGCATGCCGGCCCCCTCGAACGTATCCGAAGGATCGCCCTTCCCGAGGCGGGGGCGCCAGCCCCGTACGTACCCGGCCGTCGAGTCCGTTCGTACTCTCAGCCGGTAAGGCCGATCCAGACGGTCGTGGAGCGGCCGGGCCGCTCAGCGCGGGACCAGACACGGGCACGGAGCGGGGTCCGGCAGCACGACCCGCACGAGCCGGACCGTCAGCGGACCAAGGTCCGCGCGGCTCTGGTTGGAGAGCACGGCGATCGCCAGCTCCTCGTCGGGGAGCCAGCGCATGATCGCCCGGAAGCCCAGGAACCGCCCGCTGTGGCCGTAGCTGCGGTGGCCGTCGATGGTGATGGCCTGGACGCCCAGCCCGTACGGCACGCGGGGCAGATAGCCCGCCGTCAAGTCGACACCGGCCAGCATGAGCGAGAGGCTCTCGTCGTCGATCGCGTCGCCGCCGTAGAGGGCGCGCGCCCAGCGCGCGACATCGCCCGAGTCCGCGGCGAGCGAGCCCGCGCCACCGGCCGCCGTGATGACCGAGCGGAACGGTGCGACACCGGTGCCGTCGTGGAGGTCCTCCGGGCGAAGGCCGTCGGGCGTGGGGATCAGCCGGTAGCCGTGCGCGAGCGGCCGGCGCGGCATCTCCGAGTCCTGGTACCAGGCGCTGTCGAGCTCGAGCGGGTCGAGGTACCGGTCACGCAGCTCCGCCGCCAGCTTCCGCCCCGTGATCCGCTCGGCGAGGACGCCGAGCACGACGTAGTTGGTGTTCGAGTACTGCCAGCCGGCGCCGGGCGCGAAGTGCGGGGCCTCGCGATAGCCGAGTGCCCGGGTGGCGCTCCACCACACCGTCGGCTCGTCCTGGAGGGCCCGATCGATGAGCCGGTGCTCGAAGAAGTCGAACAGGCCGCTCGTGTGGTCGAGCAGCATCCGGACGGTGATGGCCGGATCGAGGTTGAGCTCCGGCAGCATCGGGGCGACCGGGTCGTCCAGCCCGAATGCACCCTCGCCCGAGAGCTCCAGCACGAGCGCGGCGAGGAACGTCTTGCTGATGCTCGCGATCGGGAAGGCGGTGTCGGGCGTGACGAGGCGACCGGCACCGACGTCGGCCGTGCCCGTGACGCCCGTCCAGCCGGTGCCGTCCGGATACAGGATCGTGGCCGAGATGCCGGGCGCCGACTCGGAGGCCCGGAACTTCTCGAGAACCCGCTGGAGCCGGGCGTCCGTCCGGCGCGTGGCGCTTGGTGGCGCAGGGGTCGCCGGGGCCGGTGGAGCCGGTGGAGCTGTCGCGGCCGGCGGCGCGACCGAGCTGGGCGAAGGTGCCGGCGGCGTCGCGTCCGTGGACGACGGGGACAGAGGCGGCGAAGCGGCCGGGAGGCCGGCGGGGGCAGGAACGGGGGCGCTGGGCGTGGCGGCCGGCGCGGCCGGGGCACACGCGACCAGGGCGCACGCGGCGAGGCCCATGCCACCGACGAGCGACAGGGCGAGCGCGGTCCGGGACCACCGGCGGAGCATGGCTGCGCGACGAAACCGCGCCGGCCGCTCCCCTACCCCGTTCGCCGACGTCCGTCCGTGAGGCCGACTGCCAGGACGACGACGCCGAGCACGACCAGTGCGCCGGCGAGGAGCGTGTCCAGTCCCTCGATCCGGTCGCCCGACAGCCCGATGACGGACTCGAAGAAGAACGCTGCGACGATGAACACCACGAGGCCCGTGAGCAGCGTCCAGATGCCGCCGAGCGCGAGGTCCCGCTGCCTGGTCAGGAGGCCGTACAGGAACAACCCGAGGCCCACACCGCCGGGCGCGACGAGTGCCCATGCGTATGCCCAGGTCGCCCACAGCCCGGTCTGGTTCTGGAAGGCCAGGATCAGCCCGGTGATGGTGGTGATCGAGCCACCGACTGCGAAGCCCGTACCGGCCCGCCCGCCGACCGCGAGCGCGACCAGGAACAGCACGATGCCCGGCACGATGACGAACAGCGGCCAGCCGGCGTCGGCCAGGTCCAGGCCCAGCTGACGGACGGCCAGGACGGCCGCGCCGCCCAGGATGAGCAGCAGGCCGATCGCGAGCGTCATCCGGCGCTCGATCGCGGGCCCTTCGGGCGGCGGCAGGGGCGAAGCGGTCATGGGCGAAGGATGCATGAGCGGCCCGGCCGTGACCAGCGCCCGGCCAACATGAACGCCCCGGCCGTTGTCTGGCCGGGGCGGTCGTTGCGGGGAGGATGGGGTGCGGTCGGTCAGCGGGCTTTTCCGGTCGAGAGGCCGAGCGCCCGCGCGATGCGGGACGGGCGGCGGTTCGGGCGGCTGACGGTGCTGGCCCAGCGGCGGTACTCCGCCTCGCGGAGCAGCTCCTGGCGCCGAAGGCTGACCTCGTACGTCGTGGTGCGGAACATCTGCGGCCTCCTTTCCCCCGACGGTGGCCCGTCGGGCTGATGAAGGCACTGTGCGCCCCGGCGCGCGGCGGGGACGCGGACGCGCGTGGTCAGGGTGGGTGGACGAAGGTGCGTGACCGGGCTACGTCATGCGTCGCGGTGTCAGGGCGGCGGGCTACTCCGCCAGCTTGTGCTCGACGGCCCAGAGCGCGGCCTGCGTCCGCGACGCGAGTCCCAGCTTGCCCAGGACGTTCGACACGTACGTGCGGGCGGTCCGTTCCGTGATGAACAGCTCCGCGCCGATCTCCTTGTTGCTGCGACCCTGGCCCAGGAGCCGGATCACGTCGCGCTCACGGTCCGTGAGCGGCTCGGCGAGGTCCGCGGCCGGGTCCTTCTTCGACCGCATCCGCTGGGCGAGCAGCCGGGCGACCGCCGGGTCGAGGTGGACCTCGCCGGCGTACGCGGCCCGGATCGCGGCCGCCACCTCGTCCGCCTCGGCGTCCTTGAGCACGTACCCCGACGCACCGGCCTCGAGCGCCGCCGTCACCTTCTCCTCCTCGATGAAGGAGGTCATCGTGACGATCTCGGTCTCGGGCATCTCGGCCTTGATCCGGCCGATCGCCGTGACACCGTCCATGTTCGGCATGAGCAGATCCATCAGCACGACGTCCGGCTTCAGCCGGCGAGTCATTGCGACGCCTTCACTGCCGTCGGACGCCTCGCCCACGACCTCGATGTCGTCGAGCATGTCGAAAAACGTGCGGAGACCCATGCGCACGACCGAGTGGTCGTCGACGAGCAGCACGCGAATGGGGGTCGCCTCGCCCACGGAGCCTCCGATGCGGGAAACGCTGGATCGCGGGCCGGAGATGGCCCCCGGAAAGTCTAGCAAGGGAGCCCGCGTGGGCTGGCTGCCGGCTCACCCGCGGCCAGCAGCGCGTCGACCAGCTCGAGCGGCCGGAACGTCTTGCGGATCACCGCGTCCGCGCCGGTGCAGCGGATCTCGGCCCCGGCCACGTCCAGCCGGCTCATCACGACGATCCGGATCGTCGGCGACAGCGCGCGAACGCCCGCCACGAAGGCCACGATGGCTGCCGGGTCGTCGATCAGCGCGTCGACCACGATCATGTCCGGGGCGACCTCGGCGACGAGTTCTCGACGGGCAAGCTGGTCGCCCCGGCCGGCAAGGCCTTCCAGATCGTCTACGACAACCAGGAGGGCGCACCGCACAACGTCGCGATCTACACCACCGAGGCGGCGACCGAGAAGATCCTCGTCGAGGATCCCTTCAGCGGCCCGAAGACGGTCGTGTACTCGGTCCCGGCGCAGGCCGCCGGCTCGTACTTCTTCCGGTGTGACGTCCACCCGGACATGAAGGGCACGCTCGAGGTCAAGTAGCCCGCGGGGCCGCCCCGCCGATCAGCCCCGGGTCCAGCACGGACCCGGGGCTTGCTGCGCTTCGCGACGTCCGCTACGCGTCCCCGTCTCGCTCGCCGTACGAACGCTGGTGCTACGGGCCCGATCAAGGTCACACCAAGTCCTGGCTTGAAACCGGCGATGATCAACCAGGCGAACTGCATCGGCGCGGCTCGACGGCCGGCCCCACGAAGCCCAGCAGGAGGAACCCACGGCCCATGCTTGAGGTACGCGACCTCGTCAAGCGTTACGGCAGGGTGGTTGCCCTCGACGGCGCCACGTTCACGGCGCGGGAGGGCCGGCTCGTCGGCTTCCTGGGCCCGAACGGGGCGGGCAAGACGACGACGATGCGCTGCGTGTTCGGCCTCGCGACGCCGGACCGGGGGGAGACGCGCTGGCGCGGCACGCCCATCGATCAACCCATGCGGCTGCGCTTCGGCTATATGCCCGAGCAACGCGGCCTCTATCCGCGCATGAAGGTCGGCGAGCAGCTGGCCTACTTCGCGGAGCACCACGGGCTGTCCGGTCGCGAGGCGAAGGCAGCCGCGGCCCGCTGGCTGGACCGGCTGGGGCTGGGCGACCGGACCAACGCGAAGCTCGAGGAGCTATCTCACGGCAACCAGCAGCGCGTGCAGCTGGCGGTGGCGCTCGCCCACGACCCGGAGCTGCTCGTGCTCGACGAGCCGTTCTCGGGTCTCGATCCCATCGGCACGGCGACCATGACCGAGGTGCTGCGCGAGCGCGCCGCGGCCGGGGTTGGCGTCATCTTCTCGAGCCACCAGCTCGACCTTGTCGAGAACGTCTGCGAGGACGTGGTCATCATCGCCAAGGGCCGGATCGTCGCGCAGGGGCCCATCGACGAGCTCAAGCGAGCGTCGGGTCGGCGTCATCTCGAGGTCGAGGTGGCCGGGGGCGACGGGGCGTGGATCGATACCCTGGGCGACGTCCAGGTGCTCGACCGACGCGGCGACCGGGTGCGGCTGCTCGTGGCCGACACCATCGACCTGCCGGCGACACTCGCCCTGGCCGGCCGGGCCGGCGCGGTCCTCCGGTTCAGCTACGAGCCGCCGGCCCTGTCCGAGCTGTTCATGCAGGCCATCGCCGACGACGACCGGGCGACTGATGAGGTGGAGCGATGAGACGGACGCGCGCGATCTGGCTGGTGGCGAAGCGTGAGCTGCTGGAGCGCGGCCGCAGCAAGGGCTTCATCGGCAGCCTGATCCTGACCGAGATCTTCGTCGTGGGCTCGATGCTCCTCCAGGCGACGCTGGCGAGCGGTGAGAACCAGGTCCGGGTGGGCTACGTGGGGGAGCCGCCGGCCGCGCTGGCGCCTCTGATGAACGAGATTGCGCAGCAGACTGACGGCACGGTCGACCTGCGCAGCTATCCCGACCGCGTCGCCGCCGAGGCGGCCCTGCGCGCCGACGAGATCGAAGGCGTCATCGTCCCCGCCGGCGATGGATCGGCCGAAACGCTCCTGTTCCGGGCCGAGCCCGACGACCAGGTGCTGGCCACTGCGACCGGCGCGATCCAGGGCCTACGGCTGATCGAGGCCGAGGTGGACCTGACGCCACCCACGGTCGAGTCGCTCGAGCCGGTCTCGGCCGAGGACCAGACGTCGTTCCTCCTGGCCAACGTCGGGGTCATCTTCCTGTTCATCTCGATCTTCTCGTTCGGCTACTGGGTGCTCTCGGGCGTCGTGGAGGAGAAGCAGAGCCGCGTCGTCGAGGTCGTGCTCGCGACGGTCCGGCCGCGCGACCTGCTGATGGGTAAGGTCTTCGGCATCGGTGTGCTGGGTCTCATCCAGCTGCTGGTGCTGCTGGTCACGGGGCTGCTCGCAGCCAGCTTCGTGGGCCAGATCGAACTGCCCGCCACGACCCTGCCGACGATCGCGATGCTGCTCCTGTGGTTCGCACTGGGCTATGTCCTCTACTCGACGATGTTCGGCGTGCTCGGGGCGCTGGCGTCGCGGATGGAGGAGGCGTCGAACGTGACCACGCCGGTCTCGTTCCTGGCGATGGGCGCCTACTTCCTGTCGATCCTCGTGGTCCTCAACGACCCGGAGGGCCTGGTCGCCCGGATCGCGTCG
>Ga0136617_10002507_pt1 | contig 16303 bp, 16 predicted proteins | sample AntDrymUQ3222106_2_FD_129672 | JGI IMG/M metagenome (GOLD analysis project Ga0136617, IMG submission 129672) | Polar desert sand microbial communities from Dry Valleys, Antarctica - metaG UQ322 (21.06) | ecosystem: Environmental > Terrestrial > Soil > Desert | place: Antarctica: Dry Valley...
CCCGGATCTGCTGGCGGGCGGCGTTCCCCATGATCGGCAGCCCGCCGCTGATCGACGTCGGACGCGCCGGCAGCCTGCAGTACACCGCCTGCTGACCCGGCGTCCCCACGGCGACGGTCAGAGCGGGATGTTGCCGTGCGCTCCTCGGCCGGCCGGGGCTTCGGCGAGCGCCTCGATCAGCCGGCGACGGGTGTCCGCGGGCTCGATCACCTCGTCCACCACGCCGATCTCGCGCGCCTTGTTGACCCCGCCGGCGACCTTCTCGTGCTCCTGCGCCAGCTGCTCGTGCAGCGCGTCGCGCTCCTCGTCGGGCGCACTGGCCAGCTTGCGCCGGTGCAGGATGCTCACCGCGGCCCTCGAGCCCATCACGGCGACCTCCGCGTCCGGCCAGGCGAACACCCTCGTGGCACCGAGCGCGCGCGAGTTCATCGCGATGTACGCGCCGCCGTAGGCCTTGCGGGTCACCAGCGTCACCCTCGGCACGACAGCCTCCGCGAACGCGTGCAGCAGCTTCGCGCCGCGGCGGACCACGCCGTCCCACTCCTGGCCGACGCCGGGCAGGTACCCCGGCACGTCGACCAGCACCAGCAGCGGCACGCCGAACGCGTCGCACATCCGCACGAACCGGGCCGCCTTCTCCGCGGAGTGCGAGTCAAGGCAGCCGCCGAGCCGGATCGGGTTGTTGGCCAGCACGCCGACGCTGCGCCCGCCCAGCCTGCCGAGCCCGATCACCATGTTCGGCGCCCACTTCGGCTGCAGCTCCTCGAACGCGCTGCCGTGCTTGTCGTCGGGGTCGGCGTCGAGCAGCCCGCGCAGCAGCGGGTGCACGTCGTAGGCACGGGCCTTCGCCTCCGGCAGGAGCGCGCCGACGTCGGTCGGCGTGTCGCGCGGGGGCACCTGGAAGATGCCGGGCTTGGCGAACAGGGAGGTCAGCCTGCGGGCTCGCGCCAGCGCGTCGGCCTCCGAGTCGGCGACCACGTGCACGACGCCGGAGCGCTTGCCGTGCGCGCTCGGCCCACCGAGGGACTCCATGTCGATCGTCTCGCCGGTGACGCTGCGCACCACGTCGGGGCCGGTGACGAACACCCGACCCTCGGGCGCCATCACCACGATGTCGGTCAGCGCAGGGCCGTACGCGGCGCCGCCTGCGGCCGGTCCGAGCACCACCGAGATCTGCGGCACCCGTCCGGAGGCGCGGACCATCGCCGCGAACACCTGACCCACCGCGTCGAGCCCGACGACGCCCTCGGCCAGCCGCGCCCCGCCCGAGTGCCACAGCGCGATCACCGGCGTACGCATCCGCAGCGCGATGTCGATGGCCTCGACGATGTGGCGGCAACCGTCGTTGCCCATCGCGCCGCCCATCTTGGTGGCGTCGGTGCAGTAGGCCACGACCTTCGCACCGTCGATCCGACCCTGGACGGCCTGCACGCCGCTCGCGTCCGGCGGATGCAGCGGGATCATCGTGCCTGGGTCGACCAGGGCGGCCAGCCGCATCTCCGGGTCACGGGGATCGGTCGGTCGCTGGCCCTCCACGGGGGTTGGAGCGGCAAGGGCGGTCATCTGTGCTCCTTCGGGCCGCAGGGCGGCCGCATCACGGAGGGGCGTCACGCAGGGGTGAAGGCGAGTGCGACGTTGTGCCCGCCGAACCCGAACGAGTCGCTGACTGCGGCGGTGAGGTCGAGCTTGCGGGGTTCTCCGGTCACCACGTCCAGCTGCACGCCGGGGTCGATGTCGGTGAGGTTGCGCGTCGGCGGGATGACGCCGTCGCGCAGCGACAGCACGGTGGCCAGCGCCTCGACGGCACCGGCGGCGCCGAGGAGGTGACCGAGCGCGCCCTTGGGTGCGGTGACCACCGGGTGGCTGCCGATGGATGCGCGCAACGCGGCCGCCTCGGCGACGTCGCCGACCGGGGTGGCCGTGGCATGGGCATTCACATGAGTGACGTCGGCCGGTTCCAGCCCGGCGCTACGCAGGGCGGCGCTGATCGCCCGTGCCGCTCCGTTGCCCTCGGGATCCGGAGCGGTGATGTGGTAGGCGTCAGCCGAGGTACCGATCCCGGCCAGCTTGCCGTGCACGGTGGCACCGCGAGCGGCGGCGAACTCGGCGCGTTCCAGCACCAGGATCCCGGCGCCCTCGCCGAGCACGAAGCCGTCGCGGCTCATGTCGAACGGCCGCGACGCCCCTTCCGGGTCGTCGTTGCGGGTGCTGATCGCCCGCATCTGGGCGAACCCGGCGAGCGGGATGCCGGTGATGCACGCCTCGGCGCCCCCGGCGACCACGACGTCGACCTCGTCGGCACGCAGCATCCGCCACGCCCACGCCAGCGCCTCCGCGCCAGAGGCGCACGCCGACACCGGCGCGTGCACGCCGCCGCGGCTGCCAAGCTCCAGACCAACCATCGCGGCCGGGCCGTTGGGCATCAGCATCGGGATGGTCAGTGGGGAGACCTTGCGGAGGCCCTGGGTCTCCAGCAGGTCATCCTGGGTGAGCAGGGTGACGGCGCCACCGATCCCGGTGCCGATCACCACGGCGAGCCGCAGAGGGTCAACCTCGGGAGCGCCGGCGTGCTGCCACGCCTCGCGGGCCGCGATCATCGCAACCTGCTGGGAACGGTCCATCCGCCGTGCCTCGACCCGGGGGAGCACGTCGGTGGGCTCCACCGCGAGCTGCGCGGCGATCTTCACCGGTAGCTCGAAGCGCTCCACCCAGTCGGCCTCGATCAGCGACACGCCGGAGCGGCCGTCGAGCAGGCCCTGCCAGGTCGACTCGGCATCCCCGCCGAGCGGGGTGGTCGCGCCGTACCCGGTGATGACTATGTCGGCTGCGGTCACTGGTGCTTGGCGATGAAGTCCACCGCGTCGCCAACGGTCTTGAGGTCGGCCAGGGCGTCGTCCGGAATCTTGACGTTGAACCGGTCCTCGGCCTGGACCGCGATCTCCACCATCGACAGCGAGTCGATGTCCAGGTCGTCGACGAACGACTTGTCCGGGGTGACCTCGGCGGCGTCGATGCCGGCCACCTCTTCGACGATCTCGGCGAGCCCGGTAACGATCTCCGCGTTGCTCATGTGTTCCCTCTCTGTGCTGCTGATGGACGGCGCTATGGACAGACGACGACCTGGCCGGCGTAGGTCAGGCCCGCGCCGAAGCCGACGAACAGTGCGATCTCGCCTCGTTGTACCTGACCGGCGGCGCGCATGTGATCCAGCGCCATCGGGATGGAGGCCGAGGACGTGTTGCCGGAGTAGACGATGTCGTCGGCGACCCGAAGGTCGGCCCGCGCGCCGGCCGCTCGCAGCCGCTTGGCCACCGCCTCGACGATGCGCAGATTGGCCTGGTGTGGGACGAATACGTCGATGTCGGCGGGTGTGAGCCCGGCCAGCTCCACCGCGTGCAGCGCCACCGGGGCAATCTGGGTGGTCGCCCAGCGGAACACCGCCTGGCCTTCCTGGTAGAGGCCGTGGGTCGCCAGATTGATGCCGATGGTGTGGACCAGCTCGCCGGCACTGCCCCAGGCCACCGGTCCGATGCCGGCCTCCTCGGCCGACGCCGCCGGTCCGACCACCGTGGCGCCCGCCCCGTCGGCGAAGATGATGCAGGTCGATCGGTCCTGCCAGTCCAGCCAGTCCGACATCTTCTCCGCGCCGATCACCAGCACGTGCCGCGACGAACCAGCGCGCACCAGGTCCGACGCGACACCCAGCGCGTAGCAGAAGCCCGCACACGCGCCGTTGACGTCGAACGCACCGGCAGCGCGCGCGCCGATCCGGTCGGCGGTCTGCGCCGCGGCGTTCGGGATCCCGCTGGGCATCGTGCAGTTGGCCACGATGACGGTGCCGACATCGGACGGCGTGAGCCCGGAGTCGGCGACCGCCTTCGCGCCGGCCTCGACGGCCATGTCGACCAGGCTGGTCTCCGGCCCGGCGATACGTCGCTCGATGATCCCGACCCGGTCTCGGATCCACTCGTCGTTGGTGTCCACGCCCCGCTGGGCGATGTCGTCGTTGGTGACCACCTGCTCGGGCTGGAAGCTGCCCAGGCCCAGGATCCGCGCGGCGGGGGCACCTGCACTCAGCCGGAGCCGGGCGCTCCGGGTCGCCTGGCTCACGCCGCGGCCCCCGCGGCGTGCTCGGCCATCAGCTCGGTGACGCCGTCGATGTCCTCGGGTCCGCGCAGCGCCAGCGTCGCGACGCCCTTGAGCTCGCGCTTGACCAGCCCGACCAACGCTCCGGCGGGCGGCAGCTCGATCACCGCGGTCACGCCCAGCTCGCGCAGGGTGGCCATGCAGAGGTCCCAGCGCACGGGCCGGGTCACCTGCGCGACGAGGCGGCGGAGCAGCTCGTCGCCGCGCTCGACGACCTGGCCATCGGCGTTGGACAGCAACGGTCGGGTGGGGTCGTGGGGCGAGAGGTCGTCGGCGTAGCCGCTCAACGCCTGCTCGGCCGGTGCCATGAAGCGGGTGTGGAACGCGCCGGCGACGGCCAGCGGCACGACCCTGGCGCGCTCCGGCGGCTCGGCGGCCAACTGCTCCAGAGCCGCGGTCGGGCCGGCGGCGACGACCTGGCCCGCGCCGTTGCGATTGGCCGGGTCCAGGCCAAGCTCGTCGAGCCGCTCGAGCACCTGCTCGGGGCGTCCGCCGAGGACGGCGCTCATGCCGGTCGGCTCCGACGCACAGGCCGCGGCCATCTCGCGGCCACGGACCGCGGCCAGCGCGACGGTGTCGGTGGGGCTCAGCACGCCCGCGACGGCCGCGGTAGCCAGCTCGCCGACGGAGTGGCCTGCGATGGGTGCACCGGCGGGCAGCTGGACGCGGTCGGCGAGCTGGCCGAACGCGAGCAGGGTGGTCGCGACGATCAGTGGTTGGGTGACCGAGGTGTCCTTGATCTGCTCCGCCGTCGCGGTGGTGCCCAGTCGTGTGAGGTCCAGGCCCGTTGCATCCGACCAACCGTCGAGGGTGGCCTCAGCGCCCTTGGCCGAGAGCCAGGGGGCGAGCATGCCGGGAGCCTGCGATCCCTGCCCGGGGGCTAGAAGCGCAATCACGTCCCCTACTCAACACGGGAGGCGGCGGTGTTGGGATACCGGCACGCACGAATATCGGCCTACCTAGCTTAGAGGTTTCCTACAACCCAGCAGGGCCACGGACGGGTAATCAGTAGATTTCTTTGTAGAGTAAGTATGGTGTCGTGGCTGGTCAGCGTGGCTACGCCGGCTCGTCGGTCCCTGCCAACCGGCCGGCCATCAGGGCGAAGCGCAGCACCACCGCGTCGCGCGAATCGGTGGGGGTGCGCCCGGTGAGCTGCGCCACTCTGCGCAGCCGGTAGCGCACGGTGTTCGGGTGCACGAACTGCTTGCGCGCGCACGCCTCCAGCACGCCGCCGACCTCCAGGTAGGCGGCCAGCGTCGACAGCAGCTCCCCGCCGGCGGCGACCACCGGCGCGATGACGGTCTGCACCAGCTGCGGCGCGGCCTCGGGGTCCCCGCACAGCACCCGCTCGGGCAGCAGATCGGCGGCGGACACCGGCCGCGGCGCCTCCGGCCATCCCGCCACCGCCCGCAGCCCGGCGATCGCGTCGCGCGCGCTGGCGTGCGCACCGGCCAGCCCGGCGGCGATCGGGCCGACCACGACGGGGCCAGGGCCGAACGCCTCGGCCATTGTCGCGGCGGCTTCGGCCTGTGAAAGCGGCTCGGCGTCGCCGGAGAGCAGCACCACCAGCCGCGGCCCTTGTACGCCGGCAAGTGCGGAACGCCCGGCCTTGCCGGCGGCTCGGCGCAGCTCGGACAGCAGCTCCGGTGGGTTGTCCGGCGGCGGTGCGCCGACCATCACGGCGAGCGGCGCGGCCGGGTCCCAGCCGAGGGCCGACGAGCGCGACACCAGCGCGTCGTCGGCGTCGGCCCGCACCACGCCGTCGACGACCAGCGCCTCCAGCCGGGCGTCCCACGCCCCGCGTGACTCCGCCGCGCTGGCGTAGACGGTCGCCGCGGCGAACGCGATCTCCCGGCCGAAGCGCAGCACCGCCTCGATCAGGGCGCGCTGCTCCTCCGCGTCGCTGGCCAGCGCGGGGAGCTGGTGCTCGAACACGTCGACGGCCACCCGCACCAGCTCGACGGTCTGGCGGAGCGTGACGCGCCGCGCCAGCTCGCGCGGGGCGCTGCGGAACGCCTCGGCGGTCAGCCGGATCGTCTCGTCCGGCTCGCTGAGCCAGGCCACGAAGTTCGCCGCGCCGGTCTGGGTGACCAGCAGCACGGCGGCCCGCTGGTCCGCGGTCAGCCGGCGGAACCACGGCAGCCGTTCGGCCATCACGACGGTGCTGGCGGCCGCGAGCCGACCCGACGCGCGCTCCAGGCGGCGCAGGGTGCTCCGCGACACCCGCGGCCCCGTCGCTGCCGGACTTGCCTGCACCCTCACGGTCGCAGCATCCCACCACCGGTGGCCACCGCGCCGCCCCAGCATGATCGCCGGATGAGTGCGTCCGAGCGTCAGGTGTCGACGCTCACCGGCACCGGACTGGCGATCACGAGATGGAGCCGCGGCGGCCGAGCATCCCGACGGACTGGAGCTGTGCGCGGGCCAGGCGCTGGCCCAGGAACACCGATGCCGCGGTGTCGAGGCCGAGCAGGCCGACCCCGGACAGGAACCCGGCCGCGAACGCGTCGCCGGCACCGGTGTCGTCCAGGATCGCGGAGGACTCGAGCACCTCGGAGTTCGCGAACGCCCGCTCGGCCACGCCCCGGCCGTCGCGCCTGAACAACTGGACGCGGTCGTGGCGTTTCAGCACCAGGAAGCCGGCCATCCGCGGCCTGTCCCGGAAGAACCGGCTCGCCGCGTCGACGTCGGTCGCGCGTGGCGGCCGCCCCGTCCACCAGTCGAACTCGCCGGCGTTGACGAACACGTAGTCGGCGACGTCGACGAGGTCGTCCACGCTGGGCGGCCGACCCGGAATGGACCACCGAGCGCCGGGGTCGACCGAGATCAGCACCCCGGGGTGCTCAGCCCTGAGCCGCCGCAGCAGACGCGCCAGCGACGCCGGGTCGCGACCGCCGGCGAAGGACGTCGCATGCACGACCCGCGCCGTGCCGCAGTACCCGAGCAGCTCGTCGAGGCTCGCGCCGAGGTGGGCGAAGATCTCGTCGTTGGCGCCGTCCCAGGTCAGCATCGAGCGCTGCCCGCCGTGCGTGTACGAGACGCACAGGCCGCAGGTCTGCTCGCTGTGCCGCAGTTTGCGGGTGTCGACGCCGACCCGCCGGAACCAGGCCGGGAAGTCGAACCGTTCGCTCGGGCTGCGCCCGCACACGCCCACGTACCCGACGCCCACACCGCACGACCGCGCCGCCACCGTCACGGTGTTGAGCGCAGAGCCGCCGGGACTGACCACCGGCTCGAGTGCCGCGACCCGCTCCAGCGCGTCGAGGATCTCCGGCTCCGACGCCGGGCGCTCGGTGCCGTGCTCGAACCGTGCGAGCACGACGCCCCGCTCCCCGGCGGTCAGCCCACCCACCTGGGCTGAGTCGAGGATGAAGTCGAGGTTGATCGCGCCAACACCGACGAGGTCGGGCATGGCGCCGGACACTAGAGGAGGTTGTCGAACGGGCCGCGCAGGAAGTACAGGACGAACAGGACGGCGACGGCGTACAGCAGCGGGTGTACCTCACGGAACTTGCCGCCGGCCACCTTCAGCAGCACGTAGGTGATGACGCCGGCCCCGATGCCGTTGGAGATCGAGTACGTGAACGGCATGATCACGATCGTCAGGAAGGCAGGGACCGCGATCTCATAGTCGGTCCAGTCGATGTTGCGGACCTGGACCATCATGAGGAACCCGACGACCACCAGCGCCGTGGTCGCCGCCTCGAACGGCACGATCGTCACCAGCGGTGCAAGGAACGTCGCTACCAGGAACAGCAGCCCCGTGACGATGCTCGCCACACCGGTGCGGGCTCCTTCCGCGACCCCGGCCGCGGACTCGATGTAAGCGGTGTTGCTCGACACGCTGGCCGCGCCGCCGGCCACCGCGCCGAGGGAGTCGACGAGCAGGATCTCGCGGGTGCGGGGCGGGTTGCCCTCCTCGTCGAGCAGGTCCGCCTCCTGGGCGACCGCCACCATCGTCCCCATGGTGTCGAAGAAGTCGGTCAGCAGCAGTGTGAAGACGAACAGCAGGGCGGTGACGAAACCGGCTCGCTCCCACGAGCCGAGCAGGCTGAAGTCACCGAGCAGCGAAAGGTCCGGAAGGCTGACCACCTGGTCGGGGAGGCCTGGCACGTTCAGCGCCCACCCGGTCGGGTTCTTGCCGCCCGCGGAGGACCCGACGTTGGCTATGGCCTCCACGACGATCGCAAGCACGGTGGTGCCGATGATGCCGATCAGGATGCCGCCCTTGACCCGGCGCACCACCAAGATCAGCATGGCGAGCAGGCCGATCACGAAGACGAGGGTCGGCCAGCCAAGCAGCTTGTTGCCGATGCCCATCCCGATCGGTGGCACGGCCGTTCCCGTGGAGCGCACGAAACCCGCGTCCACGAAGCCGATCAGCGCAAGGAACAACCCGATGCCAACCCCGATCGCGGTCTTGAGCTGGGTCGGCACGGCCTTGAACACCGCGGTACGCAGGCCGGTGAGTACCAGGACGAGTATCACCAGCCCCTCGATGACGACCAGGCCCATGGCGTCGGCCCAGCTCATCAGCGGGGCGATCTCGAAGGCGACCAGCGCGTTCACCCCGAGCCCCGCGGCGAGCGCGAGCGGGAACCGTGCGATCACGCCCATCAGGATCGTCATCACGCCGGCGACCAGTGCGGTGGCGGCGGCGAGCTGCGCCTGATCGAGCATGGCCCCGTCGCCGTCAGCGGCGCTGCCAAGGATCAGCGGGTTGAGCACCACGATGTAGGCCATCGTGAAGAAGGTTGCAAGGCCGCCGCGAACCTCCCGGCCGACGGTCGAGCCGCGGGCGCTGATCTCGAAGAACCTGTCGAACCTGGACCCGGTGGTGGTCGTCCCGGCGGTGGTCTCTGGTGTGGCCATGGTGTCCTCGCCAGGGTCGGTGTCGGTTCTTGATCGGGCATGGTGCCATCGATGGAGCCGCCGCTGAATACCTCGCGCACACTGGAAACGAGTCCGTTACCGCGCACCTACTCTGGAGGCATGAGCAGCGTCGAGCTGGAGCCGGGCGTGGACGTTCGCCACGCCGGCCAGCGCTTCCACACCGACATCCCGTGGCTGGACTCCCGGCACAGCTTCTCGTTCGGCCGGCACTACGCCCCGGACAACACGCACTTCGGGTTGCTGCTGGTCAGCAACGACGACGTGGTGAAGGCCGGCGCCGGTTTCGACACCCACCCGCACCGGGACATGGAGATCGTCACCTGGGTGCTGGAGGGCTCTCTGGTCCACCAGGACTCCACCGGCCACAACGGGGTGATCCACCCCGGGTTGGCGCAGCGGATGAGCGCCGGCAGCGGGATCCTGCACTCCGAGCGCAACGACTCGTGGCGGCTGACCGAGGAGGCCGAGCACGGCGAGGACGTGCACTTCGTCCAGATGTGGGTGCCGCCGGACACCGAGCGGATCACTCCGGGGTACGAGCAGCTGGACATCGGCGACCAGCTCGACACCGGCGAGCTCACCCTGGTCGCGTCCGGCATGCCGAGGCACGGGCAGGACCAGGCGATCTCCATCCGTCAGGAGCACGCCGCGTTGTGGGCGGCACGGCTCCCCGCAGGTCGGAGCGTTCAGCTTCCGACCTCGCCGCTGGCGCACGTCTTCCTCGCGCGCGGGTCGGCCGAGCTGGAGGGTGCCGACGTGCTCGACACCGGGGACGCCGCCCGTGTCACGGGCAGCGAGGGCCAGCGACTAACCGCCGGAACCGACGGCGCCGAGGTCCTCATCTGGGAGATGCACGCGGCGATTGCCGCCTGAGGCGTTAGCCGAGAGGCTCGACCTTGGTTGCCTGCGGACCCTTCTGGCCCTGCTCAACGTCGAATGAGACCCGCTGGCCCTCGTCCAAGCTGCGGTAGCCACTGGACTGGATAGCCGAGTAGTGCACGAACACGTCCGCGCCACCACCGTCGGGAGCGAGGAAGCCGTAGCCCTTCTCGCTGTTGAACCACTTGACGGTGCCTTCTGCCATTCTTGCTCTCCCTGTACCCGGTGCCAAAGCGTCGACCTCGACATTGCGCCGGCCAGATGTGGCGATCCACGCCGACCGGGATGCCCTGACCTACGCAGTACGGCTGCGCCGGGGAGGGCAACGGCGGCAGACTACCGCGATCAGAGCGCTCTGCCGAGCCCAAGATTTTGTTAGGAACTCGGGCCGGTTACGGGGCTCGCAGGCAGCAGCTGATCAGGGCGTCACATCTGGCGGATCTGCATGTAGCGCTTGACGTCGGCAATCGAGACGACGGCCGCGAGGGCGGCAACGGCGGCGAGTGCGATGGCGATCTGGAGATCATGCCGCGCACCTTTCTGGTGGTGAGAGCGGGCTCGCGCCGGCTACCCCGGACCTGATACCGCTAACCGTGGCTGGTTGGCAACCAGCCGATCGGCGGCGGTGTTGAGCCAGTCGAGGATGAGCTCTGGGGGAGCCTGCTCGGCCGCTTGGAGCAAGACCTCCTCCAGCGCCTGCACGCTCGGCGCCGCGGCGCGCAGACGCTGCTCGCCGGCATCGGTGAGCCGGGCCGGCTGAGTCCGCCCGCCGTCCTCGTGCGGGTTTCGTGCGAGCAGCCCCGCGGTCTCCAGGCCGGTGACAATGCGGATCATGGTCGGCGCCGTGACGAACGAGCGCCTGGCCAGCTCGGCGTTGGAGATCCCCGGCTGTGCGGCGAGCAGGGCGAGGACGGCGTACTGCGGGGCGGTCAGCTCGAACGGAGCGAGCGCGGCATCCATGCGGGCCCGCAACGTCTGTTGCAGCCGCTTGAGCGCGTATCCCAGAGTGCGGTGGCTTTCCACGTGCGCATCCATGAGGTCTATGTTAGCGTGCTAACTTGATATAAGCACGCTAACACGCAATGGAGGTACGAGATGTCCAGCACGACCCGGAGCACGATCGCCGTGGACGCACCGCTGGCGACCTTGATCAACGTCTTCACCGTTGAGCCCGAGCGGCAGGAGGCACTGGTCGACGCGCTGTCGAAGGCGACCGTCGAGCTGTTCGTCGACATGCCGGGGTTCGTCTCGGCAAACCTGCACGCCAGCCTCGACGGCACCGCCGTCGTCAACTATGCGCAGTGGGAGAGCGAGGACCGCTTCATGACGATGCTGAAGGACCCGCGTGCTCAGGAGCACATGGCCGAGATCATGAAGATCGCCGCCAAGGCCGAGCCGCGGCTGACAACCGTGCGAGCCGTCCACCACGCCTAGCAGTGTCGCCGGGCGGCTGCGGAGCCGCCGGGTCCGGTGTGGACGCTGCCACCCGGGCCTGGAGGCGTTCGCGGATCTCGTCGGGCGTGTATGCGCGCCGCCGCCGCTCCGAGCGGGCGATGACCACGCCGGTGGCCGCCACCCCGGCGACCCCGGCGAGGCCGATCAGCTTCCACAACCGCATCTGCCTAGGCTACGGCCGTGCCCCACAGCCGCATCCTCCTGGAGGATGCGCTGGCGCTGACCCGGACCGGCGACCTGTGGCTGTTCCGGGGGCACGTCGCCGCCGACCGCGCCATCCAGACGGCCACCAACAGCCCGGTCAACCACGTCGGCATGGCTGTCGTACTGGAGGACCTGCCGCCGCTGATGTGGCACGCCGAGCTCGGTCGCTCGCTGGTCGACATCTGGTCGGGCACCCGCCAACGTGGCGTCCAGCTACACGACCTGGCCGATGCCGCCGGGGTCTGGATGGGCCGCTACGGCCAGCGGGCGTGGCTCCGCCAGCTGAACCACCCCGTCACGGCCGAGATGGAGGACGCCCTGCTCCGCGTGATCGCGCGCCTGGACGGCACTCCGTTCCCGTCGACGGCGCGGCTCGCGTCGCGCTGGGTGCGCGGCCGGATCCCCTTGCCCAAATGGGCACTGCCCAACCGGGCCGGCCACGACCGGGCCGAGCGCGACAGCGGCCTTGAGACCGCCTACTGCGCCGAGGTCGTCGCGGTGACACTGGAGGAGATGGGCCTCCTGCCGACCAAGCGACGGCCGAACTGGTACGACCCAGGCCGCTTCTGGAGCGGTGACCACCTCCGGCTGACAGCCGGCTACGACCTGGGCGGCGAGATCGCCATCCAGCCCACCTGAGCGCTCCGCGGCCCCCGCACTCGTGTGACAGAACTCCCGCTGGGAGCAAGATAAGCCACACGAGTGCGGAGTTGCGGGGCAGCGGCGCTACTCGCGGTCGGCGTCGCCGGTCGGCGGCGCAGCGGCCTGCGGGTCGTGAATGCGGTACTTGGCCGCCGCCTCTTCGACCACGGCCCGGCTCACGTCGCCGCGCGCCGACAGGGCGGTGAGGGCTGCGACGGTGATCGACTCGGCGTCCACCGCGAAGTGCCGGCGGGCCGCGGGGCGGGTGTCGGACAGGCCGAAGCCGTCGGTGCCCAGGCTCAGGAACGCTCCCGGCGTCCACGGCCTGATCAGGTCCGGCACCGCCCGCATCCAGTCCGACACCGCCACCACCGGCGCGTCCGACTCGCTCAGGGCCCGGCGGAGGTACGCCACGCGAGGCGGTTCCTCGGGGTGCAGCAGGTTGTGCCGGTCGGCCTCGACGCCGTCGCGGCGCAGCTCGCCCCACGAGGTCACCGACCACACCTCGGCGGCCACCCCCCACTGCTCGGCGAGCAGCTGCTGGGCGCGCAGCGCCCACGGCACCCCGACGCCGGAGGCAAGCAGGCGCACCGCCGGCTCCGGTGGCACCCCACCGTCGGAACCCAGCGTGCGGGCGTAGCGGTAGATCCCGCGGAGCAGTCCCTCGACGTCGAGCCCCTCGGGCTCGGCCGGCTGCGGATAGGGCTCGTTGTAGACCGTCAGGTAGTACATGACGTTGGGGTCACGGGGGTCGTGCTCGCCGTACATCCGGTCTAGCGCGTCGCGGACGATGTGCCCGATCTCGAACCCGAACGCCGGGTCGTAGGCCACCACCGCCGGGTTGGTCGCGGCGAGCAGGTGCGAGTGCCCGTCGTTGTGCTGCAGGCCCTCGCCGGTGAGCGTGGTGCGCCCGGCCGTCGCGCCGAGCAGGAAGCCGCGGCTGAGCTGGTCGGCCGCCGCCCAGATCCCGTCGCCGGTGCGCTGGAAGCCGAACATCGAGTAGAAGATGTAGACCGGGATCATCGGCTCGCCGTGGGTGGCGTACGAGGTGCCGGCCGCGGTGAACGAGCCAACCGAGCCGGCCTCGTTGATCCCCTCGTGCAGCAGCTGACCCTGCTCGCTCTCCCGGTAGGCCAGCATCAGCTGGGCGTCCACCGAGGTGTAGCGCTGGCCGAGCGGGTTGTAGATCTTCTGCGTCGGGAACATCGAGTCCATCCCGAACGTGCGCGCCTCGTCCGGGATGATCGGCACGAACCGCTTGCCGATCTCCGGGTCCTTCACCAGCTCGCGCAACAGCCGGACGAAGGCCATCGTCGTGGCGATCTCCTGTTTTCCGCTACCGCGGCGCATCGGCTCGTAGACCTTGTCGCCTGGCAGCACGAGCGGCTTGGGTCGCACCTTGCGCTGGGGGAGCGGGCCGCCGAGCTGGCGGCGACGCTCGTGCATGTATTGGATCTCGGGCGCGTGTTCGCCGGGGTGGTAGTACGGCGGCAGGTAGGGGTCGCGCTCGAGCTCGGCGTCGGAGATCGGGATGCGCTGGGTGTCGCGGAAGAGCTTGAGGTCCGCGATCGTCATCTTCTTCATCTGGTGGGTGGCGTTGCGGCCCTCGAACGCCGGCCCCAGCCCGTAACCCTTGACGGTCTTGGCGAGGATGACGGTGGGCTGCCCGGTGTGCTCCATCGCGGCGACGTAGGCGGCGTAGACCTTGCGGTAGTCGTGGCCGCCGCGCTTGAGCCGCCAGATCGCCTGGTCGGGCAGGTGCGCCACCAGCTCCTTGGTCCGCGGGTCGCGGCCGAAGAAGTGCTCGCGGACGTAGCCGCCGTCGTTGGCCTTGTAGGTCTGGTAGTCGCCGTCCGGGGTGACATTCATCAGGTTGACCAGGGCGCCGTCGCGGTCGGCGTGCAGCAGCGCGTCCCACTCCCGGCCCCAGATCACTTTGATCACGTTCCAGCCGGCGCCACGGAAGAACGACTCCAGCTCCTGGATGATCTTGCCGTTACCCCGGACCGGGCCGTCGAGGCGCTGCAGGTTGCAGTTCACGACGAATGTCAGGTTGTCGAGCCCTTCGGTGGCCGCGATGTGGATCAGGCCGCGGGACTCCGGCTCGTCCATCTCGCCGTCGCCGATGAACGTCCATACGTGCTGGTCGGAGGTGTCCTTGATGCCGCGGTCGGCGAGGTATCGGTTGAACCGCGCCTGCATGATCGCGTTCAGCGGCCCGAGGCCCATCGAGACCGTCGGGAACTCCCAGAACTCCGGCATCATCCGGGGGTGCGGGTAGGACGGCAGGCCGCGCCCGAGGCCACCGTGCGATAGCTCCTGGCGGAACCCGTCGAGCTGATCGGTGGTCAGCCGGCCTTCGAGGAACGCGCGGGCGTAGATGCCGGGGGAGGCGTGGCCCTGGAGGTAGATCTGGTCGCCGCCGCCGGGGTGCTCCTTGCCGCGGAAGAAGTGGTTGAAGCCGACCTCGTACAGCGACGCGGACGAGGCGTAGGTGGAGATGTGGCCGCCGATGCCACGGCCGGGGCGTTGCCCGCGGTGCACCATGACCGCGGCGTTCCAGCGGATCCACCGGCGGTAGGCGCGCTCGGTCTCCTCGTCGCCGGGGAACCACGGCTCGTGCTCGGTGGGGATGGTGTTGACGTAGTCGGTGCTGGTGAGCGCGGGTACGCCGACGTTGCGCTCGCGGGCGCGCTGCAGCAGCCGCAGCATCAGGTAGCGGGCGCGCTGCTGGCCGGCGGCGTCGAGTACGGCGTCGAACGAGTCGAGCCATTCGTCGGTCTCGGCCGGGTCGATGTCGGGCAGGTAGGCGGCAAGCCCGTCGCGGATCACGTGGACACGTGGCGTGGTCAAGACAGCTCCTTGGGTGGACGAGCAGTCCGTAGCGAGGTCGATCTCGGGCGGTCGGTACTACCCATGCTTCCACCAACGGCGCCGGCGACGCGGGTAACGGCAGGGGCGTTCGACACAAGTATCTCGGAGCGCCCTGTTGCGCAGTACCGACACCACGTGTTCCGATTCCGCATCCAGCACGGCAGGTGGCGCGCCCGCGAGGGCGCGGGTGGTACGGGAGGTGCAGGCGTGGTCGCCGCGGGAGACGTCGGCAAGTCCGACGTCGCCGGGAAGCTCGGCATCCAACCGGACATGGTTGTCCAGGAGCTCGGCTGGGACTCCGATGTCGACGACTCGATCCGCGAGGCGGTGGAAGAACGCTGCGGTGACGACCTGCTCGACGAGGACGCCGACGATGTGATCGACGTTGTGCTGATGTGGTGGCGTGAGGGCGACGGTGACCTGGTGGACGCTCTGGTGGACGCCATCGGTCCGCTCGCCGACAGCGGCGTGATCTGGGTGCTGACGCCCAAGACCGGACGGTCGGGTCATGTCGAGCCCAGTGAGATCGCCGAGGCGGCGCCGACCGCCGGGTTGTCGCAGACGTCCAACGCGAGCGTCGGCGACGACTGGGCTGGCGCCCGGCTGGTGGCTCCGAAGGCTGGACGCACCCGTCGCGGCTAGGCTTTCTGGCATGCCAGAGGTGGGTTCGGTTGCCCCGGAGTTCACGCTGTCCGACCAGCGCCGGGAACCTGTGACTTTGTCGGATTTCCGCGGCCGGAGCAGTGTGCTGGTCGTGTTCTACCCGTTCGCGTTCTCGCGGACCTGCACTCGCGAGCTGTGCGCGGTGCGCGACGACCTGGCGAGCTTCCAAAACGCGTCGGTGCAGGTGCTCGGCATCTCGGTGGATCACCGGCACACCCTGCGGGCGTACGCCGCCGCGGAGGGATACGAGTTCCCCCTGCTCTCGGACTTCTGGCCGCACGGGGCCGTGGCGCAGGCGTACGGCGTGTTCAACGATGCGGCGGGGTTCGCTCAGCGGGGTACGTTCTTGATCGACCCAGACGGTGTGGTCCGCTTTGCCGAGGTGAAGGACATCGGCGAGGAGCGCGATCCACACGCCTGGAAGCAAGCCATGGCCCACCTGCCGGCCTGAGCCGGCGGTGCGGCCGCAGAGGGGCGCGTAGCTCAGCGGGAGAGCACCGGTCTTACAAACCGGGGGTCGCTGGTTCGAACCCAGCCGCGCCCACCA
>Ga0136617_10002508_pt1 | contig 16302 bp, 14 predicted proteins | sample AntDrymUQ3222106_2_FD_129672 | JGI IMG/M metagenome (GOLD analysis project Ga0136617, IMG submission 129672) | Polar desert sand microbial communities from Dry Valleys, Antarctica - metaG UQ322 (21.06) | ecosystem: Environmental > Terrestrial > Soil > Desert | place: Antarctica: Dry Valley...
TAGAACGTCAAACTGCTTTGATGAACGCCCGCAGCACGGAACTCCGCTCCCAAACCGAACTCAACAAAGCAATCGCCGAATTGCAGCGTGCAACGGGAAATTCGCTGAAAGCAAACAATGTCGTGTCGCGTTTGAGAAAATAAAATTTTCAAAATGGAAAGCAGAAGAAATAGCTGAAAGTCTTGAATATGATGGTGAGCTAAACCTGCCATAAATTCCTATAGCGATTTTCAGTTGGGTGAAACTTTCAAGTCGGAGCGCGGACGGCTCGTCCACCAACGGAGTGAAATGACGTTGCTCGCTTACCCGCCCGCGTCTCTATTGGTAAGCGGGTTGTCTCGCGCTAAGAGGCGCTCGATGCGGACGAGCCGTCCGCGCTCCGACTCGGAGGCGGTTCGATTTTTGGTCGCACTCAACTGAAAATCGCTCTAGGCTTATCCAAAAGCGAAAACCACTCTCTTTATGAAAGTGGTTTCTTTTTAGCCGATGTATTACTGCTTAAATTCTAAAATTCAATACTCACCCGCGTGCCATAGACTATGGAAGCGCGTCTGGTGTTTGTGATTTTTATGCCGTTTACCGTAAAGCTACTCTCCAGCAGCGCCGCATCGTTATAAAAAGGGGTATTAATAGTGGTATCAATAACATAGGATCTGCTATTGTAGTCCATATAATTATTGGGTGCAATCATTAATTTCACTCCCAATTGAAAACGCTTTATATAAACGCTGGCATCAAAAACATCAAACGGTGGTAAAAATCTTCTCGCTTCCAGATAAAGATTGTTTCCAGTTTGAGTTCCGGTTAAAGGAATATAGAAGTTTTGCCCTCTGTTATAGCCTTTGGAAGCTAACCCGATTGTGTGCGTCGACGGACTGTAAAGATACATGACGGGCTGTGATTCGATGACGGCGCGGTATGAATGGGCGAACCAGCCTAACCTCAACCTCTGGTAGGTATTCGGAAGGTTATATGCAAAACTACCCATAAAGCATGCCATATCGCCGTATTCGTAAAATTGACAGTCAGTCGCAATTACCGGATTGTCTTTTGTACATATATATCCACTGGAGTGCTGCAAGCCAAGATTATGCCCTAATTCATGGGCAATAGCATTTAGTTTGGTAGTGTAAATTGTATTTGGCACCCACGAACGAATGGTGTCTTTAGAACCAAGTACCCTGACCGAACCGCTCGCATTTGTTGAACAATTAACCGTATCATTGTATATATTGATTATACTTTGATAATTTTGCGGGTTAATGCCCTGCAATCGTAATTCGACATCGACTAAATTGCTCCAGTCGCTGTATAACTTATCCTTGCATTCGGTAGCGTTTACCTGAATGTTTATGTAAGCCACATCTCCGTCAGAATTTCTGTCTCCTGTCAGCCAAAATTGACCAAACGATGCGGTCTTGAAAAACAAATTAACGTTTTGTGCGTCATAAAACAACGGTTTGCGTACCTGCTCTTCGGTTATCAAGTTACTTACACCATTAAAAGAAAGAACAACTGTCAAAACCTTATAGGCTCCTGTTGTTGCAGTTGGAGTTATTACTTTTGGTGATTCTGTAAATACAATATTCGACAAAGAATATTTATTTGTATTTGCCGAAAAGGAAACTTTTTGCCCCGCATATTTCGAGCCGTCAAAATTACTCGGCAGACTATAAGTAAGACCTTTTTCATCAACTAAAATATAATGATTGATTGCTTTCGCGTCTTGAGGGAAAGCCAATTGGTCTTCACCATCTACTGAGTTAGATTTGACCAATTCAGCTTCTTCGACTATCTGGTAAATAGTGCCTGTTTTTTGGATTGGAGCATTACTTTTACCGAATATCAAAACACTAAACAGCACAATTAACGTGAGCAATAAAATACCTTTTTTCATAAAACCTCGATTAGTGTATTTAAACAGGAAAAAGATAACAGCAATCAATATTAATTACAATCAAAAAACTAAAAACCGTTCCGCTTTGGATTTATTTATATTTCCCACAAAATACTATCTTTTTACTTGTCAGCCGAAACGCATCGCTATAATCTTGAAATTATGAAAGAAATTAATGTCATAGGCGGCGGATTTGCCGGAGTCGAAGCGGCGTGGCAAGCGGCGGAAAACGGAGCGAATGTAAAACTTTTTGAAATGCGTCCCGTCCGGCAAACGCCCGCGCACCGCACGGAAAAACTTGCTGAAATCGTCTGCTCGAATTCGCTCAAATCCGACGAAATCGGAAGTGCGCCGTATCTTTTAAAGGAAGAACTCAGGCGCGGAAATTCGCTGGTGATGCAAGCGGCAATGGAAACAAAAGTTCCGGCGGGCGCGGCACTCGCGGTTGACAGAGGAAAATTTGCCGATTACATCACGGAAAAAATCGAAAATCATCCGAACATCCGTTTGATTCGTGAAGAAATGAAATTAATCCCGGAAGATGAAATTACAATTGTCGCCACAGGTCCGTTGACTTCCGATGCTTTGACAACGGAAATTATGCGGCTGACGGGCGATGACCAGCTTTATTTTTACGATGCGATTGCGCCGATTGTCGCGGCTGATTCGATTGATATGAGCATTGCTTTCAAGGCGGCGCGTTACGGCAAAGGCGGCGACGATTATATCAATTGTCCTTTCGACAAAGAGCAATACGAAGTTTTTTATAACGCGCTGGTCGAGGCAAAATCGGTTCCGCTCAAACGCTTTGAAGATACGAAATGGTTTGAAGCGTGTCTGCCGATTGAAGAACTTGCACGGCGCGGCGTTGACACTTTGCGCTTCGGTTGTATGAAGCCGAAAGGTTTGCCGCTGCCTGCAACCGGACGCGAGCCTTACGCAGCGGTTCAGCTTCGACAGGAAAATTTGATGGCTGATGCTTTTTCCCTTGTTGGTTTTCAAAATCATCTGCGGTACGGCGAGCAGGAACGTGTTTTAAGATTAATTCCGGGAATGGAAACGGCTGATTTTTTGCAGTTCGGACAAATTCATCGCAATACTTTTATCAATTCTCCGAAGGTTTTGAAAGACACTCTGCAAACGCAAAAGCAGCCGAATATATTTTTTGCCGGACAAATCACCGGCGTTGAAGGTTATGTCGAATCGGTCGGAACAGGTTGGCTCGCGGGTTTGAACGCGGCGCGTTTGTCGAGAAGTGAAAATCTGATAACCGCGCCGACATCCGGCGCAATCGGCGCGTTGTGCCGTTATGTTTCCGGCGCGGAGACGAAAAATTTCCAGCCTGTCAACATCACATTCGGCTTGCTCGGCGAACTACCGCTTGAGCTTCGCAAAAAATATCGAAACAAGCGCGAACGCCACGGGATTCAAGTTGGACTCGCGCTTGAGGACTGGGACGAATGGCTTTCCGAAATTGGTATGGAAAACTCCGCGTTGAAAAAATCTGCCTGAAAAATGGAAAATGTTTGGCTGGCTGAAATTTTAATTATTCTCGCGCTGTTTGTCGTCGCCATCCTTTATTCTTCAGTCGGGCACGGCGGCGCGTCGGGTTATTTGGCGGTGATGGCTTTTTTGAGCATCGCGCCGAATGTGACGAAACCGACCGCACTCATCTTAAACATTTTTGTCGCGTCAATCGGCGCGTTTCTATTTTACCGCGCCGGATATTTTGATTGGAAGATATTCGCGCCGTTTGCCGCCGCTTCAGTTCCGACGGCTTTTCTCGGCGGGATGATTTCCCTTCCAACGCAGATTTACCGTCCGCTTTTGGGAGCGATTCTCCTTTTTGCCGCGTTTCGTCTTGCCTGGAATTTTACAAGTGAAAAACCGATTGTCGCGCCGTCGGTTTGGCTGGCTTTGATAATCGGCGCAATTATCGGATTTCTTTCCGGTCTGGTCGGCGTTGGCGGCGGAATTTTTCTCACGCCGATTTTGCTTCTAACAAATTGGACGGAAACAAAAAAAGCCGCCGGAATTTCGGCAATGTTTATTTTGGTCAATTCGATTTCAGGGCTTTTGGGGAGTTACGCGCAAATCGGAAATTTACCGGCAAACGTCTGGTTCTGGGTTGCGGCAGCGGTTATCGGCGGAATAATCGGTTCGACTTTGGGAAGCAGATATTTCAACTCGCTGACGCTGCAGCGGGTTTTGGCATCTGTTTTATTGATTGCGAGTTTTAAGATGTTCTTCACCTGATACGGAGCAAAAAAAAGCCTGAGTTTAGAAAACTCAGGCTTCAAGAGCATCGCTTATACTTTAAGTTCTCTCGAGCAAAATTTAAGCTGTGCCGAATTCTAATTATTAGAAAGGAAGCGGAAACGGAATCCGGCTGCGCCAGTTGTCGTTATTGCCGGTGCGTCGGCGATTGCGGTTGTAGTCGCCATCGTCATTGCGCCGATTGCGGTTGTTGCGATTATTATTGTTGTAGTTGGCATTATAAGCGTTTGCCAAAATGTTCAAATCTTGCTGGATTCTGTTCCAATCATTTTGAATGTTGCCGTTCAGTCGTGTGCGAGAAATCGCGCGTCCGAGTTGATTGCCTAATTGCAAAACACGCTGGGCTTCATCACGGCTGTTGTTATAATCGCGCCGGTTGTCGTATTGGTCGTCGAGTCTTTCAGCCGCGTTTGCGAAATCTCCGGCTATTTGATTAATCCGGTCTTCACGATTGCGGTCGTTGTAACGGCTGCGGTCGAGTTCGCGGTCGAGCCGCCGCTCAAATTGATTGCTGCGATTTTTTAAGTTTTTTATCGTTGCCTGTAAGTTACGATTGTTTCTGTTGTTGCCGTAATAATCGTCATTGTTTCGATTATTGCCATACTGCGCCGAAGCGATTGCGGGCAAACCTAAAATCAGGAGAGAGAAAGCGAAAACAGTGATTAAATTTCTAAAACGGTTCATAATAATTTCTCCTTAAGTTCAAAACCTTTTATAACAACGCCTATTTTTGATTTTGCGGCGTTTTGTCGTCGTTGAGTGAATAAGCAAAGCATGTGCCATTTGCTTTGAAAAAGTATCTATAAATAAAAAGCCTTGCAAATACAAGACTTTTCGATATTCGGGTTGACTTTAAAGTTTACAGACCGACGATGTGGTTTGTCCGACACTCCAAATGGTTAAGCGTCTGACGCAGATTGTGGAAAATGGTGCTTCTTAAAAACAAATAGCGAAAGCACATAAAATTTGCCAGAGACTACTATGGCAATTGACATAAGTTTTGACAAAAAAAAAGCCGCGAACAATTTCGCGGCTGAATAGTCAAAATATTTTTGAATTTTCTAATTTCCCAAAGCCTTTGCAGCGTTGATGCGCCCGCCGCTTTCGACTTTGCCGTCCAAAGAATCCAGCTTATCAACCGATTTCAAAACTCTTTCGCGCAGTTTTTCCACCGAGAGTTTCGGTTCGCTCGCCAAAATCAAAGCCGCTACGCCTGCAACATACGGCGTTGCCATCGAAGTTCCCGATGCTTCGCGGTATTGGTCATTCAACCAGGTCGAAAGAATATCTCTGCCGGGCGCGGCAATGTGAACGGTTTTTATGCCGAAGTTTGAAAACGATGCCAGATTGTCCGTGCGGTCGAGCGCGGCGACGCTGATGACATTCGGCAAATTGTAGTTTGAAGGATAATGCGGACGTTTATCGTTGCTCGAACCGTCGTTACCCGATGCGGCGACAAATAAAATTCCTTCTTCGCCAGCCGCGCGAATTGTGTCTTCGAGTGCTTTTGAATAAGCGGTTGAACCCCAACTCGCGTTGATGACTTTGACGTTGACACCGGCGCGTTTGCGGTCAATCGCGTAGTTTATCGCTTCAATCGCGTCTTTGGTCGTGCCGAAACCGCCGCGTCCCATAAATTTGAGCGGCATAATTTTGACATTCCAATTGATTCCTGAAATTCCTTCGTTGTTATTGCCTTCCGCGCCGATGATTCCCGAGCAGTGCGTTCCGTGTCCGTTGTCGTCCATCGGGTCGCTTTGGTTATCGGCGGCGTTAAAACCGTGTGAATCGTTGAATGTGCCGAGTTCATCATCTCTATATTGCGGAATACTGTCGGGACGAAGCCACATATTTTCAACCAAATCGGGGTGCGTGTAATCAACTCCGCTGTCCAAAACGGCGACGACGACATCCGCGCTTCCCTGCGTTTTCAGCCACGCTTTGATTGCCGCAACGTCGGCATTTGCCTTGCCGCCGCTCTGCCCGTTATTGCTCAACGCCCACTGTTCAGCAAACATCGGGTCGTTCGGCAAAATCGAGTCGGCATCATTTTCACGATGAAGTAATTTGAAAGCTGAATAATTCGCCGGGTCGTCGAGCTTGATTTCGTTGTTCGGCTCGGCATAAATTACTAAACCGTTCATTGCCTGATATTGTTCGGCGACTTTTACCTTGTCTTTATTGTCGAGGTCGTCAATCGAAATCCAACCCTTCGCCGATTCAATTTTATCCTCAATTCTATCGTTGTTTTTCGCCACGAGTTTCCTGATTTCCGTTAAACTCACTTCAGGGCGAAACTTAACCAAAACTTCCGGCTCGCTTTCCGAGTTTGAACGCTTAACTGCAATCGGCTGTTTCGATTTAGCCGGCTCTGAACTTACAGTTGCCTGCCGCAGCGTCGCTTGCCAGCGTCCGATTTGTCCAAGGACTGCCGCAAAAGTAATTATAATTGCGGCGATGCCGAAATGTATCCAAAAATTGTTTCGATTCATTCTTTAAACTCCTATCGTAAATTCGGATGACCCGTTCACATTGAGCGCGTCAGATCTACCTGCTTTCTATCTGATTTCACAAAAACAAAATCTATTTAGAGCCGCGTTTTTCAGTGTCACGCGATTTGCTGCCGGATTGACTGCCGGATTTATTTACGTTATCAATTTTGTAAATAGGGTCGCCGTTTTTATCCACATCCGGTATTTTTGCAAGGTTTTTCTTTAATTCTTTGTCTTCCATAATTTTTCCTCTTCTGACAAGTTTCTGTGCTTTTTCCGCTGTGGTCTAAACAATTAAAATCCTTTTGTGTTCAGCCGATTATTTTACGATTCGATAACGTAATTTGTTCCTTTAAAACCGCACAGACGCAGTTGATACTTGTCAGCACGATATTCGTAATCTTTACCGTCCGCGCTCAACTTTATTTTCCAGCCGCTCGAAATCATTTGTGCCGACATTTCGTCATTGACCGGCGCACCGAGCGACATATCGGGAAAATCGGTTTCGCTGGCGGAAACATTTTTAATTTTGCTTTCCTCGACTCCCAGACGCTTTGCTAAATCACTTTTTGCTCTCTGAATCGCACTGTCTTTGTTAAAACTCATAGGCTTATTTTTATTCGCGGGGTTTAAGTTATAATTTTGCTTTACTCTGAAAAATTAGTCAACAAAACAGATTTAGAAATAAAGTTTTCCACAGGCGGAAAACTTTTTGAAATTCTCCAAACCTTTCTGCTGTATACGTTTGGCAAATAGATTTCAGTGACAAACAAAATTTATTTAATACTTGTCAAATACTCAAGAACTTGAGTATAATAAATTTTGCTTATCAAGGAACAATGCGAAGCGTTTCGCGATGTTGCCAACAAAATATCAAAAATCAGTATCTCAGAAAAATTTAGATGCGAAAAGGCTGTCAGCGGGACAGCCTTTTTACTTTTCCACGGCTTGTTAAAAGCCGAAAAATTTCAATGAGCGCGGGTGTGATAAAAACCGCGCACGCCGTTCCTAAAATCGAGCCGGTCAAAAACCTGGAAAAATGCGTGTTTTCCCAAATCTCGAAGAAACCGAGCGACCAATCAACCAGCATCGGAATCATCGCCAGGAAAAGCCAGAAACGCGGAAGCGGCTCGCCTTCTTCAAACGGGCGCAGAAAAGGATACAAAACAAAGCCGAAAAACAAACCGAGATAAATCCCAAAACATCTGCTGCAAACGGCAAAAGGCTGATTATCGAAAAAGTAGGAGCGAGCCGGAATCTGATGACAGATGTAACTGCAAAAGCTGTAAATCGGACTCGAAACACTCGTCAAATCGTTTGCCTGTGCAAACGGCGCAATCACAATCAAAAAAACCCAAACCGCCGCTAAAAAAGCAAATGCGCCCCAAACGAAAAACGCTTGCCGTCGCCGTTTTTCAACAGCGGTTTGCGAAATATAGTTTTCGATTGCTTCGGGCATAAATGAATTTTAGCCACGAACAAACACGCGCAAGACACGAAAAAAGAAAAGTAAGATAATAAAAAAATTTGGATTTTTGTTCGTGTTCTTTCGTGTTTGTTCGTGGCTAAAAAAATCAAAATCTAATCACCGCATCGGGTCCGCCTTCGACGTGAACCGTGTCAACAAAACGAATGTTTTTTGACTCGGTGGTCATCACGACCGAATGCGTCCGCTTGCCCGCGCCGAAGAATCGAACACCGCGCAGAAGTGCGCCGTCGGTTACGCCCGTCGCAGCAAAAATTATCCGCTTTCCGGGTGCAAGGTCATTCGTGCCGTAAATTTTATTTGGGTCTTTGATTCCCATTGACTGCAATCTTTCCATTACTTCTTCGACGGGCGGAACTTTCGATTTATCAACGCCGAGACGTTCCGGGTCAAAAACGAGTTTTGCCTGAATCTCGCCGTTCAAACATTTCATTGCTGCCGCCGTAATCACGCCTTCGGGCGCGCCGCCGATGCCCATCAGCGCGTGGATATTCGTTCCCGCGACCGCCGCCGAAATTCCTGCCGAAAGGTCGCCGTCGGAGATAAGCCGAATTCTCGCTCCCGCTTTTCGCACATCGGCGATAAGCTGTTTATGACGCGAGCGTTCGAGACAAATAACGGTTAAATCGTCAACATCGCGTCCGAGCCGACGCGCGATGTTCTTCAAATTATCGGCAACCGGCGCGTCAATATCAACCGAGCCGCGACACGAAGGACCGACCACAATTTTGTCCATATAAATATCCGGCGCGTTGAGAAGTCCGCCGCGTTCAGCCGCCGCGAGAACGGCAATCGCGTTGTTTGCGCCGACCGCGCACAAATTCGTGCCTTCGAGCGGATCAACGGCAATGTCAATTTCGGGAAAAGATTCCCGGACTTCTTCGCTGAAACCGCCGCCGCCGAGTTCTTCGCCGATATAGAGCATCGGTGCTTCATCGCGTTCGCCTTCGCCGATAACGATTCGTCCGCGCATCGGAACGCTGTCCATCACCTCGCGCATCGCTTCGACGGCAACGTGGTCTGAATGTTTGCGGTCGCCTTGTCCCATTGTCCGCGCCGACTCAATCGCCGCCGCTTCGGTGACGCGCAAAAAATCCAGCGACAATTCTCTCTCTGCTTTTAATTTTTTCATCCTTATTTTGTCCTTTGTTATTTGTCGGTTATCCTTTGCGTGTTTGTGTTGACGGCTTTAGAAAAATGGCACAAAGCAAAGGACAACCGACAAAGGACAACTAACTTTTTTTATTATCTTCCGACTAATTTTTACACTTGTCTAACCTGCTTTGACAAGTTATGCTTCTCGGTATCATATTTTTATATTAGTTTTTATAACAGACAAGGAGAATTTTTTATAAATGACGTATATCGTGACTGAGCCGTGCATCGAATGTAAATACACCGATTGCGCGGCAGTTTGTCCCGTCGAAGCCTTCCACGAACTTCCCGACCGGCTTTTAATAAATCCTGACACCTGCATTGATTGCGACGCTTGTATCCCTGAATGTCCGGTCGAGGCGATTTTCTCGGATATGTCAATTCCCGAAGAATATATGGATTGGCTGGCGAAAAATGCGGAAGCTGAAAATTATCCGATTATCAGCACGAAGATTCCGGCTCTGCATAGGGCAGGCTGCACGGGTCCGCCGGAATGAAACGAGAAAATTATTTGAGAAAAGAACGGGGGAATTATTTTTTCTCGTTCTTTTTTTATTGGACTCTATCCAAATAATACTTCCGAAAAAAAAGTCTTGTCAGCACTCTAAGTTATAAAGTAAAATAAAAACAGCTTTCACGTTCCACAGAAAGTACCCGCAAATTTTACAAAGATTTCCTCGCGGTTGAATTCAATCCTTTTAATTCGCAACTCAATCAACATCGTCAACTTTTCCATTGAAAAAAAAATAAAATTCCCTATAGAATCACCGTTGACGGTCAACCTCTATTTTTTAGAACTTAAAACGTGGCAGCAATGTTAGCTAAATTTGAAGAAAATTCACGATACGCAGGCGAGATTTTCGAATCGAGCGAAAAATCGTCGTGCAAAATACTCGTGCTTTTCGGCACGCGCCCCGAAGCCATCAAGGTCGCGCCCGTGATTTACGAATTAAAAAAATCAGCGCATTTTCAAGTTTGCGTCGTTTCTTCGAGCCAACACACTGATTTGCTCGCGCCTTTTTTGAAAATTTTCAACCTCGAAACCGATTATGATTTGCGCGTAATGACGGCGAATCAAACGCCGAATCAAGTTTGCGCGAAGGTTTTAGCGGCATTAGATACAATTCTGGAAAAGGAAAAACCCGACATAGTTCTGGTGCAAGGCGATACGACAACCGCTTTTGCCGGCGCGCTGGCGGCTTTTAACCGGAAAATAAAAATCGGACATATCGAAGCGGGTTTGCGTTCGGGCAACGCGCTGAGTCCTTTTCCCGAAGAACTCAACCGCCGTTTGATTTCACAAGTGGCGACGTTTCATTTTTGCGCGACAGAGAGCAACAAACAAAATTTGTTAGCCGAAAATGTGAACGAGAAACAAATCTTTCAAACGGGAAACACGGTTGTTGACGCGCTGCAATTTATATTGAAAAATGAACAGCCGGGCGCGAATATTAAAAAGCTGATTAATGAAACAAGCGATTTAAAACGCATTCTTCTGACCACGCACCGCCGTGAAAGTTTTGGTGAAAAGATGTCGGAAAATCTGAAAACCCTGCGCCGCTTTGTTGAAAAGCAAAAAGATGTTTGCCTGATTTTTCCCGTTCATCCGAATCCGAATGTGCGAGCAGTTACCAATAAAATTCTTGCAAATCGGGAAAGAATTTTTCTGCTCGAACCGCTCGATTACATTGATTTTATCCAACTGCTGAAAAACGCCTGGCTGATTGTTTCCGATTCGGGCGGCGTGCAGGAAGAAGCACCGAGTCTGGGCAAACCGCTTTTTATTCTACGCGAAAACACCGAACGCCCCGAAGCAATTCGAGCCGGAATTGCCAAACTCGTCAGCGATAACTTGAAAGAACTTTTAGAGGAAAATTACCGGGACGAAACCTGGATAAATTCGGTGAAGCAAATCGAAAATCCATTCGGCGACGGCAAAGCGGCGAAACGAATTGTAGAGATTTTAACTGAAAGTTTTAGCGCAGAGGCGCAAAAAACATTTAGCCACGAATTACACGAATGAACACGAATTAAGAAAACAATTTATTCGTGTTATTCGTGTAATTCGTGGCAGATTTCTTTTATGACTCAAAGCGCAACAACTAAAAAACATCTCTTGACCGTTCTGGTCGAGGATTATTTTCACGTCGGCGCGTTTGAAAATCTTATTCAGCAGCGCAATTGGTCAAACTTCGAGCCGCGTTACGAACAAAACACTTTGAAAACTTTGGATTTGCTCGATGAATTCAAAACAAAGGCGACGTTTTTCGTGCTTGGCTGGATTGCCGAACAAAACCCGAAAATAGTCCGCGAAATCGCTTCGCGCGGACACGAAGTCGCCAGTCGCGGATTTTATCACCGTTCTCTAACGCATTTAACGCCGGAAGAAGTTCGTGAAGATGTCCGAAAAACCAATCGCGTTTTGGAAGACGCGGCGGGACAAAAAATTATCGGCTATCGAGCGGCGGAAAAATTATCCTACGAAAAGGACAGTTGGATTTTGGACATTCTGGCAGAAGAAAATCTTGTTTATGACGCTTCCTTTCTGCCGACGCAGAAAGCTGAAAAGTCAAAGCGTTTTGCCCATCAAATTCACACGGGCGGCAAGATTATTTGGGAATTTCCATACGCGACGCTCGATGTCGGCGTTGGATTGCTCCCGATTTCAGGCGGAAATTATCTGCGGCAAATTCCGCACACGCTGATGCGCCACGCCGTCCACGATTGGCACACGCGCTGCGACGCGCCGTTCGTGCTGTATTTTCACGTCTGGGAACTCGACCCGGAACAGCCGCGAATCTCGGCGGCATCGAGCTACAACCGCATTCGCCACTACCGCAAGCTCGACAAAATGGAGTGGGTTATCAAGGAGTATTTGCGAAAATACGACTTTACGACCGGCGCGGATTTTCTCGGAATTGAAGTTCAAAATTCAGAGTTAGGGATTCAAAGTTCAAATGCTCAAAATGTAGACTTGCCATTTGAAGTCACGCAATCCAAAATCCAAAATCTAAAATCCAAAATCAGCATTGTGATTCCGTGTTACAACGAAGCACCGACTTTGCCGTATCTGGCAAACACTTTGCGAAGCCTCGAAGCTAATCTGCGCGAAGATTACGAACCCGAATTTATTTTTGTGGACGATGCCAGCAAGGACAAAACCTTTGATAAATTGCAGGAGCTTTTTGGAAAACGCGAAAATTTTAAAATCATCCGGCACGAAACCAATCAAGGCGTGGCGGCGGGCATTATGACGGGAATCAAAAATGCCGAAAGCGAAATTGTCTGCTCGATGGATTGCGATTGCACCTACGACCCGCACGAACTCCAAAATATGATTCCGCTTCTCTCCGGCGGCGTTGATATGGTCACGGCTTCGCCTTATCATGCGAGCGGCGGCGTGCGTAATGTTCCCGAATGGCGGCTTTTTTTATCAAAAGGCGCGTCATTTCTTTATTCAAAAGTTTTGCGCTCGAACATTTCGACTTATACGAGTTGTTTCCGAATCTATCGGCGCAGTTCGGTGGTTGATTTGGATTTGCGGGAAACGGGATTTTTGGGCGTGGCGGAAATGCTCGGCAAATTGGTTTTGCGCGGCGGGCGCGTCATCGAACATCCCGCTGTTTTGGAAGTCCGACTGTTCGGATTTTCAAAAATGAAAACGGCACGGACAATTTTCGGACATCTGAAATTGCTTTCGCATTTGTCGAAAGAGCATTTGTTCGGGAAAACCGAAATCATTAAAACTTCTTTACCAAAAGAAAATCTGCAACCGCAGATTGATACGGATAGACACCAATGATGAAAAATCTCTAAGACTATTGCCCGCGAAATACACGAAGACAAAACTAAAAATTTACTTTGTTTTTCTTTTTTTCGTATGTTTCGTGTGTTTCGCGGGCAAAAATAAAAAATAAAAAACTATGACACCAACAGCACAACCGGAAAACATTAAATTACCGTCCGACCAGGACGCTTCGGGCAGAACCTTCGGCGCGGAAGAATTAGGCGCGATTACGGAAGTTTTGCAATCGGGAACTTTAATCACGACCAAAGGTAAATTCGGCAAAACTTTGGAAGAAAATTTTGCCGCACGTTTGGGCGTGAAATACGCTTACGCCTGTAATTCCGGCTCGGCGGCGGTCCACGTTGCAATCGCGGCGATAAATCCGAATCCGGGCGACGAAATCGTTACAACCTCGATAACCGATATGGGCGCGCTGACCCCAATCGTTTTTCAAGGCGCGATTCCCGTTTTTGCCGACGTTGACCCGAAGACTTTGAATGTTACGGCGAAAACAATCGAGAAAGTTTTGTCCGACAAAACGAAAGCGATTATCGTTACGCATTTGTTTGGAAATCCGTGCGAAATGCAGGCGATTATGGAACTTGCCGACTCAAGAGGAATTCCCGTTATCGAAGACACGGCACAAAGTTTTCTCGCCGAAACCGGCGGCAAATACGTCGGCACAATCGGAAAAATCGGCGCGTTTAGTTTTCAGCAAGGCAAACATATGACAACCGGCGAAGGCGGAATCGTCGTCACAAACGACGACGATTTAGCCAGACGTTTGTATCTCTGCATCAACAAGGCTTGGGGCTACGGCGACCAAAATCCCGACCATTATTTTATCGCGCTGAATTACCGGATGACCGAGCTGCAAGCGGCTTTGGCGGTTGAGCAGTTGAAAAAATTGGATGCTTGCGTCGAGCAAAGACAGAAGATGGCGAAACTTCTCGATGAAAAAATTGCCGACATTGACGGCATCGAAAGTTATAAACCCGCGAGCGGTTCGACGATGACTTATTGGAAATACTGTCTGCGCGTTGACGACGCAAAAATCGAAGACGGTTCGGTCGGTCTGGCAAAAGCGTTGAAGGTTTATGATGTCGCGTCCGCGCCGCGCTACGTCGTCAAACCGGCGTTTATGTGCCGCGTTTTCACCGAGCAAAACACTTTCGGCGATTCGCATTTTCCGTTTAATCTGGCACGTCCCGAAGCGGTTGATTATTCACCGGAGAAATTTCCGGGAACTTTCAAAGGCTTGCACGACGTTCTCGTTTTACCAATAAACGAACGCTACGAAGAAGAACACATTGAATTTTTGGCTTCGTCAATCCGCGAAGCTGTCGAGAAAGTTAGAAAATAAATTAGCCGCAGAGCGCACAGAGAAAAGCAAGAGATTTCAAATTTTTATTCATCGTTTAAGATTTCTCTTTTAACTCTGTGTTCTCTGTGGCAAAAAAAATTATGAAAAAATTAAAATTTGCACTCATCGGAACAGGCGGAATCGCCCAAACCTACGCGCAAGCGTTTCAAACCAGCAACTGCTGCGAACTCGTCGCCGTTGCTGATGTCAGACGAGAATCAGCCGACGCATTTGCCGAGCCTTTCGGCGCGAAAAGCTACGACAACTACAAAACTCTCGCCGAAAATGAAACGGTTGACGCGGTGATTATTTCCACACCGCCGAACACGCACCCGGAAATTGCGATGTATTTTATGCAAAAAGGCGTGAATGTTTTGTGCGAAAAACCTTTGTGTTTGTCGGTCGCGGAAGCACGGGAAATGATTGAATGCGCTGAAAAATCGAATGTCAAATTCACGATGGCGACAAAGTTTCGCTACGTCGAAGATGTCATCAAAGCCAAATCAATGATTGCCTCAGGCGTTTTGGGCGACATCGTGCAGTTTGAAAATGCGTTCACGGCAAAAGTCGATATGTCGAAGCGTTGGAACTCGGATTCCAAGATTTCCGGCGGCGGTGTGCTGATGGACAACGGCACGCATTCGGTTGATATTATTCGCTATTTCCTGGGCGCGATTGCGGAAGTTTTAGCCGTCGAAGCCGGAAACACGCAGGATTTGCACGTTGACGAGAACGTCAAACTGCTTGCGAAAACTAAAAACAATGTAACGGCGAGCGTTGATTTAACCTGGGGAATCAACAAGGAATTGCCCAATTTTATCAGCATTTACGGCACAAACGGAACTTTGCACATCGGCTGGGGCGCATCGAAATACAAACTCAATTCAAATCCCGATTGGATTCAATTCGGCAAAGGCTACGACAAAGTTCAGGCATTCCGCTCGAAGATTGAAAACTTCGCGAACGCAATTCACGGCACGGAAGAACTTTTGACAAAACCCGAAGACGCGCTCGCGTCGGTCGAAGTCATCGAAGCGGCGTATAAATCGCTGAATCAAAATCTCTGGCAGAAAGTTATTGAAAAATCGGACACGGCGAAGAAGTAAATTAGCCACGAATTACACGAATGAACACGAATTAAATTTTTCTTTATTCGTGTTCATTCGTGTAATTCGCGGCAAAAATCTTATGGCTAAAATTCACCAAACAGCAATTATTGAAGAAAACGTAAAAATCGGCGAGGGCACGAGCGTTTGGGACAACGTGCATATCCGGCACGGCGCGGAGATTGGCGAGGAATGTATCGTCGGCGAAAAAACTTATATCGCCTACGATGTAAAAATCGGCAATCTGGTAAAAATCAACGCGATGGTTTATATCTGCGCGGCGGTTACAATCGAAGACGGCGTAATGATTTCCGCTTCAACGACTTTTACCAACGACCGTTTTCCGCGCGCGACGATGCCCGACTTGAAAACCTTGCGCCCCTCAGAGCCTGACGAACACACTCTGCCGACTTTGGTGCGCGAAGGCGCAACCATCGGCGCGGGCTGCATCATCGGCAACGATTTGGAAATCGGACGTTGGGCAATGGTCGGAATGGGTTCAATCGTCACAAAATCAGTTCCCGATTTTCATCTCGTTCTGGGAAGTCCGGCGCGTTCGGTCGGCGCGGTCTGCAAATGCGGGCAGCTTTTTCATAAGTTTGATGATTCAAGTGAAAAAGAATTTGAATGCGTTTGCGGTTTGCGGTATGAAATAGAAAATCGAAATGTGAAAGAAATTGTTATAATTTCAAACGATGATTGAAATTGAATTAACTGAACCGAAAAAATCAACTTGCGA
>Ga0136617_10002509_pt1 | contig 16300 bp, 19 predicted proteins | sample AntDrymUQ3222106_2_FD_129672 | JGI IMG/M metagenome (GOLD analysis project Ga0136617, IMG submission 129672) | Polar desert sand microbial communities from Dry Valleys, Antarctica - metaG UQ322 (21.06) | ecosystem: Environmental > Terrestrial > Soil > Desert | place: Antarctica: Dry Valley...
AGCGCGGTCGCCCCGTCGAGCTCCTGGCAGCCGGCCTTGATGTTCAGCTTGGCGAGCGGGTCCCTGATCGACTCCGGGATGCACATGTCCACCCCGCCGACGGCGTCCACGACGCCGACGAAACCGCCGAAGCCGATCTCGGCGTAGTGGTCGATGTGCAGCCCGGTGGCCTGCTCGACGGTGCGGATCAGCAGCTCCGGCCCACCGATGGAGAAGGCGGCGTTGAGCTTGTTGCGGCCGTGACCCGGGATGGCCACGTAGGAGTCACGCGGCAGGCTGACCAACGTGCTCGGCGCGCTGCCGCTGTGCAGCACCATGATCGTGTCGGTCCGGCTGCCCTCGGTGCCTTCCGAGCGGCTGTCCGAGCCGACGATCAGCCAGTTTGTGCCCGAGGACTGCGTGTTCGACGACTCCGGCAGCGCGTCGATCCGGACGAGCTGCGTGTCGGCCCAGATGAGGAACCCCAGCAAGAGCGCCAGGATGACCGACAGCGTGATCAGGATCCGCCGGCGCCACCGGCGGCGGCGCCGCGGCGGAGGGCCGGCCTCGGCACCTCGCCCGGGCGGGGGACGGTAGCCCGGCGGCGGCTGGCCGTACCCATGCGGCGGGTCCTGGCGCACCCGGCGCATCGTGACGGTGTTCCAGACGGACTGGCGGGGACGCTGCTGCGGCGGCATCGGCGGCCGCCTCGGCGGCTGCTGCATCGGCGGGCGGGGACCGCGGGGGGCTGCGCCACCGGCTCCCCAGCCGGGCCGGGCGCCTCCGCGCGGCGGTCCGAAGTTTCCGCTCATGGCCCCTACTCTGCTTCTCCCGCGAGGCGTCGCCGCGGGTCGCACCACGCTACGCAGCCACCCGCCGCGCGGTCCGTGCGACCCACGCACCCTGTTCGACGTCCCAGCGTGGCGGCTGGTTCCGCTCGGCTCAGGGTGTGACCACGCTGTTATGGCGCCGGTAGATCTCTGCGACCGCGGCCAGGTCCGGCGGACCAGAGGCCGGAAGGGCGGCGCCGATCTCCTCCATGAAGGTCAACGCGCTGCTGGGGCTCCACACCCCGAGCACCTGTGCCGGCTCGTCCGTCGGGTTGGCGAAGGTGTGCCGGGTGCCGCGCGGCGCGAGGATCAGCGTTCCGGCCGGCGCCGGGTGCGGCTCCGCGCGGCCGACGACCATGGTCAGCGCCCCGGTGAGCACGTAGATGGCCTCGTCGAAGTCACGGTGGACATGCGGCGGCGGGCCAGCGAACCCCGCAGGCACGGTCAGCTCGCAGAAGGCCAGCCCCTCGGACTCGCCGAGCACGCGGATGGCCTCGCCGGCATAGGGGATCAGGCGGACGGGTTCCATCGGATCAGTGTCAAGGGTGCTGCGCACCTACACCAGCGCAGGGGTACCTTCGACCGGCCATGGGCGCCGACTATCACTTCGTCACCGAGTGGCGCGTCCCCGCCACCATCGCGGAGGTCAAGGACGTCCTGTCCGACGGCCCGTCGCTGCCGCGCTGGTGGCCGTCGGTATACCTCACGGTGGACCAGGTGCAGCAGGGCGGCGAGGGTGGCGTCGGCGGCGTGATGGCCCTGCACACCAAGGGATGGCTGCCGTACACGCTGCGGTGGACCCTGCGCACCACAGAGCCCATCACCGACCTCGGGTTCGCCTTGACCGCGACAGGCGACCTCGTCGGCACCGGCCGCTGGACCTTCGAGCAGGACGGCCCGGAGGTCGTGATCACCTACGACTGGCGGGTCAGCGCGAGCAAGCCGCTGCTGCGCCGGCTGAGCTGGCTGCTTCGGCCGGCGTTCGCGGGCAACCATCACTGGGCCATGGGGCGTGGCGAGGAGAGCCTGCGCCTAGAGCTGCGCCGTAGGCGGGCGAGCAGCGAGGCCGAACGTCGTCGGGTTCCACCGCCGCCACCAGCCACGTTCAGCTGGCTGACCGGTCTACGCCGAGCCACGTCCTGACGGGGGGTCCCCCTCGGGAGGACCCGCCGCCGGCGGGTCGACCGTCGGTGGGGACGTCACGCCGTGCGCGATGGCCCACCGGACGGCGGCAGGCCTGGTCTTGACGTTGATCTTCCGGTAGATCGAGCGCAGATGGGCGTGCACGGTGCGGGGGCTGAGCCCGAGGCGCTCCGCGACCTTGTCGGTGGTGAGTCCCTCGCCGACGAGGCCCAGGACCTCCGCCTCGCGGTATGACAGGTCGGCCGGCGGGCGTGCCGGCCGGGTCGGCGGCCGCGAGAGCCGGAGATCGCGCGGGTCGGCGACCAGGTAGCCGGGATCGAGGCAACGCATGAGGAGCTGGCGGGCTTCACCGAGGTGGCGGGCCGACGGGTCGAAGAAGCCGAGCCGCTGCTCGACGATGGCCGTGGCGGTCAGGACCTCGATGGTCTCCAACGCCAGCGGCCCACGCCGGATCAGTTGGCGCGCCCGGCGCAACGGCTGCGTGGCCTGGGCGTAGTCGCCTCGGCGCAGCGAGTTCCAGCCACGTGCCATGTGGTAGCTGTACGCGGCGTAGTGCTCGCGCAACGCGTACCGCAGCGCGATCTCCTCGGCCGCGGTGGCCAGCCGCTCGGCGTCCTCGTGCCGGAGGTCATCAGCGGCGATGATCGCCCGCACGCCGTGGCTGATCATCGTGATCAGGAACTCGTTGTGCTTCTCGGCCGTGGCACCGACGTCGGTGAGCAAGGCGTCCGCTTCCTGGCGCTGCCGGCTGCGGAACAGGCTCAGGGCCAGCGCGGTGCCCGTCCGCCACGGCGTGAGGTCGTCGGCGGCGAGCTCGCGGGCGCGCTGGACGTCGCGCAGCGAGGACCCGACGTCACCGGAGTAGTAGGCCCAGCCCCACTTCGTGGTGGCCAGCCCGATGCGGGTTGCGCGGACCACCGCGGGTGGGGTGTCGGGCAGCTCGATGGCTCTGGCGGCAAAGCCGGCCCACCGGTTCATCTCGGCGCCGTCTCCCCCAGCGGCGGCCACGGTGCAGCGCGCGACACACAGCGCGGGGTCCGAGCGGCTCAGCTCCTCGCCGAGCTCGGCGAACCAGCTCAACACGATGTCCTGGTCGCCCCGGAAGCACACCGGCACCGCGTGCCGGGCGACCAGCTCGGCGGCCAACGCGGGATCGGCTTGGAGTGCGTGCTGCACGCCCTCGACGGGCATTCGCTGGTCGTCGTACCAGCGCGCAGCGCGGCGGTGCAGCTCGGGAACGAGGTGCGGTTCGCTGTGCTGGAGCTGTTGGGCGAGCACGGCTGCGAAGAGGTGCTGGTAGCGGAACCACTCGCCGCTCTCGTCGAGTGGGACGAGGAACAACTGGTCCCGTTCGATGCGGTCGAGGAGATCCGCGGCGTCCGGCCGTCCGGTGACCGCGGCGCACAACTCCGGCGTCAGTCGCTGCAGGATCGAGGTCCTGAGCAGGAACGCCTGCATGTCTTCGGGAACCTGGGCGAGCACCTGACCCAGCAGGTACTTCTCGATGTGTCCGTTGGCGCTTCGCAGCGCGGTCGCGATGCTGGTCGTCGCCGGCCGGTTGGCCAGTGATGACGCGGCGAGGTGCAGGCCGGCGGCCCATCCGTCGGTCTGCTCGTGCAAGAACGCCAGCTCGTCCGCTGCCATGGCGGGATCGGCGTTGCGCAGCAGCTCGGCGGACTCGGCGGCGGAGAAACGCAGGTGCCAAGCCGTGATGTCGGGGCTGATGTTCGGGCTGATGCCGCTGATGCCGCCGGACGGATGTGGACCGTCGGGCAGGGTGACCCAGCTCCGGCTCGAGACGACCAGGCGCAGTGCGGCCGGCAGGTGCGCAGCCAGCACCGCCATCCCGCGGTGCACCTCCGGATCGGTGATCAGGTGGTAGTCGTCCATCACCAGGCTGAGCGGCTCGGTCTCCTGTTCCAGCTCCCGAACCAGTGCCGGGACGACGTCGTCCGCGGCGCGGGTGCCGGCGGTGGTCAGCAGCCGCGGGAGTGCGCCATCGGCGCTCCCGGCGTTGCCGGCGATTCGGCTGAGACCGGCCACGACGGAGGCCCAGAATCGCGCCGGGTCGTTGTCGGTGGGCTCGACGGAGAACCACGCCAGCCTGGGCTCGGACTGCCGCCCGGCCCACAGCGTGAGCAGCGTCGACTTTCCCCATCCGGTGCCGGCGACCACCGCGGTGAGTCGACCTGGGGTGGCGATGGCGGACAGCTGGCGCACGAGCCCGGGGCGGGGTAGGACATCGGGGCGCAGCCTAGGAACGGTGAGCCTGCTGCCCAGTGGCTCGCTCAGTGCTGCCTCCGTCCGGTCGTGGTGGTCGGTGGGCACACATGCGGCTGCCGCCGGTGTTGGACGCGGGACGCGATCGCCTTGCGGGGGTAACCGCTCGGCTGAACAGTCCTAGGCGGTTCTCGCCCTCGTCACCAGCGCGCCGACGACCATCAAGATCGTCGCGTTGAGGCGATTGTGCTACGGCCGCTCGGACGCATCTTAGACCTGTCAGGACCGGCATTCAGGTGACGCAGCGTGACTTGTCATCGGCCGGAGTGCTGCCCGCGGGTACGAGGGTCGTGGTCGAGCAGCCGGGTGAGCGGTGGAGCCGGGTGATCGACGATCGCGGGCTCGCCGTCGAGGTGCACACCGCGAGCCTGCGCCCGCTGCCCGGCAGCCATTAGCTGCTCAGGCGGCTTCTCGAACTGCGCCAGCGCGAGTCGCAGTCCAGCGCGCCCCCGGCATCATGTTGAGCTCGATCAATTGGAAGATGGACGGTGATGGCGAACTCTTCCGCTCCTGAACGCCGGTTCCTGGTTCTGCACGGCTGGCAGAACCACCGGCCGCAGCACCACTGGCAGTGGCAGCTCGTCGAGGCCCTGCGTGCCCGCGGCGAGCAGGTGCTGTACCCGCAGCTGCCGGACCCGGACCGCCCGGATCTCGATGCGTGGACGGCGTTGCTGGTCGCCGAGCTGGCGCAGCTCGGCCGGGGTGAGCGCATCGTCGTCGCCCACTCCCTGTCCGTCCCGCTGTGGTTCCACGTCGTCTCGGCGTTGCGCGAGCCCGAGCCAGTCGACCGGATCCTGCTCGTCTCTCCACCCAGCCCGCACGTGCTGGCCGCATATGACGAGGTCAGGGCATTTGCCCTGCGCACAGTGAACCCGACCGCGATTGCCGCGGCGGCGACCAGCACCAGGATGGTGCACAGCGACGACGACCCGTATTGCCCCGAGGGCGCGGCCACCGCCTACCGACCGCTGCGTCTGGACACCGATGTGATTCCCGGCGGCGGGCATCTCGACCCCGACGCCGGATACGGGACGTGGCCCGCCGTGCTCACATGGTGCCTGGACCCACGCGCTCGACTCACGCCACGCACCCACCTGATGACGACCCCGAGCCCGCGGCGCATTCAGCGGCGTCGTAGCGCCGGCTGGCGCACACCGCCCGGCGCGGTCTACGTCGGTCGGCCGAGCAAGTGGGGCAACCGATACCGCATCGGTATCGACGTCCGCGACGCCGCGCACGCCGTTGAGCTGTACGAGCGGTGGGTTGATCGAGAGGGTTTGCACAACGTCATCCGCGCCGAGCTGGCCGGCCGCGACCTGGTGTGTTGGTGCCCGCCCGACAGCCCGTGCCACGCCGACGTCCTGCTACGCATCGCCAACTCCTGACAACCGGGTGGAGTGCGGTCACGTCGTGATGGGTCGCTGCATCTCCACCCCGGCGATGGTGATGCCGTCAGGCATCGGGATGTCCACCCGCCGGATCTCGGTGAAGCCGAAGGCGGCGTACAGCGGGACCCCCGGCAGGGTCGCCATCAGAGTCAGTGTGCGGAAGCCCTCGTCAGCAGCCGCGCGTTCGCAGGAGTCGAGGATCGCCCGGCCGAGGCCGCGGCGGGTCCAGTCCTGCCGGACGAACATGGCGCGGACCCGGGCTGGCTCTGTCGCCGGGTCGAGCAGGCGAGCGTCGTCGCCGTGGTCGCCGGAACCGGTGTAGAGCTTGGCCCGCCTGCTCCAGCCGCCGCAGGCAACGATCTCCCCGTCGGCCTCGTGCACGAAGTATGTGCCGTCCTCGATCAGAAGCGGGTCGAGGTGGGCGATGTGTATCGCGCCGCTCGCGGTCTGCTCGGGGCTGTAGGAACGCGGGAACAGGGCCAGCACAGACCCACGCATCAGCGCGGAGATCGCCGCTGTGTCGGCGGCCACGGCGAGACGTTGCCGGTCGGTCGTCATCTGCCCACCTCCGATGGAAGGATCCCTCGGCATAGCGAGATGGACGGAGGGTGGTCGCGATCACCGAGACCTGGACCAGCGACGAGTGTGCCCGCACGTGGGGTGTGAAGACGCCGACGTGGCTCGGCTACGTCTCCCGCGGTCAGGCGCCGGCGCCGCGGCCGACCCGCGACGGCGAGGGCCGCAGGGTCTGGGACGCCGATCAGGTTCGGAGCTTCCCCCGCCCGGGCGCCGGCCGCTCACGCGTCGGAGCGGGTCCCGAGGCCGAGACTCTGCTGGCGGAGATGCGCGAGGTCGCCGCCGAGATCGACGAGCTCCGCGGGCGGCAGCGCGAGCTGCTCCGAGCCGGCAAGGAGCGCGGCCTGGAGATACTCGCGATGGCCCGCGCCCTTGGCGTGTCCCGTCAGACCGCCTACAGCTGGCTGCAGGACCAACCCCGCGGAACTTAGCCAGAGCTTGTCCCCCGCTTATTGGTCCACTGGCTAGCGTGCCGGGCAAGTCCGTTCCCCACAGTCTGGCGGTGGCCCTTGCGCGACGAGTCGGACCTGGCGGTCGAGGCGTTCGCCGCAAGTGTCCGTCCGTACGTGCTGACCGGAGGCCGAACCTGGTCCGGCGCCGAGCTCGGCCTTGAGACCCTGGTGTCGACACGGCCGTTCGTGGCGATCTTGCCGCGTCCAGTCGGCCACGAACACCAGGCGGTCGTGCGGCTGTGCGTGCAGCCGAGGTCGCTGGCCGAGGTCGCTGCGCTGCTGGCGGTCCCGCTCGGCGTCGCGCGGGTGTTGATCGGCGACCTGGTCGAGATCAGCGCACTGGTCGTGCATCAGGGCACCGAGGCGCACGACGCCCCACCCACCGGTGTGCTGCTGCGCCGGGTCCTCGATGGCCTGCGGCGGCTGTGAGGGCTCAACACCGCGACCAACGAGCCCACTTGCCTGGTCTCGCTCGGCCATTCGGACTAGCATCCTGGGCGCTCGAACCGGCTCACAGAACTCCATATCCCAGCTGAGTCGCAACCTTCTCCGCAGGGGGCTTTCGTTGCCGGATCTACTGCTCGTTGCTCGACAGGAGCGGCCAGCGCCCGGTCTGGTCTCATCGGACTTCGACCAGCGCCGGCGCTGGCTGATTGTCACCGTCGTCGGGCTGTTCGGGCTGTCGGTGCTGATGCTCGGGCTGCTCCTGGTGGACAGCGGCCGGGTCGAGGCTGCCCGTCCGGATGCGGCCGTCGTCGTCGCACCATCGGTGGCTTCGGAGGCCGTGCCGCCCGCCGCGCCGGCCCCGAAGGTCAAGCCCGCGCCCGGCCCGCAACGTGCTGCGCCGCGGGTCGGTGGTAGCTCCGTCAGCAACCCGTTGCAGCAAGGCCTCCGGTACGCCGAGATGGTGCCTGGCCGATGGTCCAGCTACATCCCGCGGATGCTGGGGTTGGCTCGGCGTTGATCTTGCCGAGCTAGCGATAACGCCGTGATAAGGTAGACCTAAGTTGCGTTTCCGCTGGTCTGTGCTGGTTTAGACGGCCCGGTGGCGGAGACCCGGAGGGATACGCTGCTGACGTGCCGCACGTCCTTGTTGTAGAGGACGATCCGCAAGTTCGGCGTGGTCTGTTGCGGACGCTCTCGGAGAATGACATCGCCGCCAGCTCGGCCGCGACGGGGCTTGCGGGGCTGCAAGCGGCCGTCGAGACCAAGCCTGACCTGATCGTTCTCGATCTCGGCCTGCCCGATGTCGCCGGGGCCGAACTGCTGCGGATGGTCCGTGCCGTCAGTCAGGTGCCGATCATCGTGGCGACCGCATGCGACGACGAGCGTCAGGTCGTCGCGGTCCTGGAGGCCGGGGCTGACGACTACATCGTCAAGCCGTTCGGGTCCCAGGAGCTGGTGGCGAGGATCCGCGCGGTGCTGCGGCGCGGCCGGCTACACAGTGGCGAGCGCAAGCCCAGAATCGTGGTCGGAGGTCTGGTGATCGAGCCAGGGGCGCGCACGGCCGTCCTAGACGGTGTGGCGCTCCAGCTCTCGCCGCGGGAGTTCGACGTGCTGTGCTACCTCGCCGAACGGGCCGGCGAGGTCGTGGGCAAGCGGGAGCTGCTGGTGGAGGTCTGGCGCCTGCCGTACAGCCAGAACGACAAGACCGTGGACGTCCACCTGTCCTGGCTGCGCCGCAAGCTGGGGGAGAGCGCAGCGGCGCCGCGCTATCTCCATACCGTGCGTGGGGTGGGCCTGCGGTTGAACGAGCCGGACGAGTAGCCGGAGATGCGGCGGCAGCTGACCGGACTGGTCGCGGCGTCCATGTGTCTGGTGCTCATCGCGTTCCTGGTGCCGACGCTGTTGCTGGTGCAGCGCGATGTCGAGAACCGTGGCTTGCTGGCAGCCGTGCTCCGGGCGCAGACCGTCGCGGCCATGACGTCGAGTCTTACCCCCAGCTCGTTGCCGACCGGGCCGCAGGAAGGGCTCGCGATCTCGGTGTTCCTTGCCGACGGCCGCGTTCTCGGGGTTCCGGCGGAGCGCACGCCGTCGGTCGAGCTCGCCGCCGCCTGCCGCGGGGCCACCAACGAGACCGCCGACGGCGTGGAGATCCTCGTGCCGGTCACCGCGATGCAGGGCTGCCCGACGGTCGTGCGGGTGCTGGCGACCGCGGAGGCCTTGCGCTCGGGCCTGACCCCGATGCTGCTCATGGTGCTGTCGTTGTCGTTAGCCCTGTTGTTCACCGGCGTCCTGCTGGCTGAACGGCTCGGCCGCGGCCTGCTCCGGTCGGTCGCCGACCTGGCCGGCACCGCCGACCGGCTCGCGACGGGGGACCTGAGCGCCCGCGCGTCAACCGAAGGTCCGCTCGAGATCCGCAAGACCGCCGTCGAGCTCAACCGGCTCGCCACCCGCGTCGACGACCTCGTCGCCTCGGAACGTCGGCGATCGGCCGACCTGACGCATCGGCTGCGAACACCGCTCGCTGCGTTGCGCCTGGATGTCGATGCCCTCAAGGATCCGGCGCTGACGCACCGGCTGGTCGAGGACGTCGATGCCGTGACTGCCGCGGTGAACGAAGTCATTCGCGCGTCCCAACAGCTGGTGTCGGACAACGGGGCGGTCTGCTCGGACCTCGCCAAGGTCGTGCGCGAGCGAACGGAGTTCTGGTCGGTTCTGGCCGAGGACACCTCGCGGAACATCAGGGTCCAGATCCAGCCGCGGGTCCTGCCGGTGCGCGTCAGCGATGCCGCCCTGGAAGCGATCATGGATGCCCTGCTGGCCAACGTCTTCGCGCACACTCCGGCAGGTGTGGATCTTGCCGTGACGGCGCACGCTGTGGGTGACGGGGCGGTGCTCGTCGTGGAGGACGCCGGAACCGGCTTCCCGGACACCGGGATGATCGAGCGGGGCCGTTCCGGGACGGCGTCGACGGGCCTCGGTTTGGACATCGTGCGTCGGACGGCAGAGGACTCCGATGGGTCGTTGAGCGTCGGCGGCTCTCCGTTGGGCGGCGCGAGGGTGGCGGTTCGCTTCGGTGCGGCCAAGGAGTAGCGCCCTCGGGTTAAGAGCCGGTCATGCGAGTTGTAAGACATCGATGGATGGCCCGCGCGGCCTGGATATGCCGAAACTCCTGGCCTATCGTCGCAGTGAGTGATCGAGCTGCAGCGCTTTGTAGCTGAACCGGGCCGGAGGTTGGACGCGATGACCGACTCGACCGAGGACGTCGAGAACATGGTGCTCTGCCACGACGCGGTGGGTCGGCCGCGCTGGCTGCGGATATTCATAGGTGAGCGCGGCCTGGTCATCGTTGCGCCGCCGGGCGAGGTCGCCGTCATCGAGCCGGCGCAGGTCGGTCAACTGCAGGCATGCCTCGCCGAGTTGTCGACCGAAGGAGTTCACGAGGCGGTGCCGAATTGACCGGCGGTCCGTCGCCGTCGCGGCGAGTTGCCACCGCGGTGCTGGAAGGAGCGGGGACGCGGCTGTGGGGCTTCCCGCCGCAGCTCATGGCGCCGATCGTGCGCGAGCTCGGCCCGTTGCGGGCGCTGGGCTGGTTCGTGCGCAACATGCCTCGCTACGAGCGGACGCTTGCGGCGCTGGGCGGGCTGCGCACCCACCTGTTGTGCGTGGCCATCTCGCTGATCAACGGATGCCCGTACTGCACCTACGGCCACGCGTACGCCTTTCAGCTGATCCATCTGCATGAGCGGGGTTGCCTGTTCCCGCTCGGCGAGCGGGCGATGGGCGAGCTGTGTGGCCTTGCACCGGCGTCGATTCGTCACGAGCTCGTCGACGCCCTGCGGCGAGCCGGCCTGGAGGCCGAGGTGCCCGCCGTGGAGCGCGTGATCGAGCTCAGCATCGGGCACGGTCTGCGCCCGACCGCACCCAATGATGTCCGGCTAGCCCATCTCGTGCGCATGTTCGCGGTGTTGAACTCGGTCGGCATCAAGAGTCGGACCGCGCCTGACGAGGCGCACGATCCGATCAACAAGAACAGCGCTCTGAAGCAGCTCTATGCGGGGCTTCGGGCAGCTACCGGCACGTGACCCTGTGCGGGAGCCGCACGCCGGTGGCCAGGCCGACGACGCATGTCGGTGGGGCGGCGCTAGACGGGCCGGGGCACCCCGGCGAACGCCGACAGCGTGAACCAACCGGGCAGCGCCCGTCGTAGCGCCTCGGGCCCGTGCACCTGGACCGCGCCGGAGCGCAACGCGTCGGACCAGCCGAGGTCGCCGCGCCAGATCGCGGTCATGTCGCGAAGCCTGGCGGTCAATGTCACCGCCACGGGGTAGCCGGGGTCGACATCGCAGACGTCGGCGTCGTCGGAGGTGATCACCAGCCACCAGTCGCGGGCGTCCGCGGCGACCTCCGGAAAGCTGAACCCGACCACCGTGCGCCCCCGTCGGGCAGATGTTCAAGACGATGAAGCCCTACGCGCCGCCGCCCCCGCCCGGCGCGCCGCCCCCACCGCTGTGGGGCAACGAGGACCACGTCCGCACGCTGCTCGGTGACCGCGTCAGCGACATCACCGCGCGCCGGCAGAGCGTCACGGTCGACCGCTTCGAGACGCCTACCGAATGGCGCGACTACTTCAAGGCCAACTACGGGCCGACGATCGCCGTCTACAAGGCCATCTCCGAGGATCCCGAGCGTGTCGCGGCGCTGGACCGAGAGCTCGAACTGCTCGCCGAGCGGTTCGACCGCGGCACCGGTAGCACCGCCATGGACTGGGAGTACCTGATCCTCGTAGCCGGCAAGCGGGGCTGAGGATCGGTCCGGCCGGCTTGCACCGACAGCTCGATAAACGCCGACGCCCCGACGAGGACGAGTCATCGGGGCGTCGGCGCTGATGCCGCGCAGGCTGTCAGGTGCGCTGCGTCGGCGGTGAGTCGTCGTCGACGTTGTCCTGAGCTCCGACGCTGTCGGTCTGGGCGGGCGAGCCGTAGGGGCGCTCGCTCTGCCCATGCACGCCGGTCTTGGCCCGGTCCTCTGGGTCGCGGGCGGCGAGTTCTTCCCCACTCTCGGACGTGCTCTCACCGACACCGAGTGGGGACGCGCCGGTGGTGTCCGTCGAGTCCACCCCGGTGCGTTCCTCCTCGGAGATCTCCCGGTCTGGCCCGGGTGGCGGGGCGTACTCGTCCGGTCGGAAGGCCTTGTGGTCGGCCTCGGCAGCGGCACCGGTCTTGTCCTTCCGGCCCTCGTACGGTGGAACCTCTGCGTCCGGCTCGAAACTACTGTCAGCCATCTGCTTTCCCTTCGATCGACCGTGATCATCCGACGCCGTCGCCTGGTGATTCCCGACGGCTCGTGCGGGAAACGTACCCCTTGGTTGAGCTGCACAATCTAGCCGCGAGAAAGATCTAGGGCGAGCCAGACTAGAGCCGTCGGCGCTATATAGCGAGGATGGCGCCAAGTAGTTCAGACGATGATGGGCTGCACGGGGAGCTGTGGATGGGTGGTACATGGTGGCGGAGGTTGTGTCGATCAACGTCGGGACACCGCGCACCGTCGAGTGGCGCGGCCAGGTCGTCACGTCGGCAGTCTGGAAGCAACCCGTGGACGGCGGCGTGCGGATCGAGGGCGTGAACCTGGTCGGCGACGACCAGGCGGACCGCCGCGTGCACGGTGGCACCGACAAGGCCATCTACGCCTACTCCGTCGAGGACTACGCATGGTGGGCAGCCACCACCGGTCCGCTGGCGCCGGCAACATTCGGCGAGAACCTGACAACTGCCGGAATCGAGCTGAACGAGTGCCACATCGGTGACCGCTGGCACGTCGGCTCCGCCGTCCTCGAGGTTGCCCAGCCTCGCCGACCGTGCTTCAAGCTCGGGATCCGGATGGACGACGACGGGTTCCCCCGCATCTTCACCCTCGCGCGGCGTCCCGGCGCATACCTACGAGTGATCAGCGAGGGGACGATCACGGCCTGCGACGTCATCGACATCGAGCCGGCACAGCAGCCCGCGATCGCAATCGGCGATCTCGTGTCCGGCGACATCCCCGTCGAGGTGTTGCGACTCGCTATCGAGGACTCTCGGGTGCCAACAGGCTGGCGGCAGCGAGCCGAGCGTGCTCTCGCCCGCGCTGACGACGGCGGTTGAGGCGAGATGGTGAACCACGACAACGGCGCCGAGGAAGTCGTTGCGGACCTCGGCGAGCACACGATCACGGCCGCGGTCATGGACAGCTTCGCCCTCGTCGAGGCCGACGGGCACCTGCCGGTGACCACGCACATCCTCGTGGCGGGTAGCCCATACCTCGGCTCCGACGCCGCTTTCTCCGTCAAGCGCAGCCTGTTCCATGAGTTCCGGCTGGTCGAGGCCCCGGACGCGGCCGAGCATGGCCTCACGCCGTCGTACCGGCACGCGGACATCGAGCTGGTCCTCGAACCCGGATAATCAGCTCATGCTCAACCAGCGGTGGGTGGCGGAGACAGGGGTCGAGAACGCGACGTGGCTCGCGACCGAGAGCCGCACCGCGCGGCTTGCCTCCGAGTACCGGCCCATCGACGTAGGCGAGGGGCGCATCGAGTACAACACCCTCGCCCTGGGTGCCGCGCGGGAGCTCGGCGAGGAGGAGGACGGCTACATCACCGACGACGGCGAGGGCCTGCGGGTGTGGATCGGCGAGGACGCGTTCGAGCTCGAGTTCGTGGCCGAGTGAGAGCCCGCTAGGACCAGGGCGTCAGCGGCTTGGACTGGGTGACGCCGTCGACCCTGATCGCGTCGGCCCGCTCGTTGAAGAACGCAACCCGGCCGGCGATCTTCGCCACCTCGGGCCACGGCGTCTCGTAGCACCACGCCAGTGGCCGGTGTGAACCGGTGGCGGACCAGTAGGCGCTGGTCGGGCCCTTGTAGGTGCATCCGGTCTGCAACTTCGACGGTTGCAGCAGCTCGAACCGGATGTCCTCCTTGGGGATGTAGTAGCGCGGCGGCAACGAGGTCTCGAACAAGAACATGGCGTTCTTCGTGTCGGCCACCGTCTTGCCGTCGACGATCACCTCGACCCGCCGTGAGCTCGGCACGACGTCGATCCGGTGGTACGGGTTGCGGGCGTGGACGAAGACCTCCTCGTCCTCCTCGAACCAGTGGTCCATGTACTTCCAGTGGAACGCGATGTATCCGGCGACCTCCGGCGTGCCGGCCGCCGGAGCGAGGTAGCGCCATGCGGCGTCGTCGATCATGCGCTCGCCGACGGTGACGGAGTAGTAGGTCGCGTCGCCCTTGTGCGCCGAGGGCACGACCGTGCCACTCGCGGACAGCAGGTCGGTGCGGACGTCGTCGATCGGGAAGTAGTACAGGCACAGCCGGCCGGACTCCCACATCATTAGCGTGCGGGTGCTGTCGGCGATGGCGACGTCGTCGACGAAGGCGCGGATGCGCTTGGCGATGGGCTCGACGCGGATGTGATAGCTGCCGTCGGCCGGCATGATGCCGACCTGCATGTTCTCCAGGATCGGCATTCCGACGGGGGCGGGTGCGGTGGTCATTTAATGGTCCTCCGGTCGGGAGTGGTGAACACCGGGCCGACTGCCAAGAAGTGCAGGTAGAACGGCGCCGACTCGATGCAGGCCCGCGCGACGGCTTGCAGCAGCCGCCTGGCGCGGCCGGCGTGTTCGATGCTGTTCGATGTCATGCCACCAGCTTCGGCCGTCACCGGCCGGCAAACATCGTGGAAAGTACGGAAAACGCGTCAGTCAGTACCGCGGCTGCGCCGTCAGCCCCTGCTCGGTGACCCAGGCGGCGACCTGCGAGCGCGAGTGGACTCCCAGCTTGCTCATCGAGTGGTTGACGTGGCTCTCCACTGTTCGTTCGGACAGGAACAGCCGCTTCGCGATGTCCTTGTTGCTCAGCCCCGCCGTCACCAGCCGAGCCACCTCGAGCTCGCGCTTGCTCAGACCGCCACTAGTCCCGGCTTTCCCGGTGTCCGACCGCGCCAGCTCGACGAGCGCCTCGGGTCGTAGCGCTCGCCCGGCCTGGAACGCGGCCTCGGCCTTCGCGCCAAGCGCGGCCCGCGCCGCCTCGACGCCGGGCTGGACCCAGATCGACCACGGCAGCCCCACGGGTGTCTCCATCTCCTCCCGCAGTCGGGCCGCGCCGCCGTACAACTTCAGCGCCCGCGCGGGATCTCCGACACGGACCGCCTCGGCGATGCCCTCCGCCTGCTGCGCGACGGACAGCAGGTCGCTGTCAATCACGTGGTCCAACGCCGCGGTGAAGCTGGCCCGCGCGGCCGTGCGGTCCCCGGAGAGGATCTCCAGCCACCCGCGCGTGTAGTACACGCCCACCGTGCCGTAGTCGTCCTCGGCCGCAATGGCAACGTCGAGGCCTTGCTGGATCCACGGCCATGCGGCGTCGAGGTTTCCGCGTTGCATCTCGATCCCGCCGAGCGAGCTCAGCGCCATCGCCATGTCGGGGCGGTTACCTGCGCGGTTCAGGGAGTCCACCGCTCGCCGGAGGTGCTCGTAGGCGGCGTCGAGGTCCCGATGCTCACGCTCGGCGATGTAGGCGAGGCCGAGCGGTTCGACCGCGGCCAGCGCGTCCTCACCGGCCTGACGCGAGAGCTCGGCCAGCTTCTGCGGGCTCACCAGGGGGAGCCCATCGCGCCGGTGTCCCATGAGCGGGTGAGTGGTCCATAGGGCTCGGATCACCCCCTGGCTCGCCGTGAGCTCGCGGTCCTCCAATGCCGAGGTGAGTCGCCGCCGCCCCTCACCGCGTGCGTAGATCATCCACAGGTATCGCAGGTTGCCCAGCAGCGCGACCTCACGGTCCGGGTTCGCGTGCACGGTGTCGATGGCTGCCCTGACTTCGGCGATTTCCTCCCACAGGCGGCGGTGCTCGGCCATCGCGCCGCGCACCAACCGGGCGTCGAAGGCCTCCGCCGCGAGGCGCTCGTAGAAGGTGCTGTGGCGCTCGCGTACCTCGTCCGCGCCGCCGGCGTCGAGCAACACCGCCGCGGCGTACTCCCGGATCGTGTCCAGCAGCCGGTAGCGGACCGTGCCGTCGCCCGCCGGCTCCGCCTGCAGCATCGACTTGTCCGCCAGCCGCTGGAGCCCGTCGACGACGTCGTCGGCCCCGAGCGGGTCGAAACCGCACACCTGCTCGGCGGCGTCGAGCCGGAACGGACCCCGGAAGATCGACAAGCGCTGCAGCAACGTGCGCTCCGGCTGCTCGAGCAGGTGGTAGCTCCAGTCCAGCGTGGCGCCCAGCGTCTGATGACGCGGGTTGGCGTCGCGCGCGCCATGGGTCAGCAGCCGCAGCCGGCCGTCCAACCGCGTCACCATGTCCGCCGGCGACAGTATTGCTGTGCGGGCCGCCGCTAGCTCCAGCGCGAGCGGGATGCCGTCAAGCCGCCGGCACAACGACACCACCGCGGCGGTGTTGGCGCCGTCGAGCTCGAAGCCGGGCCGGACGCTGCGCGCTCGGTCGACGAACAGCCGCACCGCGTCGGTGTCCGCCGCCACATCGAACGATGCGAGATCGTCGGGCAGCGGCAGCGGCGGCAACCGCCAGACGGTCTCGCCCTCGATGTTGAGGCGTTCCCGGCTGGTGGCCAGCACGACCAGCCGGGGCGCTTCGGTCAGTAGCCGGCTCACCAACTCAGCCACCGGCTCCACCAGGTGCTCGCAGTTGTCCACGACCAGCAACAGCTGCTTGTCCCGCAGCCG
>Ga0136617_10002510_pt1 | contig 16296 bp, 14 predicted proteins | sample AntDrymUQ3222106_2_FD_129672 | JGI IMG/M metagenome (GOLD analysis project Ga0136617, IMG submission 129672) | Polar desert sand microbial communities from Dry Valleys, Antarctica - metaG UQ322 (21.06) | ecosystem: Environmental > Terrestrial > Soil > Desert | place: Antarctica: Dry Valley...
CATCGGCCCGTAGCCCTCCACCCGCACCGTCTCCGCGCCCACCATGACCGCGTCGACCCGGTCGCGCAGCGCGTGGAAGAGCTCGTAGTCGGCGCGGTTGGCGATCGTCCCGGTGCGCCCGGCGATCGTCGCGCGGCCGTCCGCGGTCGCGATCATGTTGAGCAGCACGAACGGCCGCTCCGCGCGCGGCTCGACCGGTACGGCCGCCGCGAGGTCGGCGGCGGTCAGCCCGTCGGCCTGCGGCCCGGGGAGCAGGCGGCGGAAGGGCTCCATGCGGCCCCAGCCTATGTCAGCGCCGTCACGCCTCCGGGCGGCGCCCCGCGGCTACCGCGCGATCAGTGGCGCCCGCGGCCGGAGTCACCCGTGTCGGACTCGCCGCCGGTGCCCTCCTCCTGGCCGAGCCCGGGGCCGCCCTCCTGCGGGCCGTCCACCGCCCCGGTCCGCGTTCCCAGTCCCTGCTCGCCCGTTTCCGTCTCGGTCTCGTCGTCGTCGGGGGTCGTGCGGTCGTCCTCGTCAGCCATGGCAGGCCTCCCGTGGGTTGGATCGGAACGTCACGAACCTACCCTCGAGGGGTCGTCAGCAGGCGCTGCTGCGCAGCGGCCAGCGAGCGCACCGTCTCGCCTCCGAGCGAGTCCAGGTGCGCGGCGAGCGCGATGAACGCCTGGGCGGTCGTCAGCGCGTCGCCGGCAGCGCTGTGCGGGCGGTGGATCGGCAGCGCCAGCGCGCGCGCCAGCCCGGCGAGGGGCAGCGCCGGCGGCACTGCGCCGTCGCGCTCGCTCAGCCACAGGCGACCGAGCACGCTCGTGTCGACGACCGGGCCCCGCAGCCTGGTCCCGCGGGCGCGCAGCGCGCGGCCGAGGAACGCGCGCTCCACCCACGCGGCGTGGGCGACCAGGATCCGTCCCGCCATCGCCTCGAGCAGTGCGTCCGCGGCCTCGGACAGCGGCGGCGCCGCGGCCAGGTCCGCCTCCCGCAGCCCGTGGATCCGCACCGAGGCGGGCGGCACGCCGTCAACGGGCCGGGCCAGGCCCTCGCGCGCGCCGCCGAGCACGATCCGCCCCCCGTCCACCGGGACGGCGCTCCAGGCGACGATCGCGTGGCGCCGCGGATCCAGCCCGGTGGTCTCCAGGTCCACCACGCAGAAGGCGGCGTGGCGCCACGGGGTCCGCCCCGACGGCTTGCGCGCACGGCGGTAGGCGGCCGCCGCGGCGCTGGCGCGCCTCAACGCGCGCCGATCCGGATCTCGGCGCCGATCCGGCGCTGCACGCCGGCCACCGCGCGGAACGCCTCCTTGAGCGAGTTTCGGGTCAGCGGGCTGAGCGCGGCGGGGTCGAGGAAGTCGTCGGGCTCGTCGCCGGCCCGCAACTGGTCCACCTGGTGGGCGAGCCGCAGTCCCTGGATCAGCGCGTAGGCCTCCTCGAGCATGCGCGCGTCGACGGCGTCCAGCGTGCCGGCCTGCGCCGCCGCGCGCAGCCGCGCCGGGGTCGAGGCGCTCGTCACCCCGGCGGCGAGCCCGGCCCAGCGCGCGAGGTCGGCTATCGGGACCATCCCGCCGTGCTTGAGGTCGAGCCGCCCGCGATGCTCGCCCGAGTGCTCGACGACGAGCCCGCGCAGGAACCCGGTGGGCGGGCGATGTGAGAGGGCGAAGCGGGCCAGCAGCCGCAGCAGGTCCGGGTGGCGGCGGGCGTCGCGGAACGCGTCCGGGACGGGCGGTCCGGTGCGGATCCCCCACACCGGTCGTCCGTCGACGACCAGCGAGACGAGGATCAGCGCCTTTTCCTGGGTCGGGTTCTCGAGCCAGCTGCGGGCGGCGTCCTGCCAGGCTCGGTGGGAGCGGGCGAAGAGCGGCTTGGACGCCACCGCGCCCTTCGGGTCGGCGCGCAGGCCGCAGGCCTCGAGGCCGTCCATGACCCGCTGGGCGATCGCCAGGAGCGCCGGTCGCAGGCCGGGATCGGCGTCGTCGCCGTACCAGACCAGCGCGCTGTCGACGTCGGAGGACGGCACGGCCTCGCGGCGAGCGAGGCTGCCCAGCGCGACCCAGGCGAAGGGCACCGGCGGGGCACCGAGGTCCGCGATCGTCAGGTCGAGCAGCCGGCGCGTGAGGGCGTCGGCGACGACCGAGTGGATGGCCGAGATGTCGGTCGCGGCCACGCGCGCGTCGTAGAGGGCGATCACGGTGGGCGTGAGCCCGGCGGCGGCCGCGGCGAGCTCGTCGACCGTCGTCGCGCGCGCGATCGCGCCGCGCAGGTGGAAGGAGCTTCGCGTCGCGACGGCCACGAGGTCCGAATCCTCGAGGACGCCGATGACCTGACCCGTGGGGGAGAGGACCGGAACGTGGCGGATCCCGCGGTCGAGCATGTCGAGCAGCGCCTCGCCGCCGTTGCGGTCGGCGGCGACGGTGAACGCGGGCGCGCTCATCACCTGCGAGACGGGGGCGCTCGCGTCCAGCCCGTCGGCCACGACCCGCGAGCGCAGGTCGCGGTCGGTCACGATCCCGAGCCCGTCACCGTCGAGGTCCACGACCACGGAGGTCGCGGCGGCGCTGGTCATCTGCTGCGCGGCCTCGCGGATCGAGGTCTCCGGCGAGCAGAGCACGAGCGGGGCCCTGACGAGCTCGGACACCGGCCGCAGCGCGGCGGTGGGCGCCGGCTCGGCGACGGTGTCGCCCTCGGGCGCCGCGAGCAGCGAGCGGGCCACGTAGCGCAGGCCGGCCGGCTGGGCCAGCAGCGGGCGCGCCACCCCTTCGGGGATGCGGTAGCAGAGCATGTCCTCACCGGCCACCGCCGCGAAGCCGGTGGGCAGGCCCGACAGCATCGACGCGTGCCCGAACAGCTCGCCGGGGCCGAGCAGGTCCAGCACCCTGCGGTCGTGGACGATCTCGACCGCGCCGCTGCGCACCATCCACACGTGCTCCACCGGGTCCGCCCCCTGGTGGAAGATCTCCGTGCCGGCGCCGTGGAACTCGACCTCGGCCGCCGCTGCCAGGCGCTCGACGTCCGGGCGGGCGAGAGCGTCGAAGGGTGGATGAGACGCCAGGAAGTCGGCGACGTCCTGCACTGTCCCACGAGATATATCAGATCCTTGACACCCGCTGCCGGCGCGGAGATACTCGCAACGCTTGTCCCGGTCCCAGGAGGGTGGCCGGAAACGACGCGACGAAATGGGGAACGACCGCATGTCCGCGACGGTTGAACGAGGCTCCGACGATCAGGAACTCGCCGACTTCGGCTACAAGCAGGAGCTGGACCGTACGCTCGGCAGCTTCGCGACATTCGCCGCGGGGATCAGCTACATCTCGATCCTCACCGGCACCTTCCAGCTCTTCTACTTCGGGTTCGCCTTCGGCGGCCCGGCGTACTGGTGGTCGTGGCCGCTGGTGTTCGCCGGCCAGCTCATGGTCGCGCTCTGCTTCTGCGAACTCGCCGCCCGCTATCCCGTCGCGGGCTCGATCTACAACTGGTCCAAGCGCCTGAGCAGCCCGCACGTCGCCTGGCTCGCGGGCTGGATGATGCTGACGGCTTCGATCGTGACGGTCGCGGCGGTGGCGCTCGCCTACCAGATCACGCTGCCGCAGATCTCGGACTTCTTCCAGTTCTACGGCGACGGCACGGGCAAGTACGACTACGCGGCCAACGCCGTCATCCTCGGCACGGCGCTGATCATCTTCACGACGATCATCAACGCCATCGGCGTCAAGCTGATGTCGCGGATCAACAGCACCGGCGTGGGCATCGAACTGGTCGCGGCCGTGCTGCTCGTCATCGCGTTCGCCGTCAGCGTCACGCGCGGGCCGGGCGTGGTGCTGGAGACGCAGGGCCGCGGCGCCGACTGGGACCTCGGCTACCTCGGCGCGTTCCTGGCCGCGTCGCTCGCCTCGCTCTACGTGATGTACGGGTTCGACACCGCGAGCTCGCTCGGCGAGGAGTCGGTGAACCCGCGCAAGAACGCGCCGCGCGCGATCCTGCGGGCACTGATCGCCTCGTTCGTCATCGGCGGCCTGATCCTGCTGTTCGCGCTGATGTCCGTCACCGATATCAACGCGGAGGAGATCAGCACCGGCGGCCTGCAGTACATCGTGCTCGACGTCCTCGGCGGCACGATCGGTGACGCGTTCCTGTGGTGCGTGGTGATCGCCATCACGGTCTGCTGCCTCGCCGTTCACACCGCCGCGATCCGCATGATGTTCGCCATGGCGCGGGACAACAACCTGCCCGCCGGCGATCACCTCGCCCGCGTGCACCCGAAGACCAAGACGCCGATCATCCCCGCAGTCATCATCGGCTTGGTCTCCATCGCGATCCTCGTGGTGAACATCCGCCAGCCGCAGATCTTCGTGGTGATCACCAGCATCGGGATCATCATGATCTACATCGCCTACCTGCTCGTCACGTTGCCGATGCTGATGGCGCGGCTGCGCGGCACGTGGCGATCGGAGGACGCGGAGGAGGGCTACTTCTCGCTCGGCCGCTGGGGCCTGCCGGTGAACATCGTCGCCGTCGTGTGGGGCCTGTTCATGGCGATCAACCTCGCCTGGCCGCGGGCGTCGATCTACAACGCCACGGAGCCCTTCCACTGGTACCTGAAGTGGGGCGCGGTCCTGTTCGTCGGCATCGTGATGCTCGGCGGCTTCGCCTACTACTGGTTCATCCAGCGCCACAAGACCGGCACGCTCGCCTCCCATGCGCACGTCGCCGAGGCGGAGGCGGCCATGGCGGGCGGCAGCGAGTAACCGAGAGGAGCGCACCATGGAGGAGTTCGACTACGTCGTCGCCGGGGGCGGGACGGCCGGTGCCGTCGTGGCCGCGCGGCTGTCCGAGGACCCGGGGGTCACGGTCTGCCTGCTCGAGGCCGGTCCCTCTGACGTCGGCGACCCGGCCATCCTGCGCCTCGAGGACTGGATGTTCCTACTCGACTCCGGCTACGACTGGGACTACCCGGTCGAGCCCCAGGAGAAGGGCAACAGCTTCCTCCGCCATGCCCGCGCCCGGGTGCTCGGCGGGTGCTCGTCGCACAACTCGTGCATCGCCTTCTGGACGCCGCGCGAGGACCTCGACGAATGGGCGGCGATGGGCTGCGAAGGCTGGAGCGCGGACGAGTGCTGGCCGCTGATCAACCGCCTGGAGACCAACGACGGGCCGGGCGAGCACCACGGCCGCTCGGGCCCGGTGAACATCCGCACGGTGCCGCCGGACGACCCGTGTGGGGTCGCCCTCCTCGAGGCGGCGGCTCAGGCCGGCCTGCCCACCGAGCGCTTCAACGAGGGCCGGACGGTGATGAACGGCGCAGGCTGGTTCCAGATCAACGCCTCGGCGGAGAACACCCGGATGTCCTCCTCGCACGCGTACCTGCACCCGATCATCGGCCAGCGGCCGAACCTCGAGGTCCGCACCGGCTGCTGGGTCAAGCGGGTCGTGATCGACGCCGACCACCGGGCCACCGGGGTCGAGTACTCCAACCCCGACATGTTCACGACGTCGACCGTCGGCGCCCGGCGCGAGGTGATCGTCTCCTGCGGCGCGATCGACACGCCGAAGCTGCTCATGCTCTCGGGCGTCGGCCCCGCGGAGCACCTGCGCGAGTTCTCGCTCGACGTCCTCGTCGACAGCCCCGGCGTGGGGTCCAACCTCGACGACCACGTCGAAGGGATCGTGATGTTCGAGGCCGCCCAGCCGATGGTCAAGCGCTCGACGCAGTGGTGGGAGATCGGGCTCTTCCAGGCCACCGAGGAGGGCCTCGACCGGCCCGACCTGATGATGCACTACGGCTCCGTGCCGTTCGACATGAACACGCTGCGCTGGGGCTACCCGACCGCCGAGAGCGCCTTCTGCCTGACGCCCAACGTGTGCCGCGGGCGCTCGCGCGGCACCGTCCGCCTGCGCTCGCCCGACTACCGTGACCGCGCCCGCGTCGACCCGCGCTACTTCACCGACCCCGACGGGCACGACGAGCGGGTCATGCTCCACGGGGTCAAGCTCGCCCGCGAGATCGCCGCGCAGCCGGCGCTGGCCGACTGGGTCGAGCGCGAGCTGGCGCCCGGGCCCGACGCGGTCACCGACGACGAGCTGGTCGACTACATCCACAAGACCCACAACACGGTCTACCACCCCGCGTGCACGGCACGGATGGGCTCGCCGGACGACGCCATGGCGGTGGTCGACCCGCAACTGCGCGTGAAGGGCGTGACCGGGCTCCGGATCGCCGACGGGGCGATCATGCCGTTCCTGCCGGCCATCAACCCGTGCATCACGACGATGATGATCGGCGAGAAGTGCGCAGACCTGGTCAAGGCGGACGCCCGCGCGGGCGCCCATGAGGCGGTGCCCGCGTCATGAGCTCCACCCAGACCACCTCCCATGCGATGTTCGTCGACGGCGAGTGGGGCCCGGCGGCCTCGGGCGAGACGTTCGAGGCCACGAGCCCGGCGACCGGGGAGGTCATCGGCACCGTGCCGCAGGGCGACCGCTCGGACGCGGAGCGGGCGATCGCGGCCGCCAACCGCGCCTTCGAGGGCTGGTCGCGCCTCACCGCCTTCGACCGGGCGGCGAAGATGCACGCGGTCGGTGACGCTATCGAGCGGCGCCGCGACGAGCTCGCGCAGACGCTCACACTCGACCAGGGCAAGCCGCTGAAGGCGGAGGCCTACGGCGAGGTGGACGAGCTCGTCGAGTACTGGCGGATGGCGGCCGAGGACGGCAAGCGCCTGGGCGGCGAGCTGCCGAACTCCACCTCGCCCGGCAAGCGCGTGCTGCTGGTGCGGCGCGCCCGCGGCGTCGTCGGGATCATCACGCCCTGGAACTGGCCGTACACGATGCCGGCCGAGCTGCTCGCGCCCGCGCTCGCCTGCGGCAACACGGTCGTGTGGACGCCGGCGCCCAGCACGGCGGTGTGCGCGGTCAAGCTCGCCGAGTGCATGGCCGAGGCGGACCTGCCGCCCGGCGTCGTGAACCTCGTCACCGGCCCGGGACAGCTGGTGGGCGACGAGATCGCCCGCAATCCGGGGACGCGCGCCGTCGCCTTCATCGGCTCGACGCCCACGGGGCGCTCGGTCGCCGCCGCCGCGGCGGGCAAGGCGGTGATCATCGAGATGGGCGGCAACGGCCCGATCGTCGTGATGGACGACGCCGACGTCGGCGCCGCCGTGGAGGCGACGGTCACCGCGTGCTTCCTGTGCGCAGGACAGAGCTGCACGGCGGGCGAGCGCATCCTCGTCCACCAGGGAGTCCGCGACGAGTTCGTCGACCGCCTCGCCCGCCGGGTGGCCGAGACGGTGCTGCTGGGTGACCCGTTTGACGACGCCACGACGATGGGACCGGTCAACAACGCCGGCATCGCCACCAAGATGGACGAGCACGTGGCCGACGCGATCGGCCGCGGCGCCGGTGTGGTGTCCGGCGGCGAGCGTGCGGACGGGTTCCCCACCGACCTGTACTGGATGGCGACCGTGCTCTCGGACGTCCCGCCCGAGTCGCTGGCGGCGACCGAGGAGACCTTCGGCCCGATCGCCCCGGTGGTCTCCATCGCCTCGCTCGAGGACGCGATCGAGCTCACCAACGCGTCGCCGTACGGGCTGCTGTCCGCGATCTTCACGCGCGACCTCGCCAATGGCCTTCACTTCGCCGACTCGGTCCGGACCGGCTGGGTCAACATCAACGAGTCGTCCAACTACTGGGAGCCGCAGCTGCCGTTCGGCGGGCGTGCGGGCACCGACAGCGGCATCGGCCGGGTCGGCGGCAGCCACGTGATGGACAGCTTCACCGAGCTGCAGACGGTGACGCTGACGGCTTGAAGGATGCAGTTTGATGGCGTCCGGGCCAGCCTCTCTCGACGGCGTCGGCCGGCTGCTCGTGTCCTGCACGGACCAGCCGGGGATCGTGGCCGCGCTGTCGCGCTTCCTGCGCGACAGCGGCGCGAACATCGAGCAGTCCGACCAGCACACCACCGACCCCGCCGGCGGCGCCTTCTTCATGCGCACGGAGTTCCGGCTCGGTGGGGTGGAGCGGGAGGCCGACGCCTTCGAGCAGGCGTTCGCCGCGGAGGTGGCGGAGCCGTTCGCCATGGACTGGCGCATGCACTACGCCGCGCGGCGCAAGCGCGTCGCGATCCTCGTCTCGCGCTACGACCACTGCCTCGCCGAACTGCTGTGGCGGTGGCGGCGGGGCGAGCTGTACGCCGACATCCCGCTGGTCGTGTCCAACCACCCGGAGCTCGCGGCCGAGGCCGAGCGCTTCGGCGTGCACTTCGAGCACGTCCCGGTCGATCCCGACGCCAAGCCGGCGGCCGAGAGGGCGATGCTCGACCTGCTGGGGGGCGCGTTCGACCTGGTCGTGCTCGCGCGCTACATGCAGATCCTCAGCCCGGCGTTCCTCGGAGCGGTCGGCACGCCGATCATCAACATCCACCACTCGTTCCTGCCGGCCTTCGCGGGGGCAGACCCGTACGCGCGCGCGTATGGGCGCGGCGTGAAGCTCATCGGGGCGACCGCGCACTACGTGACCGAGGACCTCGACGCCGGCCCGATCATCGAGCAGGACGTCGCGCGCGTGACCCACCGCGACGGCGTCGACGCGCTGGTCCGCACGGGCGCCGACCTCGAGCGGATCGTGCTCCTGCGCGCCGTGCGCTGGCACCTCGAGGACCGCGTGCTGCTGCACGGCAACCGCACGCTCGTGTTCCTGTGACGCCCGTCAGTCGCGGCTGAACGCGGACATGATCTCGCGCTCGAAGGCCAGCACGTGGTCGCGCATCAGGGAGCGCGCGAGCGTCGGATCGCGACCGAGCACGGCCTCGAGCAGGCGCACCTGGTCGACGACCGCCGCCCCCAGCCCGGGCACGCGGTCGAGCACCAGGTACCAGACGCGCAGCGAGAGCACGAAGTAGCGCTCGAGCGTCTCGACCAGGTAGGGGTTGCGCGAGCCCTCCCAGATCAGGCGGTGGATCGACTCGTCGAGGCGCATCAGCGCGGCCGCGTCGGACGACCGCTCTAGCGCGCGGACGTCGTCGAGCATGGCCTCGGCGCGCTTGCGCAGGCCGGGCTCCATGCGCCGGGCGGCCAGCTCGGCAGCCTGCGCCTCGAGCTCGGCGCGCACCTCGGAGATGTGGATGATGTCGGCGGCATCGACGCTCGTGACGAAGGTGCCGCTGCGCGGCTGCACGGCGACGAGGTTCTCGAGCGCGAGGCGCTTGACCGCCTCGCGCAGCGGGGTGCGGCCGATCTCCAGCTCGCGCATCAGCTCGTCTTCGCGCAGCAGCGTGCCCGGTGCGAGTCGCAGGGTGACGATGCGGTCGCGCAGCTCCGCGTAGGCGCGCTCGGCGATCAGCCCGTTGGTCGCGCCCGCCTCCACGCGGTCAGTCTCCGAGCTCCGCCCGCCGGCGCGTGACGTACTCCTGCAGCTCCCCGCGCACGGCATCGTCGAGCGGCGGCGGCTCGTAGCGGTCGATCGCGCCCTCGCTGAAGATCTCGTAGCGCGGCATGGAGTTGACGAACATGGAGCTCCCTGGGTGCCGTGACGCGGTCTCTCGGCGACGCCTAATATATCCATCGTGGAACAAGAGTTCCAACCTGCGCGCGGGGAATCGACGGGGACGCTGGCGATCGACCGCGCCGCCCACCTGCTGACGCTCCTGCTCGCGGCCGAGCGCCCGCGCGGCCTGGCCGAGCTGGCCGCCGAAGCGGAGCTGCCCAAGAGCACCGCGTCGCGCCTGCTCGGCGCGCTCGAGCGCCGGGGCCTGATCCAGCAGCGGGGCCGCCGTGGGCTGTTCGGGCCGGGCCCCGTGCTGCTGCGCTTCGCCCACCGCGGGATCGTCGACCACCACCTGGCCGAGCTCGCCCAACCGCACCTGAGCACGCTCTCGGCGGCCAGCGAGGAGACGATCAACCTGGCGGTGCCCACGCCGCTCGGCGTCGAGCACGTCGCCCAGGTCGAGAGCCGCCACTACCTGGGCACCGGCCAGTGGATCGGCCGCCGCGTGCCGTACCACTGCACCGCCGTCGGCAAGGTGCTGCTCGCGTTCGAAGCCGCCGGCCTGCCCGCGGCGCCGCTGGAGTCGCTGACGCCCGCCACCATCGTCGACCCGGACCGGCTCGCGGCCGAGCTGGCCGCCGTGCGGCGCGACGGGTGCGCGACGGCCGTCGACGAGCTCGAGACCGGCCTCGCCTCCCTCGCCGCGCCGGTGTTCGGCGCCGGGCGCGAGGTGATCGCCGCCCTCTCGATCTCGGGCCCGACCCTGCGCCTCGATGCCGCTCGCGTGGCCGAGCTCCGCCCGCAAGTGATGCAGGAGGCCCGGGCGCTCGGCGCGCGGCTGGGAGATCACGACAATGGAGCGCAAGCCGCATGACGCACCGGCTGACCGACTTTCTCGCCCGCACGTTCGAGCACTCGGTGCTGCGCGAGCCCGGGCTCGACACCCGGCCCGAGTCGGCGACGCCTACCGGGGAGGAGCGGCTGGCGGAGTTCCTCGCAACTGATATATCATCGCTCCGATGAGTCGGCTGCCGAGCACCGCGCGCGTGGTCGTCATCGGTGCGGGCATCGTGGGGAACTCGCTCGCCTGCCATCTCGCGCGCCAGGGCTGGACCGACATCGTGCAGCTCGACAAGGGTCCGCTCCCGAACCCGGGCGGCTCGACCGGGCACGCGTCGAACTTCATCTACCCGGTCGACCACTCCCGCGAGATGACCGCGCTGACGCTCGACAGCGTGCGCCAGTACAAGGAGCTCGACGTGTTCACCGAGTGCGGCGGCATCGAGGTCGCCCGCACCGAGGAGCGGATGGAGGAGCTGCGGCGCCGCATGGCGTCGGCGAAGGCCTGGGGCGTCGAGCCCGTGAGCCTGGTGACCCCGGCCGAGGTGAAGACGCTCGTGCCGTTCATCGACGAGCAGGTCATCGTCGGCGGCTTCTCCTCGCCCGGCGTCGGGGTGGTCGACTCGCTGCGCGCCGGCACGCTGATGCGCGAGGAGGCCCAGGGCTCCGGTGCGCTCACCGTCGCCGCCAACACCGAGGTGCTGGGGATCGACACCGAGCGGGGCCGCGTCCGCCTGGTGCGGACGACCGCCGGCGACGTCGAGGCGGAGACCGTCGTCATCTGCTGCGGCGTGTGGAGCCCGCTGCTCGCGCGCATGGCCGGTGCGACGATCCCGCTGACGCCCGCGATCCACCAGATGATCGACATCGGGCCCGTCCCCCGCTTCGCGGACGCCATGGGGGCGATCGAGTACCCGATCGTCCGTGACATGGACACGAACATGTACGAGCGCCAGGACGGGCGCGGACTCGAGATCGGCTCCTACGCGCACCGGCCGATCCTCCACGCTCCCGAGGAGATCCCCTCGGTCGAGGAGGCGGCGCTGTCGCCGACCGAGTTCCCCTTCACCGAGGACGACTTCGCGCTCCAGATGGAGCACGCGCTCGAGCTGATGCCGGAGATCGTCGGCGACGAGTCGGTCGGCATCAAGTACGCCATCAACGGGCTGCTCTCGCTGACGCCCGACGGCCTCCCGCTGCTCGGCGAGACGCCCGAGGTCCGGGGCCTGTGGTCGGCGGCCGCGGTCTGGATCAAGGAGGGGCCCGGGGTGGCCAAGGCGGTCGCCGAGTGGATGACCCACGGCGAGCCGGAGATCGACATGCAGGCCTCGGACATCGCGCGCTTCTATCCCTGCCAGAAGACGGTCGCGCACGTCCGGGCGCGTGCCGCGGAGGGGTTCAACAAGACCTACGGCATCGTCCATCCCGCCGAGCAGTGGGGCTCCGGCCGCGACCTCCGGCTCCCGCCGTTCCACGCGCGCGAGCAGGCGCTCGGTGCCGTCTTCTTCGAGGCGGCGGGGTGGGAGCGCCCGCACTGGTACGCGTCCAACGAGGCGCTGCTCGAGGAGTACGGCGACCGGGCCGGTGGCCGCACGGCGGAGTGGGACGCGCGCTGGTGGTCGCCGATCATCAACGCCGAGCACCTCGCGATGCGCGACCGCGCGGCCATGTTCGACCTGACCGCCTTCTGCATCTTCGACGTCACCGGGCCGGGTGCGCTCGAGCTCGTCCAGCGCGTGGCGATGCGCCAGATGGACGTGCCGATCGGGCGCGTGGTCTACACGCCGGTCCTGACGGCGCGGGGCGGGTTCCGCTCCGACCTGACGATCATGCGGATCGACGACGAGACCTTCCGCGTGGTCACGGGTGGCGCCCACGGCATGGCCGACCTGAAGTGGTTCGCCGACCACGAGCCGCCGGACGGCAGCGCCCAGGTCCACGACCGCACCTCGGCGTGGTGCACGCTCGGCCTCTGGGGCCCGCGCGCGCGGGACATCCTCGCGAGCCTGACGAGCGACGACGTCTCGCACGAGGGCTTCCCGTTCGCGCGCTGCCGGACGATCGAGATCGGCCCCGTGCGGGCGCTCGCCGTCCGGATCTCCTACGTCGGCGACCTCGGGTGGGAGCTGCACGTGCCGATCGAGGAGGGCGCCAAGCTGTGGGACGTCCTGTGGGAGGCCGGGCAGCCACACGGCGTCATCCCGGCCGGGATCGGCGTCTACGCGACGACCGGGCGGATCGAGAAGGGCTACCGGGCGTTCGGCTTCGAGCTCGACGGCGAGTACGACGTCATGGAGGCCGGCATGGCCTGGGGCAAGGTCAAGGACGAGGACTTCGTCGGCCGTGACGCGCACGTCCGCCAGCGCGAGCAGGCGCCGGCCGCGATCCTCTGCACCCTGACCGTCGACGACCACACGTCGGCGGCCGGCGTGCCGCGCTACATGCTCGGCCGCGAGCCGATCGTCTCGCGGGACGGCGAGCCGCTCGTCGACGCCAAGGGCCGCCGCTCGTTCGTCACCTCGGCGGGCGCGGGCCCGTCCGTGGGCAAGCACATCCTCATGGCCTACCTGCCGCCCGAGCGTGCGGTCGCCGGCGAGAAGCTCGCCGTCGAGTACATGGCCGAGCGCTACCCCGTGACCGTGGCGGTCGCGGGCTCGACCCCGATCTTCGACCCGGAGAACACCCGCATCCGGTCCTGATGAACGTCCTCGTCTGCGTCAAGCGCGTGCCCCTCACCGGCGGCAAGATCGTCCTCGAGCCCGACGCCCGCCGGATCGAGACCCGCCACCTGGGCTTCACCGTCAGCCCGCACGAGGAGTGCGGCGTCGAGGAGGCGGTGCGGATCGTCGAGCGCCACGGCGGCGCCTCGACCGTGATCACGCTCGGGCCGGCCGAGGCCGAGGAGCAGCTGCGCGAGGCGCTTGCGATCGGCATCGACCGCGGGATCCTCTTGGTCAGCGACCGCGACGACTGGGACGCCGAGACCACCGCCGGTGTGTTGGTCGAGGCGATCGAGGCCGAGCAGGCGGCGGGCAACGACCCCGACCTGATCGTGTTCGGCAACGAGTCGGCCGACGCAGGCAACTATCAGGTCGGGATCCGCGTCGCCCACGCCCTCGGCCGGCCGTGCGTGACCGGCCTCAAGGGGCTCGCGGTCGAGGAGGACGGACGGCTGCGCTGCGAGCAGGAGGTCGGCTCCGGGCGCGACGTCTACCTGGTGCCGCTGCCGGCCGTCGTGACGATCAAGGAGGGCCTCAACCTCCCGCGCTATCCCTCCGTGCCCGCGAAGCTGCGCGCACGGCGCAAGCCCGTCGACCGCCGCGAGCCGGCGCCGCCCGCGCCGCGGCTCGAGCTGGTGCGGCTCACGGTGCCCGCCGACGGCGGGCGCGCGGCCGAGGTGCTCGGCGAGGGGCCGGCGGCGGCGGCGGCCGTGGTCGACCTGCTGCGCCGGATCGGGGTGGCGTGAGCGTCCTCTTGCTGGTTGAGCATGTGCAGGGCGAGCTCGACAAGCTCTCCCTCCAGGCGCTGACCTTCGCGCGCGGCTACGCGGCCGGCGATGGGCTCGAGGTCATGGTCACCGGCCCGGGCGCGCCGGACACGGCGGGCGCGCTGGGCGCGCACGGCGTCGGCACCGTCCACGTGGCGGAGCACGACGCGCTCGGCGCCTACGCCCCGCTCGCGTGGGCGCGCGCGCTGGCCGAGCTCGTCGAGCGCCTCGCGCCCGCGGCGGTCGTGGCCGCGGGCAGCGACCGCGCCACCGAGGTGCTGGCGCACGCGGCCGTGCTCACCGGCGGGGCGCTGGCCGCCAACTGCGTGCGAGCCGCCCCCGGCGACCCGGCTGAGGTGACGCGCCTGCGCTGGGGCGGCAGCCTGCTCGAGGAGGCACGGCTGCACGGGCCGGTGAAGCTGATGACGGTCGCCCCGCACGCCGTCGCCGCCGCGGCCGCTGAGGCCGCTGAGCCCGTGGTCGCGGTCGAGCCCTTCACGCCCGCGCTGCAGGAGATGGACCTCGTCGTGCAGGTGTCCGAGCGAGTCGACATGTCGACCGGGGGCCTGTCGCTCGCCGAGGCGCCCGTCGTCGTCTCGGGCGGCCGCGGGGTCGGCTCGGCGGAGGGGTTCGCCCCGCTCGAGGAGCTGGCGGGCCTGCTGGGCGGCGTGGTGGGCTGCTCGCGCGCCGTGACCAGCGCGGGCTGGCGGCCGCACACCGACCAGGTCGGGCAGACGGGGACGAAGATCGCCCCGGAGCTGTACATCACGTGCGGGATCAGCGGCGCGACCCAGCACATGGCCGGCTGCAAGGGCGCGAAGAAGCTGCTGGCCATCAACGCCGACCCCGAGGCGTCGATCATGGCCAGCGCGGACTACGCGGTGGTCGGCGACCTGACCGAGATCGTGCCGGCGATCAGCGCCGAGCTCCGGAGGGTCCGGGAGGGGTAGTGGCGGCCGTGAGCGCCGTCGCCCTGACCGCCGCCGTCGCCGTCTGCGGAGCGCTGTTCGCGCGCCGCGTGCGGCTGCTGCTGCGCCTCGTCCGGATGGGCGCCCGGCCGGGCATCGAGCGCGGCGACGACGTCCCCGGCCGCCTGCGCGCGGAGGCGGTCGTCGTCCTCGGCCAGCGCAAGCTCCTGCAGCGGCTCGTCCCGGGCCTGATGCACGCCTTCATCTTCTGGGGCTTCCTCGTCCTCCTGCCGACGATCTTCATGGCGATGATCGCCGTCGTCGACCGCGAGGCGACCCTCCCGTGGCTCGGCGAGCAGGGCTGGTTCGCCCTGCTCGTCGACCTGTTCGGGGTGCTCGTGCTGGCCGGCGTGGCGACGGCGCTGTGGATCCGCAAGGTGGTCCGGCCGCGGCGCTTCGAGGGCAGCCACCTGGGCGAGGCGGACCTGATCCTCGCCATGATCGCCGGGATCATCACGACGCTGCTGCTCTGGCACGCCGCCCGGATCGCGCTCTCCCTCAACGAGTACGACGCCGGATGGTCGCCGGTCGCGAACGCGCTCTCGGGCCTGTTCGGGGACGGCACGGCGACGGAGGCGCTCGAGCGCGTGCTGGTGTGGGCCCACGTGCTGCTGATCCTCACCTTCCTCGCCTACCTGCCGCACTCCAAGCACCTGCACATCGCCACCGCAGCGATCAACGTCTACTTCGGCCGCACCCGCGCGCGCGGGCGGCTCGAGCCGCTGCGCTTCGACGAGGACGTGGCCGAGGAGGACATGCGCTTCGGCATCGGGACGGTCGAGGACCTGACCTGGAAGCAGATGCTGGACGCGATGTCCTGCACCGAGTGCGGGCGCTGCCAGGACGTCTGCCCGGCGTGGGCGACCGGCAAGACGCTGTCGCCGAAGCTGGTGATCATGGGTGTACGCGACCACCTCTTCGCGGAGGGGCCGCTGGCGCTGGCGGCGCGCGCGAGCGCGGAGGCCTATGAGGGCCCGGCGGTGGCCTCGACGGCGGGGCTGGAGGAGATGGTCTGGGACTGCGTGACCTGCGGCGCGTGCGTCCAGGCCTGTCCGGTCAACATCGAGCAGGTCGACCACATCCTCGACCTGCGTCGTCACCTGGTGATGGTCGAGTCGCGCTTCCCGAGCGAGGCCGAGCCGATGCTGCGCGACGTCGAGCGCCAGTCGAACCCCTGGGGCAAGCCGCAGGCCGAGCGAGGCGGGTGGGCGGACGGGCTCGGCGTCCGCGTGCTCGAGCCCGGCGACCCTGTCCCCGACGTCCTCTACTGGGTCGGCTGCGCCGCGTCGTTCGACGAGCGGGCGCGGCAGTCGGCGCAGTCGACCGCCAAGCTGCTGACGGCGGCCGGCGTCGACTTCGCCATCCTGGGGCCGCGCGAGGCGTGCACGGGCGACCCGGCCCGGCGGATGGGCAACGAGTTCGTCTTCCAGGCGTACGCGGAGCAGAACGTGGCGACGCTCGACGAGGCGGGGGTCCGCAAGATCGTCGCCAGCTGCCCGCACTGCTTCAACACGATCGCGAACGAGTACCCGGACTTCGG
>Ga0136617_10002511_pt1 | contig 16295 bp, 11 predicted proteins | sample AntDrymUQ3222106_2_FD_129672 | JGI IMG/M metagenome (GOLD analysis project Ga0136617, IMG submission 129672) | Polar desert sand microbial communities from Dry Valleys, Antarctica - metaG UQ322 (21.06) | ecosystem: Environmental > Terrestrial > Soil > Desert | place: Antarctica: Dry Valley...
GCCATAAATAAGACAATTACTTAAAAACGCAAACAAACTTAGAAATTAAAAATTTTAAGTCTGAAAATCAGCGTGTCGGCAGTTCAGTTCTGTCCCAAGCCGCCATATTTTCAATAGTTTAGAGCCACTGCAAAAGTAGCCCTTTTCTTATTTGTGCAACATTTGTGCAACTTTTTGTAATATCTTAATCTTGCATTACTATAAACTTATTTTTGTTTCGATAACGACCCTTTTAAGACACAAGCGAATAAATTAAATGATTTAGAATGGATATTTACTCCGCCGCAACTGACTATCGCTAAATGTAATGGCATAGATCACCGAGCGATAGATTACCTCCGCAGAGTATTAAAACTACATTGTTGTCCTGATTAAATTGATTTTTTGATCGAAGAGCCGCAGCCAGCGTGCAGGAGGCTGCGGGTTCAGTCAAAACTTTAAGTCGTTCAAGAATAAATTGCAGGGCTTGAACTGCCTCATCATCTGAAACGACCGTTACATTTTCAAGATGCTCTTGCGCCAATGCTAAAGTTTGGGGCGAAACTGATGGTGCGCCTAGAGTTTTAGCAATCGAAGTGATTGCTGGAAGCTCGACGGGATGTCCGACGGCAAGAGCCTGCGTCATACTATCCGCGCCGATTGTTTCCACTCCCCAAATTCTTACTTCAGGTTTGATTGTTTTAACCGCTACCGACACGCCGCCTGCCAAGCCGCCTCCGCCAATGCTAACAAATATATCTGTCGTCCCAGGCGAATCTTCTAAAATCTCCAAACCGATAGTTCCTTGCCCTGCCATCACTAATGGGTCATCAAATGGGTGAACGAAAATCCGTCCTTCCGACTCAAAGCGTTTGATTTCGGCAAAAGCTGCCGCGATTGTCGGCTGCAGGTCAATTTTCGCACCGTATCCGAGTGTTGCTTCAACATAATTTCGCGGAGTTGATTCGGGCATCAATATAACTGCATCAACGTCTAAAACACTGGAAGCATAGGCGACAGCTTGAGCGTGATTTCCGCCACTGACGGCAACCACTCCGCGATTTCTTTCTTCCGCAGACAAACTCAGCAATTTGTTAAAAGCCCCCCGAACTTTGAATGAACCGGTTTTTTGAAAGAGTTCGAGTTTGACGGACACATTTGTCTCCAGTTGTTGGCTCAGTGTTTGGCTATATTTGAGCGCAGTGCGTTTGATATAAGGCTTAATTCGCTCGCGAGCGTGTTCGATTGCAGTGCGGTCCATAATTTACAATTTTAATCTTTGGCACAATCGCCTCAAAAGGGTCGTTTTTGAGACACTGTTTCCGCCTCGCGTCAAATGATTTGTTAGCTGCGTTTAGAGCGCATTTAATTCATCTGAAGAAGTTTGAAATAATCTTATTACATCGGCAATAAGTTCCATGCCTGAAAACTTGCTTTTTGACTTGTAAGGTCTTTAATGGCATAAACAATATAATTTAACAGCAGAAGCTCTTTAACTCTTGTATCTCCAGCCTGAAATTTAACTCAGTCAATAATGAGTCTGTAGCGCGCTTTTTGTTTTCTTTTAGAAGAGTTTTCTTTCCTTCCAATCATGAATTCCTCAAGCGTAACAATAGATATTATTCCTATTTCATCCAAACAGCTACCATAGCTTTTGCCTTCCAATGAGGAGTTAAGCTTTTTTTCAACTTATGCTCTTATGTACGATAAGATTCAGAAGCCTATCTGCATATTTCTGCACTGATGAAGAATTTCAAAGATCAAAACGCTGGCACTTCCCTCCAACCTTTATTTTATTAGCAACACGAAAATGCATCACTGCCAAAATCAGACGAACGGCATAGATACTCAGTTTTTCGCCTCGGAAGCGTGAGAACATTTTTTTAGTTGCCAAAATTTTAAGCAAGGAGAGTAAGTTTCTGTTCCATTGCAATTATTTTCGTGTTTTGTAATTTCTCGACACCGTTTTGGAAAGCAACGAGAATAAACAAAAGGCGTAATGCCCGAAAGCATCACGCCTTATTTCTAACTTAAGCAGGTAAGTAAAAGTTTTCAGGTATAAGAATTGCTCAGGTGCGCGATATTGCTTGGTTTTTACTTTTGCCTTTTGCCTTTTTACTTTTGCCTTACCGCTTAGCTGCTCACGGAGTCCTTGGATTAAGGCGGAAGGCAAACGGTACTGGGAAGGGATGACCAAGAACAACCGCGCCGCCCCCTACCTGATTTTGCGCTTGGCAGTCCCTTACACAGAACGTCGCGGGAGGTGCCACCTCAGTTGCATCCTCGCCCATCACTTGCCCCATCCGTCCACCGTCGAGCACGTCCCATTCACTCACTCCGCCGCAGTGTTGGACAGTAGCAAAGGTGCCATCACGCTTTGGAATCTGGTTTGTGCAGGTTGGGTGTAAAACTCGGGTTGCAGCTTGCGGGCTGTCCCGTCCGACCAACAACGCACTCGTGTCGCTGGCGAAGTTGATTCTCGGAGTGATGGTAATGTTCATCATTGCCCCTGCAGAATTGCTAAAAGGCACAACGTCGCCTTCGCGCGCCCGGAAGTTGGGGTTGTCGAAGTAGAAAGTCTCGGGCGCGAGGACGTGGCGGACTCTCGTGCTGGGCGCGTCGTCGCGCTCAATCTCCATCTGGAAGATTCCGCCCTGCGAGCAGTCCTTCGCCTGAATCTAGACTTCTACCACTCCGTTAGTGCGGATGAATACGAGGTCGCCTCTGTCGTTCCGCAACCGATCCGTTTGCGTAAGTACTGCACCATGCAGCGGAGTCTTCTCTGAGAAGATCATCGTTGGTCGCTCGACCAGTCTGCCGGGGTTCGGAGCGCCAGTCAGAGTCCAGTTGCGAACGCCCCCCGTGCGGAGGTCGATGTCGAATTGGACGTGACGCCCACGAACTAGCATCGTATTACCCTGCTGAGTGAGAACCCAGCCGCCGCCTTCACAAAAACGTGAGCTAGCGGCTTCGGCTTGTCCGCCCATTCCCGTGAGCAGCGATATCATGAAGATGGCTAAGCCAAAGTATTTAAGCGTCCGTCCATTATTACATGCTCTAACACATTCCCCGATAATCGCCGCACATCCGGCAATCCCCCATCTATTTATTTGTTTCATTCTAATTTTATTACTCCTTTTGATTTGTTTGTTTTATTGAAGTTATAACCTCCAATTACCTAACAGTGCAGAACATGAGAGGAAAAAGACAGCCGCCTCAGATTTTTTTACAGCAAGTTCAACCATGTATGGAAACTACGCAAATAGAACTATTCCTAATTATCCCAAACTACAGTGCGTTTTACTTTTTATAAGGGACAAAATGACAATGAACTAAATTCGGAAGAACTTAATTCACGGTTGAACGATTGCCGCTTACAATAAATTTCGTTGAGAATGGATTTGCTTAAATCGCCATTTTGTCCGGCAAATAATTTTCCTAAAAATTTAATGTCTTTTTTTCTCCTTTACTTGCACTGTTAAAATACAACCGCTCGACGACTGTTTTTTGGTAAAGACAGACAACGCGAAAAACTTTGTTCGAACCAATTAAATCGGGAGAAAATAAATGACGAAAAAACTGTGTTTGTCTGAAGTAAAAATTCTCGCATCGGTGTTTTGTGCCTTGATGCTTTTTGCCGTTGCAGCAGCGGCGCAAGCCGTAACTTTTAGCGGCAAACACATTGCCTCGAACGGTCAGTATCAAACGACCGCCGATTTTAACGGCGACGGACGAGCCGATATTGCTACCGCCGGTTTAGATGTGGGAGTTTTAATCGGGAACGGCAACGGCACATTTCAGCCGTTGGCTGTATATCCGATTGGCGTTAGCTTGACGGGAATCACGAAAGGCGATTTTAACAACGATGCAAAACTTGACATAGCCGTGTCGCTCAACGATACGGTTGAAGTCGGAGTTTTACTCGGCAACGGCGACGGCAGCTTTAGTCCAGTAACCAGATTTGCAACGGGTGCAGTTGGCAGCCCGACTTCAATTGTCGCCGCCGATTTCAACCGCGACGGCAAACTTGATTTGATGACTTCCGACCCGATTTATTGCATAACTGCGCCGTGCTTTCTTACCCGCACCGTCTCGGTTTTGAAAGGCAATGGCGACGGCACATTTCAAACGCCGCAGCAGTTTGATACGGGAACACCGGTGCAAAAGCTGGAACTCGGTGACTTTAACCGCGACGGAATCGCGGACGTGACGGCTGCCGCCGCTTTCGGCAAAGTCCTGACTTTGCTCGGCAACGGCGACGGAACTTTTAGCCAAAAGCTCGACATTTTAATTGTGCAAAATGTTGACAACACGGATGTCGTGGTCGGCGATTTCAACAACGACACGATTCAGGATCTAGCCGTTGCCGCCGACGGAGAAAGTAAAATCGGAATTTTGCTCGGCTTAGGCGACGGTAACTTTGGCGCGGTGAATTTGGTTATTGACACGCTTCAGCAAAGACCTTGGACGCTCGCTGTTGGCGATTTTAACCGCGACGGCAGACAGGACGTTTTGATGGGAATCGGCTATTGCTGTGCAGGAATTCCAGCGGGCGGCGCGTTCGCCATCGCGCTTGGCAACGGCAACGGCACATTTCAGCCGATTCAACGCTTTATCAATCCGAACAGCGGCGCGGCGAACACCGGCTCGATTCAAATGGCGACGATTGACCCGGTTATCGCAGACTTTAACGGCGACGGCAAGCCCGATATGGCTTCAAGGTTTGTCAACGCCGTCGGCGGCAATCCCAGCGGAATGCTCATCGCCTTGAACACCAGCGGAGTTGTGTCTGTCAATGCCGCTCTCGGTACGATGAGCGTCGCGCCGACAAGCATCGTCGGAGGCACGAGAGCAGTGGTAGATATACCGCTTGTGGCGGGCGCGGTTGCATCGAGCAACATCACGCTCACCGTTTCAAACAATAATCCGTCGGTTGCATTTTTTCCTTTCAACACCACATCACCGCCATTCGTTATCGTTAAAGGAATGACGAATCTGCGGTTTTTTGTCGAGACAAACTCGGTTACGACCACGCAAACCGTCACGATTACTGTCAGAAATAACAATCTTGGCAGCCGCAGCGTGACTTTGACGGTTACGCCGCCGAACACGCCGCTCGCCATCGGTTCGATTGCGATGCAGCCTGCCGGAGTTACCGGCGGAAATGACGGAAGCGGTGTTGTCACATTGGCGACAGGTCACGTCGCGCCCGTCGGCGGCGCGTTTGTGACGTTGACTAACGGCAATCCGAATTTAGTTTCGATGCCTTCGAGCGTCACGATTCCAGCCGGACAAACGAACGCCTATTTTCCGATTCAAACCGACACGACGGGCGTTACCACAGAGGTCAACATCAGCGCAAGTTACGGCGGCGCGACAAAGAGCGTGGCACTAATTGTCGCCGCGCCAACGCAGCTTGTTCCCATTTCTTCGGTCACGCTTTCGCAGCCGTCGGTGGTCGGCGGCAGCACGCAAGGGGTTCGCGCAAACGTCACGCTCGCCGCGAACGCGCCGACCGAAGGCGCGACGATTATGCTTTCGAGCAGCCGACCGGACATCGTTCTGCTACCGCGCTCGGTCCGCATTCAGTTCTCGACGCAGAACAACACTTTTACTGATTTCGTAACCAATCCGGTTTCAGCTTCAACAGACGTTATCATCACCGCGCGTTTCGGCAACTCGACGCAGAGCGCGGTTCTGACAGTTACGCCTCCGGTGGCAAACACTGCGGTTTTGTCTGCACTGACTTTAAATCCGACGAGTGTCGCAGGCGGAAGCTCTGCGCAAGGAACGGTAACTTTGAGCGCGGCGGCTTCATCTGCGACGACGGTTACTTTGTCGAGTTCGAGTGCGCCAATCGTTACCGTTCCAGCAAGCGTAACAGTTCCGGCGGGCGCGACGAGCGCAAATTTCATGGTCAACACAACGTCCGTTTCGTCACCGTTTAGCGCGACGATTACGGCTTCGTTAAGTGGTCTTTCGCGGACTGCCACGCTGACCGTTACACCTGCGGGCGATACGGTTGCGATTCAACGCGCCGAATACGATTCACGAAATCGCACTTTGCGCGTCGAAGCGACCAGCACGCGTACAAACGCCACGCTGCAAGTTTTCGTAACTTCGAGCGGACAACTTATCGGAACATTAGCGAACAACGGCGGCGGAAGATATGGCGGACAATTAAATTGGTCAACTAACCCGCAAAATATTACCGTTCGAAGTAACTTTGGCGGTTCGGCGACCAGGGCTGTCGCGTTGAGGTGACAAAGCCTGGCGGTTAATTACCGCACGACGCCGAGAACACATCTGACGCAGGAGTGAGTTTCACGCGCATCTTTGTAAAGCTCACTCCTCCTGCGTCAGACACTAGCTACCGGCGATTTGGAGAGAGTAATGAATTTATTCGCTATTTCTCTTAACTATTGGGAAACACGACAAATTTAGGGATGGAAGTGGAAGAAACCCATCTCTACAAACACTTTGGACATAAATTATAAGGAGTTGAACTATGAAAAAGTTAACATTGATGAGAACACCGGACAGGAGTCCGGCGCGGCTGGCTCGATGGGCGAAGCGATATTGCATTATCGTGTGTGCGCTGCTATCGAGCCTTTTAGTTCTGATCGCTTCCAGCGCGAGTCACAATGTAGAGGCGCAGGGGGCTGGTCAGGGGAATGGCGGAGAAGATTGTCTTGATCGCTCGCGTTGCGGCGAGGTTTCTCCGTTGATTCCAATGCAAAGCACAGAAGCGATCCATATGGGTCTGGTGTGGAAGCGTAGCTCGGATACCCCGAAGATACTGTTCCACGCGAGGTTTCCGGAATACACGCCCAACGACATCGCCGATCCCGCGCTGGTTGACTTGGCTATCGCGCGGGGAGCATTGACAACCTCAGGCAACCAGTTCAATTCTTCCTTGAGGGACGTGCTAAACGGTTTCGATCCTTTTTTGGGTCTCGGATCCATGCGCTCAGCAGATGACTCTTTCCAGAGGCTTGTATACGGCGGGTTTCTGATGCGCCAGGGCCTCAGCCAGAGCGTGCCCACGCGCATCGTTGCCAACCGCACGATGGAAAGGCAACTGCTCTTTGATATTGGTCACCCGGATGCTTTCCAAACCACCGGCAAGTTCCACACAGCCCAACTCGACGAGGCAGACTTCGCTTTAAACATCGGGGCGTTCACTGAGGTCGGCTTCTCCAGAGGGAATTTTTACAACACCTACTGCAACGCGCGCGTGACGCTGGCCGACGGGCGAGTTTATGTTTTCGGGGGGCACGACATGCAGAGCAACAACGGGATACGCAAGGTCAATATCTTCGACCCGGAAACCGAGACCTGGGCGCCGCGGGCCGTCCCGTGTACCAGGAGGAACTGGGCCGATGACCCGTTCGGACGCAACTTGTTCGCACACGATCCGAACGCCCAGTTTTACCCGGGGTGTAATCCCCTAGATGCTACTAGTACACAACCCCGTGACCCCTCCGACATGAAGTATGACCGCTGGTATCCGACGGCGATTCCCATGCCGAATGACATGGCGCTCATCTTAGGCGGTTTCGATCAAGACGCGTCCGTCGGTCCCGACCCCCAAAGGGTCGAGAAAGGTCGGCGGAATCAACCTCAAACCGATACGGCTTTCACGGCCACCAGGGTCAATCAGATTGTTCCGGAAGTGTACGATCCGGTAACGGATCGCAACATTGCGCTGGAGAATGCTCGAATGGCTTTTCCGCTTTATCCGCAGGCGGAAGTAGTGCAGACCGGTCCGGGAAGAAACGATTGGATAGTCTGCACGATGGGCGGTGAGGAGAACTATGGCTCGGAGGCCGTCCCGGGCGGGGTCACATTCTTCGGCCCCTGGACCGGGAAGACTTGGTGCCTGGACGTCTTGGCGGCGCTGCGAGATCCGAATCGTGACACGCCAGGTCAGAACCACTGGGTGCTCCTCGACACGGCAGCCGAACCCCGAGCCTACTGCTGTCCGACGGCGAGTCAAGTCGAAATTAACCGGCGCGGGCAAACGACGTCGCACAAGTGGTTCATGATTACGGGACAGAGCGCGAGCGGTCCGACCGCCACCGTCGAGTTGATCAATTTCGTCGGCCAGAGCTTCCAGTGGAAGAGGTTCAGCGATCTGCTTTACCCGACTAACACGAGCAAGGCGGTGCTACTCCCCGATGGAAAAGTGTGGCTCGGTCATGGGACTAACCGCGGTGCCACGGGACGTCCCTACGAGGAGAGAGAGGGTCTCCGCTTCCAAATGCTTGATCCCAACGCGGGCACCGTAACTCCTTTGGTCCGGACTACCGTGTCGCGGGCGCTGCATGGAACTGCGACGCTCCTGCCGGATGCGACGGTGTTCATCGCCGGGGAGAATCGAGAAGCGCTGGTTCGGCCTGACGATCCGTCGTTCCCGATGCAGACCTCATATGGGATGCTTCCACAGGGTGACCCCGACCAGGGGGTGCCCAACGGACAGATCTACCGGCCGCCTTACTTGTTCAAACCGGACGGCAGTTTAGCGGACCGACCGGTCATACGTCGCGCGCCCGAGGAGATCTCCTACCGAGAGGATTTCAATATTACTGTTGAGGGAAACTCGAATCAGATCGGATCGGTGGCACTCCTTCGCAGCGACCACGACACCCACCAATTGACAACCGGCGACCGCTACGTGAAGCTCTCCTTCGAACGACGCGGTGCGGGCAGCAGGGGAAGGTTGAGAGTGTTCGTACCCGAGCGACCGGCTCAGGCAGTACCTGGCATCTACATGCTCTTTGTTCTTGACAGAGCAGGCGTTCCAAGCGTGGCGAAACAGATTCGCTTGGAGTAGGAGAAAGCAGGCTACGGCCTCTACCCAGAAGATGAGGAGCCGGGCAAAGCGCTCAAAGCGTCAGTATAGGGAGCGGATACAGCGAGTTAGTGCGCGTCAATCTGAATTACACTGGAGACGCACTTACACTGATACGAAACAGGTCATCACGCCCTGAAATAGTTGCAAACACGGAGCAACTATTTCAGGGCGTGATCGTCACAGATCAATGCCGCAACTCAATGAATTGATGGCGATAGTGGAGAGTTGCGGCATTGTGTGACACGCTTGATTTCCTCTTATAATGCGGTGCTGAACGTTGCCGCATCAACGAAACTAAATTATAGTTGCCGCCAATCGGCGCGATCGTTATCGGCACGCGCTTAAGAATTGATTGAACGGTAAACCCATCGCCTGCCGCTCTTTCGACAGTGAGTCGTTGACATCGGCAAAAATGGCTGGCGATGCCATACTGTTCCACTTTCTATAAGTCACCTATTTGTCTCTATCGGCATTTACAATCCAGCTGACTGTAGCCAATTTGAAATATTAAAATTGAAATCAAGCCTCCGCTATCGAATTCTTCCGCCGGAAAACTAATTTTATCGCCTTCTCCTTATTAAACATTATTGCCGTTCCCAGTAATCGAAACTCCTTCATCACGAAGCGGCGTAAGTTTTCGTGCCAGATCATAATGGAAGCCAGCGGGTTTGGTTTTAATAACCCTTAGTTTAACGAATAAAAAGTCCGCAACGGAAAAGATGTATCACCCATTATTTTTTTCGCTCGTGGCTGTAAATGATAAAAAAACTTATTTTCAATTGACTGTTTTTTGCAGATATTTCAAAATTCTAATCAATTGAGAGAAATTGTTCTAAAGAAATTACCGGTGAGATTTTCGGCGCGGAGCGTGGCAAAAACCGATGCGGAGCTTATTAGCGCGTGTCGGCGTGGCGACGAAGCGGCGTGGAATGAACTCGTTGATCGCTATCAGCGATTAATTTTTACCGTTCCGCGCCGCGCCGGTTTATCGGAAGAACAGTCGGCAGATATTCTGCAAGAAGTTTTTTTAACTTTATTTGAAAAATTAGATGAAATCGAACAGCCGGAAAAAATCCGCTCGTGGATCGTAACGGCTGCGAAATTCAAAACTTGGGGTGCGGTGCGCCGTGAGAAAGGTTTTTATACACCTGATACGGAAGGAGAAATGGAAGCGGAAATGGCGAATTTACCGGACACTTCGCCGCTTGCCGATGCGGTTTTGATCGAACTTGAAGAACAACATTTAATTAGAACGGCTTTAATGGAAATGGAAGAGAGGTGCCGAAAAATTATTGCAATGATTTATTTACACGACTCGGCAGCAACGTATGCGGAAGTTGCACGCGAAATCGGTGTTGGCGAAACGAGCATTAGTCCGTTGCGAGCGCGATGCTTGAAAAAACTAGCGAAAATTTTAGAGAAATAATTTTTGTTATGCCGCAACAAAAATATTTAGATTGCGTCTGTCTTTCTTATCTGATGATTTGCACTGTTAGATTAGAGAAACAGAGAAACAATGAACTTAATGAGCAAAAACAATAACCAGGAAATCAATGAAATAGTTCGTCTGATACAGACGGATAAGTCAATTGACGCGCCGGCAGCCGCGATTCGATGGTCAAAAAATATTTTCCGGGCGCAAGCCCTCAAGCCGAAAAAATCCGTTCTCGAAAAAGTCTTGGCGGTTTTGCAAATGGATTTATCTCCGAATCGGGCGGCTTTCGGCGAGCGTTCTGCTTCCGCTTCGCAAGCCAGGCAAATGCTTTTTCACGCGGGCGAAAACGCTTTGGACATTCGGGTTGCAGAAACCGAAAAGGGCTTTAATCTGCACGGACAAATTTTGGGCGAAGGTTTTGCCAATTGCACTGTCAAACTTGGAGAATTTGAGACGACGGCAAACGAACTCGGAGAATTTAAGTTGGCGAAAATCCCAAGCGGAATTTATAATTTGAGTGTGCAAATTAACGAAAAGGAAATCGTCGTTGAAGATTTAGAATTTAATTAAGCGAGCGTAAATTTGATATTTGACAACGAGAAGTTTAGGAATTTCTCGTCAATTTTCCTAAGTGTTTGTTTAATTTTATCGGTGATAGCTGGCTGTCTAAGCATTAACAAGTTAATGCTTAGACATACGGATATTATCTATAAGGCACATTGCCAAATATATACTAAGAAGGAGGAAAACTATGCTTACTATCGTTACTGTTATAGCTACATTAGTGCAAATAGCTGGACAATCTTGGTCAATTTAGCTTAGTGCTAAAATTTGATGATAAAGGCGGGCAATGCCCGCCTTTATTATTTTAGATGCGCTTCTAGGTTTTGAAACAAAATAATACGTATGAATTTTCGACAATTAGCAGAAAAATTAATTGAGGCTAGAACAAAAGTTGCCCGTGAAATATTGCTCAAGAGCGTTTCAAAAATGAACTATCTCAAACTCGCTTTTACGGTTAAAGATGTCAGCTATGAATTTTGGACAACTGAACCGATGAAAACTAAGAATGGATTTTTAGTTTTAAAAGATTTAGCAAAATATAGTTTAAATTCGGAAATCTTGGCTTTAACAAGTTGGATAAAAGGTATTTATGCTTTAACAAAGGGAGAAAATCAACAAGCTATACAAAATCTTGACGAAGCAGCAAAAACATTTACTTTTTTGAAGAGAGATTATCTAGCCGCACAAACTCAAGTTAGCAAACTCATTGCGCTGGCTTTACTCGGACGTTATGAAGAAGCGGTTAAATGCGGCACAAATGCCTTAATTGTATTTAAAAAATACAAAGATAATTACGGCGTAGGCAAAATTGAAATTAACCTTGCGAACTTAATTTCACGCCAAGAAAAACATAATGAAGCTGAAAAATATTATCTTTCGGCTCATAAAAAATTTCAAAAATTTAATGATATTGAAAAACTTGCCGTCATTGAAAATGGTTTAGCAATAACTTATACAGCTAAAAACGATTTCCGCCGCGCCAAAAACTTTCACACTAAGGCGTTGGCATATGCGCGACAAGCGGAAATGTTTCAGACGCAGGCGGAAATTGAAGCAAGTATGGGAAATCTTGCGCTTTTTCGCGGGAAGAATGCGACACCTTCACCGACAGTTTCGCCGAGCGGTTCCCCGAGTCCATCTCCAAACGTTTCACCGACAGCAAGTCCAAGTCCGACGAGTTCACCAAGCCCAACGGTTTCACCAAGTCCGACGGTTTCGCCTTCACCGAACGGCGGAGATTTATTCGCGGCTTTAACCGGGGCAACCGTTAACGGCGTATTGCCGAATGGATTCGCCCAGTATGAACTTCGCGGCAGCCGCACGGAATTAGAAATCCGCGTTCGTCAAGTTAATTTGCCGCCCGGCACATCGCTGGCGGTTTCGGTTGGCAATGTATTGGTCGGACAATTGATTTTGGAAAGCAGCGGTGAAGGTAGATTACGGCTTCGCAGCGATAATGGACAAACAGTTCCGGCTGTAACGAGCGGCACGTCAATTGTCATCAGAAACGGCGGGACAACCGTTCTTTCGGGAACTTTCGTCGGCTTCAGCGCAACGCCGAGTCCGAGTCCGAATGCTACTCCGACACCAAATCAAGGCAGATACTTTGAAACACAATTAACGGGCAGTCAAGTCGTTCCGCCGGTCTCGACAGCCGCCAGAGGCGAAGTCAAGGTTTTCTTAAACCAAACCGAAACCCAAGCAACTATCACGGGCGAATTTTATAATCTTTCGAGCGCACAAACAAGCGCGAGAATAGAAGTTTTAGTCGGAGCAACGAGCGTCGTTTTCAGCTTCCCGACCGTCGGCGGAACAAACGGTAATTTCCTGAACGGAACGATTGCAGTTACGCCGATTCAGGTCGCACAGCTTCGCACCGGTTTGTGGTCGGCGGTTATCACCAGCGTTAATAATCCAAACGGCGAAATTCGCGGACAACTGACGACACATTCCGACAGCAGTGATTTTGACGGCGACGGAAGCAATGACTTTGCAGTGTTTCGTCCGAGTAACAACACTTGGTACACGCTAAATAGTGCGGGCGTTGGCGCACAAGTTGTGGGCGGCGCAACCGACAAACTCGTTTCCGGCGATTACGACGGCGACGGCAGAACAGATGCCGCTGTTTTCCAAAATGTGAACGGCGCAGGCGTTTGGACTGTCAAACGGAGTTCTGACGACGGCTTTACGATGACGCAGTTCGGTTTAGCCAGTGATACGGCGGTGCGCGGCGATTTTGACGGCGACGGACGCAGTGATTTAGCCGTTTATCGTTCGTCAAACGGCGGTTGGTATATTCAAAAAAGCAGCAATTCAGGTTTCGTCGGCGTGCAATTCGGAACGAGCGAAGATAAACCGGTTGCCGCTGATTTTGACGGCGACCGAAAATCAGACATCGCAGTTTTCCGCCCGTCGAACGGCGGTTGGTATTATCTCAGAAGCAGCGATGGCGGATTCGGCGGCGTTCAATTCGGTCAAGTCGGCGACCTTCCGATTGCGGGCGATTTTGATGGTGACGGCAAAGCCGACGTGAGCGTTTTCCGTCCGTCAAACGGCTTCTGGTATATCCAGCGTAGTTCTAATGGAACATACGATTTTCGTCAATTCGGATTAGGCACTGACGTTCCGGTTGCCGGAAATTATGACGGCGACAACAAAACCGACATCGCCATATTTCGTCCATCAAACGGTACCTGGTATATCTGGAGAAGCGTTGACGGCGCGTTCGATTACCGGCAATTCGGGCAGAACGGCGATATTCCTGCCGTTTCTCGCTAAAATCGTCTCCTGCTAAATTTGTAAGGAGACTGCCGTTCTAGTCTGCTTATCAAATTTTACCTTGAAGGTATAAACAGAGATTTTGTATTTAGGGTTAAATCGAGTTTATCTATTAAAAAGGTCTATTTCAAATTCTCAGATGAGAATTTGAAAAAAAAGTCTCGACTGCATTGTCCCTCCGTAGTCGAGACTTTTTCATTTAAGGGCTTTTGGGTTGATTGTTAATCATTTTGGATTGTCAAGATATCAAAATTTCTTTTTTATTTCGGTGACTGTTTTTTTCATTCTTGGATCAGACTGCGTATCCCGTAAATTTCGATTAAAAACAACCCGCGTCAATTCTACGTTTGGCATTCCCACCGGAAAATTGCTGCTCGCACACATTTTCTGTCCGCGAAATATAGGAAAATCATGAAAAGTAAATTATTAAAGTTTTCGTTTATTTCGTGTGTTTCGCGGGCATTTGCCTCAAATCTATCGCGGCGGCTCGGTTTCGCTCGGCGGATTGGCGCGGTACACCTTTGCGCCGCCGCCTGTCGAAGTTCCCGCCCGTTGCCGCTCCGCGTCAGCCGTACTTCGACCGCCTTCATAGTATTTCTGCGTGATTTGCGCGGTGACATCACGCCCGCCGAGTCCAAACGCCAGACCAACGGTCAGAGCTATCGAACCGATCAAGTCGGTAAACAAAGTGTTGACGGGTGTCGTTGCGTTGGCGGCGAAACCGGTAAGGGCGCGTAAGGCATTGAAACTTAAGGGGAAGCCGGTGTAAATTTCGGCGTTTGGCGCGTCTTTGTCTTTTGCTCGAAAGCGTAAGCGATTTTGATCAATTGCGGTTCGGTGAAGGCGCGTCCGAAAAAGGCGATACCAACCGGCAGACCGTCCGCGAACCCCGCCGGAACGGTGATATATGGGTAACCGGCGACCGCCGCGAGCGACCATGTTCCGCCAACTGCAGGTGAGACAATCGCATCCAGGCTGTCTTTTGCAACAACGGCGTCAATGCCTTCCTCCCGCGTCGCCTGTTTTACTTTTTGCAGCGCTTGCAGGTACGCGCTTTCGGTTAAATCGCCTTTACTTTGCGATTGCAGAAAAAGTTCTTGCCCGAAAAGCGGCATCTCGCGTTCCTTATTTTCTTCGTTGAATTTGATTAAATCGGCGAGTGTTTTATACGGCGAACGTCGTTCAGCGAGATATTTATTTAGATCGGTTTTGAATTCGTAGAGCAGAACCTGCAGCCGGTCGTCGCTTAATTTACTAAAATCTCCGGGAAAAGTTACGTCAATCAAAGTCGCGCCGCCCGCTTTTAAAACTTCAAGGTGCGATTCAAAGATTTCCTTCGGCTTCGCGTTATTACCTACAAACTGACGAGCTACGCCAATTCTCGCGCCGCGCAAACCGTCTTTATCCAAAAACTTTGTGTAATCTTTCTCGCCCTTTTTGCTCTCGGCGGTCGCCGCGTCGCGTTTGTCGCGCCCGACCATCACGCCGAGCAAGATAACCGCGTCTGCCACGGAGCGCGCCATCGGTCCGGCGGTGTCTTGCGTGTGGGCGATGGGAATGATGCCGCTTCTGGAAATTAATCCGAGCGTCGGCTTGATGCCGACGACTCCGTTCCTAGTCGCCGGACAAATAATTGAACCGTTGGTTTCCGTGCCGACCGCGACTGCCGCGAGGTTGGCGGAAATCGCCACGCCCGAACCCGCTGACGAGCCGCACGGATTCTTGTCTAAAATATACGGGTTATTTGTCTGCCCGCCGCGCCCCGACCAGCCGCTGATGGATTTTGTAGAGCGGAAATTCGCCCACTCGCTCAAATTTGTTTTGCCGATAATCACGGCACCGGCTTTACGTAATTTTTCGACGACAAAAGCGTCCCGCTCCGGCACGGGCGCATCAACCAGCGCGAAACTCCCGGCGGTGGTTTTCATCCTGTCCGCTGTGTCAATATTGTCTTTTATCAAAACGGGAATCCCGTGAAGAATACCGCGGACTTTGCCCCGCTTGCGCTCTTTGTCCAATTCTTCGGCGGTCTTCAAAGCATCAGGATTCGTCTCAATGACCGACCGCAGCTTCGAGTCGATTTCCCTGATTCTTTCGAGATACATTTCGGCAAGCCGCCGAGCGGAAAGCTCGCCCGATTTCATTTTGGCTTGCAGCTCGACGATAGTGATTTCGTTTAACTCAACGTGCGGCTCGGCAAAAGTGATTGCGTCCGCCTTAACATTTTTCATAAAACCCAGCGCGGTGATGCCCGCCGCGCCCACCTTCAAAAACTCGCGGCGACTTTGTTTTTCTCGGCTCATATTGTTTTGAAATTTCCCGACAAATTCATACGTTTCTTAATTTTATAACCGATTCTTTCACCGCCGCGCAAATGTCCTTCATATTTTCCGAATGAAATGCGAAATACTTGTATATTTGACCAATCATCGGTTGTGTTTCTTCGTAAATTTTCGGATAATTAAATTGTATCTTTTTCAATCTATCATCGCCGCGCTTTGGCACTGACGCTTCGTTCATTTCGAGCGCGTCGTAAAAAGCGACTTCTTCGCCGCGTCCATCTCGAGTCGGCGTAAAGTTAATTTTTAACTCGCGCCTTTTATTGAATTTAAAAGAAGTCGAGAAATATCTCCAATTCTTTTATTTTCTGATAATGTAGAAATTCATAATTTTATAAAAATA
>Ga0136617_10002512_pt1 | contig 16291 bp, 17 predicted proteins | sample AntDrymUQ3222106_2_FD_129672 | JGI IMG/M metagenome (GOLD analysis project Ga0136617, IMG submission 129672) | Polar desert sand microbial communities from Dry Valleys, Antarctica - metaG UQ322 (21.06) | ecosystem: Environmental > Terrestrial > Soil > Desert | place: Antarctica: Dry Valley...
TCGCCGGGTGGGCGATCATCGGCTTCGGTGCCTGGTCGGCGCTGCGGAACTCACGCGAGGCCCACCCGTTCGCGCTCTTGGTCCACATCATCTCCTTCGACCTGGTCCACGACCTGTTGATCGGCCCCGTGCTCCTCTTCGGCGGGTGGCTGCTCGGCAGGGTGCTCCCGGTCGTGGCCCGTGGCCCCGGGCGCGCCGCAGCGGCCGCAACCGTCCTGTGCGTCGTGTTCGCCTACCCGCTCATCCGCCGCTGGGGGCAGCGTCCGACAAACTCGTCGACGTTGCCGCTGCCCTACGGGCGCAACGTGTGGATCGTCATCGGCATCGTGTGGGGCTGCGCGGCGGCCACCATCGCCTGGCGGGTGGTGACGGCTCGGCGGGCGCCCGAGTCCGTCCAGCCGTCGGTCGCGAAGAGCCCCGATGCCGGATGAAGCGAGCTTGGTCGGCGTCATCGGTGGCTCGGGCTTTTACGATCTGCTCGCCGATGCCGAGGAGCTGAATGTCGACACCCCTTACGGGCCGCCCGCCGGGCCGATCACCATCGGCGAGCTCTCGGGCCGCCGCGTTGCGTTCTTGCCTCGGCACGGCGTCGGCCATCGCTTCGTGGCCCACCGCGTGCCGTATCGAGCGAATATCTGGGCCCTTCACTCAGTGGGTGTGCGGTCGATCATTGCCCCGTGCTCGGTCGGTTCACTGCAGCCCGAGATCCGGCCCGGTGACATGGTCGTCGTCGACCAGCTCGTCGACTGGACTCGCGGCCGGCTCGACACCTACCACGACGTCGGCGGACCGTTTGACGAGCCGGGCGCCACCGGCTCGGTGCGTCATACGACGTTCGCCGAGCCGTACGACGCCGGGCTGCGCGCGCTGACGGTCCGGGCAGCGGCCCGGACCGTCACACGCGTCATCGACGGCGGAACCATGGTCGTCATCAACGGCCCGCGCTTTTCGACGCGCGCCGAAAGCGGCTGGTTTCGAGGCGCCGGTTGGCACGTCGTCGGAATGACCGGGTATCCCGAAGCCGTGCTCGCCGCCGAGCTCGACATTCGCTACGCCAGCATCACCCTCGTCACCGACCACGATGCCGGCATCGACGGTGCGGAACCGGTCACCATGGAACAGGTCTTCGCCGTGATGCGAGCGAACGTCGAGCGGATACGCGACGTCATCGCGACAGCACTCGAGAACTTCCCGAGGGGCACCGACGACGATTCGCGACCGACAGTGCGTTCGCCGGCCACGCCGTGAACCACCTGGTTGGGGCACGTCAGCCGCCGTCGGGACGATCGAGGTGGCAGACCGCGGCATATCTCGGCGGCATCGGGATTGTTGCGTGGATCCTCCTCGTGAGCATCCAGCGGGGTCGGGCACTCGAGCGAATGATGCCCCAGATCAAGCTCGGCGCGGCGCCGCTCGTCGGTCGCGACCCGGTTGACGGATGGGACTGGCGATTTGGTGCCGGGTTGGTGGGCGCGACCGCACTGGCGGTCGCCCTGGTCGCGGCAGTGTTGGCCGCGTGGACGGTGTCGCTGCGTCTGCGGACGCTGGTCATCTCGTGCTCGGTGGGCGCGACGGCGTTCGCGTTGTGCCTGGCGCTCACCGACGGCTTCGACGGGGTGCTGAACGGCGCCGAGCATCGAACGGAGTACCTCGCCAACCTGCCGAACACGCCGCCGGCGGGTGAGTTCGTGCGCTCGTTCGTCGAGGACATCGATCTGTACTCCGTGCACGTACGAGGCCATCCGCCGGGCTTCGTGCTCGTCGTGAAGTTCATCGATGCCATCGGGCTCCATGGGCCCTGGCCCGTCGCGATGCTCTCGGTGATGAGTGTGGCGGTCGTCGTCGCGGCAACGCTGACCACTGTGTGGGCGGTCGCCGGCGCCGATTGGACGCGCCGGTCAGCGCCGTTCCTCGTCGTGTCCCCCTACGCGCTCTGGCAGGTCACCTCGGCTGATGCCTTCTACTGCGCGGTCAGCGCGCTGGGCGTCATGCTGGTGGCCCTGGGTCTGCGCCGGCGAGATTGGACCGCGATGGCCGCCGGGCTCGGCGCCGGAGTTCTCCTCGGCTCGCTCTTGTACCTCACGTATCTCGGCGCGATCTTCGTCATGATGGTGGCGCCCCTGACGGTCGCGTCGACCGTTCGCCGCCGGCCCGGCACGTGGCCCACCGTCGCGGGTGTCGCCGCCGGCGCGTCCGCGGTGATCGGCGGCTTTGCCGCCGCTGGCTTCTGGTGGGTCGATGGGGCCCGGCGCACTCGCACCGAGTACTGGGATGGCACCGCGCAATTCCGGGATTGGGGATATTTCAAGTACGGCAACCTTGCTGCCGCGATCATCGCCATCGGTCCAGCCGCCATCGTCGGGTTGATGAGGTTGCGCGATCGGCGGGTGTGGTTGATCAGCGGCGGGGCGCTCGCCGCGTTGGCGGCATCGCACCTGTCCCAATACACGAGAGCAGAGGTCGAACGGATTTGGTTGTTGTTCTTCCCGTGGCTGGTCATCGCCGCCGGCGCCCTGGCCGTACGTTGCCGTCCCCGCGCCGCCGCCGGCTGGGTCGCCGTGCAGGCGACCTCGGCCGTTGTGCTGCAGGCGGCCCTGGTGTCCAAGTGGTGAACGACCTGCCACTCCGAACGAGACGTTCGTCGATCCGAGCGCGGTCATGAACGTCCTGGTCACCGGGGGAGCTGGTTTCATCGGCTCCCACATCGTTGATCAACTCGTTGCCGACGGACACGACGTCGTCGTGGTCGACGATCTCGACCCGAATGCACACGACGGCCTTCCCGAGGGACTGTCACCCGACGCTCGCTACCTGTGGAAGGACGTACGAGACGCCTCCACCTGGCGGGACGTTCTCGCCGGTGTCGAAGCCGTGTGCCACCAGGCGGCCATGGTGGGGCTGGGGGTGGACTTCGGCGATGCCCAGGAATACGCCAGCCGCAACGTGACGGGAACGGCATGCCTGTTGAAGGCACTTCACGAGGCGTCGTTCTCCGGACGGGTCGTACTCGCTTCCAGCATGGTCGTCTACGGCGAGGGGCGGTACCGATGCGCGGTGCACGGCACCGTCCGCCCTGGCCCCCGAATGGTCAGCGAGGTGTCGACGGGTCGGTTCGATCCGGTGTGCCCAACCTGTGGACGCTCACTGTCACCGGAGGCGGTGCCCGAGGATCAAGCCGTCGACCCTCGAAACGTTTACGCCGTCACGAAGTACGCTCATGAGGGTCTGTGTGGAGCCTACGCACGGGAGCACCCCGGCTGCACGGCGACGCTGCTGCGCTACCACAATGTGTACGGCCCGCGCATGCCGCGTGGCACCCCGTACGCTGGCGTCGCCAGCATCTTCCGAAGTGCGTACGCGAACGGCGAGGCTCCGCTCCTCTTCGAAGACGGCGGCCAGATTCGCGACTTCGTCTACGTCGGCGACGTCGCTCGGGCCAACCTCATCGCCTTGACCACGGATCAACCAGTGGGCGGTGCGTTCAACATCTGCAGTGGTGAGCCCAGGACCATCGCCGAGCTCGCCGAAGTGAGTCGACCCGACGGTGCGCCGCCACCACGAGTCGTCGGGAGCTTCCGGCTCGGCGACGTACGCCATGTCTTCGCCGACCCGTCCCGCGCCGCGGCAACGCTCGGATTCCGCGCCGAAATCGACTTCGCCACCGGGGTCCGGTCGTTCGAGACGGCGCCATTGCGCTCGGCGTCAGGCCGCCGAGACGGGCCGGCATCGCATGCCTGACGTGATCCTGCCCGCTCTCAACGAGGCCCCGGCGATGCAATGGGTGCTGGAGCGGATGCCCGTCGGGTTCACGGCGATCGTCGTCGACAACGGTTCCACGGACGCCACTGCGGCGATCGCGGCCGCCAACGGTGCGGTCGTCGTGTCCGAGCCGGTCCGCGGCTTCGGTTCGGCGTGCGCGGCCGGGTTGGCCGCCGCCACCGCGGACGTCGTGTGCTTCATGGATTGCGACGCCTCACTCGACCCGGCGGCGCTGCCGATGCTCGCGGCGTACGTCGAGCGTGACGAGCAGGACCTCGTGCTGGGGGCGAGGGTGGCTCGGCGGGGCGCCTGGCCGATCCATGCCCGGATCGCCAATCGCGTGCTCGCGGCCGAAGTGCGACGGCGCACCGGTCTCGGAGTCCACGACCTCGGCCCCATGCGGGCTGCGGCGAGGGAGGGTTTACTCGAACTCGATCTTCGTGACCGACGATCAGGCTGGCCACTCGAGATGGTGCTTCGAGCCGCCGGGCGAGGTTGGCGGATCCGCGACGTTCCCGTCGAATACGCCGAGAGATCCGGCCGTTCCAAAGTGACCGGGACGTTGCGGGGCACCCTGCAGGCAGTCGGCGACATGGGCCGCCTTCTACGGGAGGAGAACCGGAAGTGACATGCATACGACGGTGATCGCCAAGTCCCCGATCGCCGGCCGAGTGAAGTCCCGGCTCTGCCCACCGTGCACTCCGACGCAAGCGGCCGCGCTTGCTGCTGCTGCACTCATCGACACCGTCGGCGCCATCAACCGACTCCTTGCCGGACATGATGTCCGCCGAGTCCTGTTGCTGGACGGCCCGGTACCCGACTGGCTGCCGGCCAGCTTCGACGTCGAGCGGCAGAGCGACGGTGACCTCGGCGAACGCCTCGCCAACGGGTTCGACCTGCTCGGTCCCGGCGTGATCATTGGCATGGATACACCGCACGCGGTACCGGCGCTCCGGTTCGCCCTCGACGCCATCGATCGCGGCCAGGATTCACTCGGCCCGGCCGTCGACGGCGGCTACTGGGCGATCGGCCTGGCTCGCCCCGACCCTGCGATCTTCGCCGGCATCGGAATGAGCACCTCGCACACCGGCCGCGATCAACTTGAGCGGCTGCAGCAGCTCGGCCGGCGCGTCGCCATCCTGCCCGAGGCGCGCGACATCGACACGTTCGATGACGTCATCGCCCTCGCCGCCACCAACTGGTCGGGCCGCTCCGTCCAGTGCGCTCAGCAGCTCGTCGCCTCGATCTTGCCGCAGGAGCGTCATTGGCATGACGTCGGAAAGGGCGCGCCGAGTCGATAGGCGAGGCGACCCACCGCCCACGCCCGCTGAAGCGGCAGGGTCTGACACACCCGCTTCGCACGATGATCTCAACAATCGCGAAACTCGTGGCGCGGTCCGATCCGACGGGGTCCGGTGGCCACCTACGCTCAATCTGTGCACACGGTGTCAGGGCCGCCCGCCCCACCTGGTGAGCCGTCGGAACAGGCGGGGGCAATGGTGCTCGTCGTCGACGACGAGCCGATGGTCCGGGAGGTCGTCGCTCGGTACCTCGAACGCGACGGTGTTCGGGTGTACGAAGTCGCCACCGGCGACGAGGCCCTCGCTTGGCTGAAGGACAACCAGCCTGACCTCGTCGTGCTCGATGTCATGCTGCCCGGTACCGATGGGCTGACGGTGTTGCGCCAGATCCGATCGACGGGTGACATTCCGGTGATCCTGCTCACGGCGCGCATCGAGGAAGTCGATCGCGTTGTCGGCCTCGAGCTCGGCGCCGACGACTACGTTGTCAAGCCGTTTTCGCCCAGGGAGCTCACCGTGCGCGTTCGCAACATGTTGCGGCGGGCATCGACCGCCCTGCCCACAGTCACCGACGGGGCGGCCGTACGTTTCGGGCCGTTGCGTATCGATGTCGCGGCGCGTGAGGTTGCCGTCGATTCCCGCACGGTCGTGCTGACTCCGAAGGAGTTCGATCTGTTGCTCGTCCTGGCCCGTTCTCCTCGGCAGGTGTTTTCACGTCGCCAGCTCCTCGAACAGGTGTGGGAGTCGGCGCCCGAGTTTCAGGACCCGGCCACAGTGACCGTCCATGTCGGGCGCCTCCGCCAGAAGTTGGAGGCCGACCCAGAGCACCCGCGTTGGATTGCCACCGCCTGGGGGGTCGGCTACCGGTTCGACCCATGATGGCGGCGTCGTGGATGGGGTCGTTGAGAGATCGTCCCGTCGCGTCGACGGTCGCCGTGCTCGCGTTGGTCGCCGCCGCAGTGCTCGCCGGTCTGTTGCTCCGCGTTGTCACTCGACGCACCCGGTCGCTGCGCCACTTGGTGCTCGCCATCACCCTGGCATCGCTCGCCATCGGAGCCGTTGCCTCCTTCGTGCTGAGTCGGCTGATGGTGCTCCACGCCGACGAGGCTCGCTCGGCCCTCGGCGTGCTCGCCATGACCGCGATCTTCGCGGTGGTACTGGCCCTCGTTGCCTCCGTGCCGCTCGGTCGTGATGCCGAGCGTCTCGAAACGGCCGTGCGACAGTTGGAATCGGGCGAACGCAACGCGCGCACGGGCGTCACTCGAGCGGACGAACTCGGCCACGTCGCCCGCGCTCTCGACGCGCTCACGGAACGCCTAGGAGCCCTCGAAGAGGAGCAGGCGACGAACGAGGACGAGCGACGACGGATGCTCACCAACATCGGCCACGACCTGCGCACCCCGCTCAGTGCACTGCGCGCCGCGATCGAAGCACTCGCCGACGGCGTCGCACCCGATCCCGACCGCTATTTGCGAGCCATGGCCCGCGACGTCGAGGCACTTGGCGAGCTGATCGACGACGTGTTCCTGCTGGCGACCATCGAGTCCGGCCGCCTTGACCTCCGACGCGAACCGGTGGACCTCTCCGAGTTGGCCGACGAAGCCGTCGAAGCCCTGGCGCCGGGTGCCGGACGGCGGAAGGTCACGCTCACGCTCAAGTCACCGGGCGGGGTCAGGGTGAACGGTAACGCCACGGCGATCGGACGGGTACTCCGCAACCTCGTCGACAACGCCATCCGCCACGCGCCGGATCAATCGGCCGTCGAGGTTGTGGTGATTGGCGGCCCGAATCCAACGGTACGAGTGATCGACGCGGGCCCGGGATTCCCCGCTGATTTCGCCCGTCACGTGTTCGAACCGTTCGCTCGCGCCGACCCGAGCCGCACTCGAGCAACGGGAGGGTCCGGCCTCGGCCTGGTCATCGCCCGCGGCCTCGTCGAAGCCCACGGCGGCCGGCTCTGGATCGAGCAACCAGCCGGGGCGCCCACTGGTGGCCACGTCGCCTTCGAACTGCCGCGGCCATGACCCGAAACGCTCCGACATCGATCGGCTGGTGGCGCGATCACGCGGCGAACTGTGGTCGGTTGTGAGCAACGGATTGCTCACAATCGACCACAGTTCGGCGAGGGGTTAGGCGCCGGGGTTGAATTCGACCAGTTCGACGGTGCCGTCGCCTCCGGCGACCTTGGTCTCGTAAATCATGCCGATGCCGGGGGCATACGACTTGTTCTCGACGACGTCAGGGTCGAGCGGCGTCCAGTCCTCGGTGACGACGACATCGGCGTACTCACCGAGGCCGATGGCGACCGTCGCGTCGACCTCGATGATCTCGCCCATGTCCTCGGCCTCGCCGGCGTAGAACTCCTGGCGATAGGCGTTACCCACGGCCGGCGCGGCGAGCATGACGATACCCGGCAATGCCCCGTCGACCCCGTACTCCCACGCCCCGGCGTCGTTGATCGCTTGGCCGTTCTCGTATTCGTGGGTGTCCTCGCCGAGGTACCAGACGTTGCCCTCGACGTCTTGGGCGTACCAGTCGTAGGTGTCCTCCACCATCTCCCCGGCGATGTACACCGTGTCCCGGACGACGCTCGCGGAGATGCCCATGATCTCGCGCCGCTCGTCCAGCACCTCGACCTCGATGCGCTCGGCCTCACCGTCGCTCTCGCCCTCGTAGACCCAGCGCGAACCAGGCACCAGCGGGAAGTAGGGGTTGTCGACGACGTCGACGAAGTCGGCGGGGTTGAGCGTGGGCTCGTAGACCCCGCCGTCGCCCGGGTCGATGACGGGCAGCTCGGCGCCGGCCGTCCCGTCGCCGGCGGCGCCCATCGACGTGACCGGGCCGGCAACCTCGGTCGATGGGGGCGCCGCCATCGTCGGTGTACTGGCGGCGGTGAAGCCGGCGCCGACGATCAAGGCGACCCCGGCGACGACGGCGCTGACGGTTCGAATCATGTTGTCGATGTTGTTGTTGTCGTTGTTGTGGTTCATGACTGCTCCGGTTGGATCGGGTGGTAGGTGACAGCACCACCCTGGGCGGCGCGTGCTGACGGGCGGCTGAACGTCGCCGGACCGCGTTCAGCCCGGGTTCAGGCGCAGGGGCGAGACTGGCGGCGGAGGCCCATCGTGAAGGTGCTGCTGGTAGAGGACGACCACAAGATCGCCAGGGCGGTCGCGCGCGGTCTGCAAGCCGAGGGATTCGCGGTCGAAGTTGCAAGCGACGGGATCGAGGGCCGCTGGCTGGCCACCGAGGGGGCCTACGACCTGATCGTGCTCGACATCATGTTGCCGGGCCGCAACGGGTACCAGGTGTGCGCCGACCTCCGGGACGCAGGGGTCTGGACCCCGATCCTCATCCTGACCGCCAAGGACGGCGACCTCGACGAGGCCGAGGCGCTGGACACCGGGGCCGACGACTATCTCACCAAGCCCTTCTCGTTCCCCGTGCTCGTCGCCCGGGTCCGCGCCCTCCTGCGGCGAGTCGGCGGCGGTAATCCGCCCTCGGTCGCGGTCGGCGATCTGCGCATCGACCCGGGCGCGCGCCGGGTGTGGCGCGGCGCCACCGAGATTCCGTTGACGGCGCGCGAGTTCGACGTGCTCGAGCACCTGATGCGCCGCAGCGGTCAGGTGTTGTCGAAGGACGAGATCCTCGCCGGGGTATGGGACTTCGAGTTCGACGGTTCGGCAAACATCGTGGAGGTCTATATCGGACGCCTGCGGCGCAAGGTCGACGAGCCCTTCGGGTGCAACTCGATCACCACAGTGCGCGGCGCCGGCTACCGCCTGGCCGAGTCGTGAATCGCCCGGTGGTCCCGTCGACCGTCCGCTTCCGGGTTACGGTGCTGGCCACCGTGATCGTGATGGTGGTGCTCATCGGCGTCGGCTACGGCCTCGTCACGAACCAACGGCGCGTCCTCACCGACACTCTCGACGAGTCGATGGTCAGCCGCATCGACGAACTCGAGGTCACCATCGCGACCGGCGAATTGCCGCCCCTCACCAATCTGGGCGAGGACGACACCGTCGCCCAGATCGTCACCAGCGCCGGCGACGTGCTGGCGTCGAGCCCCCTCATCGACGGGCTGGCCCCGCTCGGCGATCCGATCGCGGCCGGCCAGACAGTGGGCGACGCCGAGCGAATACCCGGCGTCGACGGCGACATCCGGCTGGTCACTCGCGTAGTCGGGACCCCAGACGGGCCCGTGGTGGTGTACCTCGCTGCGCCGACGGACGACATCGACGAAAGTGTGACGGCGCTGGTGACGTCGCTGTCGATCGCCGTGCCGATCACCGCCGTGGTGCTGGCGGCGTTGATCTGGTTCATCGTCGGCCGCACGCTGCGCCCGGTGGAGCTCATTCGCGCCGAGGTCGCCGGGATGGGCGGGACCGATCTGCATCGTCGGGTTCCGGTTCCCGGCGGCGACGACGAGATCGTCCGCCTGGCGCGCACCATGAACGACATGCTCGAGCGGGTCGACGAGGCCAGCCGGCGCCAACGCCAGTTCGTTGGTGACGCATCGCACGAGTTGCGCAGCCCGCTCACCCGCATGCGCTCCGAGCTGGAGGTCGACCTCGCCCATCCGAACGGCGCCGATGCGACGGCGACGCACGTGAGCGTGCTCGAGGAGGTCATCGGCCTCCAGCGCCTCGTCGACGACCTCTTGCTGCTGGCCCGCAACGCGGCGATCGACCCGCGGGCGGTGCGCCGACACGATGTGGTCAACGTCGCCGCAGTGGTGGAACGCGTCGGGCGGGGCATCACCGGACACGACGTGCAGGTCGAGGTCCGTCGCAACGGCTCCGCCGCCCCCGTTTCGGGTAACGCCCCCGAGTTGGCCAGAGCTATCGGCAACCTGGCCGACAACGCAGCCCGCCATGCCCGCTCGGTGGTCCGCCTGGTGGTGTCGGCGGCCCCCGGTTCGGTGACCGTCGCCGTCGAGGACGACGGCCCCGGCATCCCCGCCGGCGAGCACGAACGCATCTTCGAACGCTTCGCCCGCCTCGACGAGGGCCGAGCTGCATCCGACGGCGGCACCGGCCTCGGCCTGGCCATCGCCCGCGACATCGTGGAACGCCACGGCGGCACGCTCAGCGTCGACACGGGCAGCACCACCGGCGCCAGGTTCGTGGTCGTCCTGCCCGCCTGACGACGAACTGTGGTCGATTGTGAGCAATCCGTTGCTCACTTTCGACCACAGGTCGTCGTGCGGTTGGGTCCCGGTTGGGCGCGCGGGGTCCTGGCTAGCCTCACGCCATGGCCCAGCCCGACCGAGCCGCCGCCGGCCCGTTGTGCAGCCCCGACTCGTCGTGATCGGTCGTCGCGCCAGCGTGCTCGTGCTCTCGCTGGTGGGGATCACCGGGCTCGCCGGGTTCTCGTCAGTCGGGGCGTCGCCCAGCCCGGACGCGGCGGGGCCGGCGACGTCCACCACGACTACCACCATCGTGCCGCCGACCACCACCGTTGGCCCTACCGCCGTCGCGCCGCCGACCACCACCGTCGCCGCGCCGGCCACCAGCGTCACGGCGACAGCGCCGCCGGTGGACCTGCTCGTCGGGATCGATTGGATCCAGCGGGCCTACGCGTCACCGTGCGGCGAGCGCTCGGTGCAGCTGGTCGGGGGCTCGGCGGTGGAGAACGGGGCGCTGGTGGTGCTTGACGACATCGTTGCCCTGACCCCCACCGCCGGACTCGCCGTGGCTTTTCTGTCGTGCCGTACCGCCGATGGCTCGACCACCCAGACCACGGCGGTCGTCGTGCAGATCAAGGCCGGCTCGCTCGTCAATCGGGTCGAACGGGAGCTCGGCGCCGGCGCCCGAGTCGTCGACCTGGCCCTGCCGACGTTCGTGGTCGAGACGCCCGAGGGAGCAGTGCCGAGCGGTTCGTGCTGTGCCCCCTTTGTGCGCCGCCGCGGCTATCGCGTCGACGCCGACAGCTTCACGATCACCGCCGATGACCAACTGTCGGCGTTCGCCCAGACCGTGTCGGCGGCCGCGCCGGTCGGTGACGATGTCGACTTGGTGCGCTCGGGTGTCCCGGCCGCCGCGCTGTGTTACCAATGGGACAACGTCTACCTCACGCCCGTCGAGCCGGCCACCGCCAGCGACACCGACGCCGAACCGCCGGCGATCACCGCCCCCACGGCCGAGCTGCAAACGGCCCGGCTCGCTCTCATCCGCCTCACCGGGCAATGGATCGACCCGACGTCGCAGATGACTCCCCAGATGTCAGCGGTCGTGACGTCGTACCAGCAGAAACGGGGCCTGGCCGTCGATGGCACGATCGGCGCAGAGACGTCGAACGCCCTGCAGACCGACCTCGGCTGCCCAGCCGCCGGCTCGTTCAACCAGGTCGATCCGCCCCAACTGGGGCCGCGCCACTTCGCCGCCGTGCCCGAACTGCTCGCCTACACCCAGCGCTACGCCGGCACCGGGGCGTCCGGCAACCCGTCCCTCGACGCGCTGCTGCGCGCCGCCGGTTGGGACGGCACCGACGCGTTGTTCCTCGGGTGCGCCCGCCGGGACATCCCCGACAACGGCGTGACGTGCAGCTGGAGCGGCACCACGCCGTTGCAGCTCGTCGGCCTGGCCGACGACATCAACACCCCCGGAGTGGCCGGGTTCTCGGTGCTCTACGCACGCAGCGCCCCACCCGGCTGATTCGTGGCTGCGCGACCGGTCACGCCGGCCGTACCGTCGCTCGCTGGCGCTCCTACGCTGGACGCATGACCACGGAGACGGCGGCGCGCCTGCGGTCAGCCATCACGGCCGAGCGGCGGCGCACCGCTGACCAGATCGTGGCGTTGGAACGCAGCGTCAACGCCATCGTCGAGGCGGCCGAGTTGACCTCGACCGACGATGAACACGACCCCGAGGGGACCACCATCGCCTACGAGCGGGCCCAAGCATCGGCGCTGCTGCGCCAGGCCCGCAACGACCTCGTCGCCCTCGACGCCGCCCTGGACCGCATCGACGAGGGCACCATCACGACGTGTGAGACGTGCGGCGGCCCCATCGCCCTGGAGCGGGTGCTCGCCCTCCCGGCGGTGCGTACGTGCATCGACTGCGCCTCCTGAACACTTGTCGTCGGTAGAGCCGAGACGCTAACGAATCGCGCCTTCGCAGTGTCCGCTAGTCGGGATCGAAGGTCCAGTCGGGTCGCTTGCGCCAGATCGTCTCGTCGTAGGTGGCCTCGCCGTCAGCCAGGTCGAGCAGCTTCGGGATCGGCAGCCGACGAGGGCGCCGGCATCCGGCCAGCTCGACGTGTTCGGCGAACTCGTCGGGGAAGGCTCGCAGGATGCTGTTCACGACCACTCGCTCTTCGACCGGGAGGTAACAGCGGTTGCCGTCGGTCACCCGACCCAACCAGTGCACGATCCCGCGAAGGTCCTCCTCGCTACCGACGCCGGTCTCCAGATGCTCGAGGTGAGTGGTGATCTCACCCGAGCCGATCTTGCACGGCGGGCACTGGCCGCACGACTCGATCGACAGGAACCTCGAGAACCGGTAGGCCGTGTCCACCATGCAGGTGGTGTCGTCGTACACGATGAACCCAGCTGAGCCCAGGCCGCCGCCGATCGCCTCGAACCCCTCGTAGCTCAATGGAACATCGAGCTGCTCGGCGGTGACGACGGAATTGGCCACGCCGGAGAACACGGCCTTGACCGTGCGCCCGGCTTGGATCCCGCTGCCGACGGCGTCGATGACGGCGCGCAGCGGGGTGCCGAGCTCCACTTCGCCGACGTCGGGTGCCACGACATCACCGACGACGGTTGCGACGATCGTGCCTGGCGACGCCGGCGTTCCCATGGCCCGGAACCACTCGCCGCCGCGGGCCAGGATGTGCGGCACGTTGGCCAGCGTCTCCACGTTGTTCACCAGCGTTGGGTTCGGTCCACCACCACCGGCTGACCGGGGGGTCGCCTCCCATCCCACTTGGGGTGCCGTGGCGAAGAGGCCGTGCTCGTGCGGAGCGAACCAGCGGGGCAGCGGCGGTTTGCCCTCGATCACCTCCAGCATCGCCTTTTCCTCGCCGAACAGGTATTCGTCGGGTCCGGCCACGAACGTCACCTCGCAATCGGTGCAGATGCCGGCCGCCTGGAACTCCTGCACCGCCCTGGTCGCGGCGGCCCGCTCTCGTTCGAAGCTTCGCTTGAGGCAGAAGAAGACCGCCTCGGCGCCGACGGCGAAGGCGGCGATGATGAGTCCCTCGATGACCTGGTACGGGTTGGCCCGCAACAGCGCGCGGTCCTTGAACGTGCCGGGTTCGCCCTCGGCGCCGTTGGCGACGACGAACCGGCGAGACCCGGTTTGGGCGGCGATCCCGGCCCATTTCCGACCGGTTGGAAAGCCGCCGCCACCGCGACCGCGCAGCCCGGAGGCGACCACGGCCTCGATGGTCGCGGCGGGACCGATCCGCTGGGCTTGCTCGATCCCGAGCCCACCCGTCGCGGTGGCCAGGTAGGCGTCGAGCGACGTGACTGGGTCGTCGGGGAGGAGGAACGTCACCATCGGAATGTTCTAGCGCTCGGCGAGCGTCGAGTCCCGCCCGCGGTCTCTGGCCCCGCGCGGTCCGGTGACCAGCCCGTCAGCCTCGATCAACGTCCCGGGACCGGGGCGGGCGGTAGTGTCCAGGAGCCGTCCGATCTGCGAACGTGTCACCTGGCTGACCAAACCGAGGAGTGCTCATGACGACCACCGTAGGACTGTTATTGACCGTGGAAGCCAAGCCCGGCAAGGAGGACGAGGTCGCCAAGCTGTTCGCCGGCGCGCAGGCGATCGTGCAGGGTGAGCCCGACACCGTGGCCTGGTTCGCCATTCGTCTTGGCCCCACCACGTTCGGCGTCTTCGACGCCTTCCCCAGCGACGAGGGTCGCCAGGCCCACCTCAACGGCCAAGTTCCCCAAGCCCTCAACGACAACGCCGAACTGTTCGCCAGCCCGCCGGACATCAAGATGGTCGACGTCCTCAGCGATAAGCTGCCGTGACCGCCCCGGACCAGCACCCCCGAACTTGCGACAGGAGACACTCGTGAACGCGGACACCAGCGACCCGCCCGACGGCCGCGACCCCCTCGACGGTGACGTCGACCGTGACATGGCCGAGGCCGACCGGGCCAACGGGGAGCGACCCCCCGACGACGACGCCACCAACGACACCGAGGCGAAGTACGGCGACGACGAATCGCCGACATGACCATGCGGCGGCGGGCTACCGGGGACGCGCCCAGCCGACCCCACCGCTACCCTAAGCGCGACAATTCGCGGGTGTAGCTCAACGGTAGAGCCCCAGCCTTCCAAGCTGGTGGTGCGGGTTCGATTCCCGTCACCCGCTCCAGGCTGGTCACCCACGCGAGACCGCAGCCACCGCTTAGGTCCTTCATCGGCACGTATCAGGGTCGGTCATCCAAGCCCGGTGCAACGACCGGTACGAGCAATGCCCAGGATCGAGGTGGTGAAACACTGTCGGTCTTCGCTTGCCTGTTGAAACATCAGGTGTTGAGGCATTAGTATCTGATGTATGGCGACGGACCGACTCCGCGGGCATCTACGGACGCTCGTGCTCGCGATCATCGCCGCGCGGGAGCCGATCCACGGGTACGGACTGATCGCCCAGCTCAAAGCGGCGAGCGACGGTCACCTGTCTCTCAACGAAGGCGCCGTCTACCCCACTCTCCACCAACTCGAGGCCGATCGGCTGATTTCGAGCGCCGTGGACGACAGCTCGGGCCGAAAGCGGCGCTGCTACTCGCTTACGGACGCGGGCAAGACCGCTCTCGTCGACGAGGCGACGGACTGGGCCGAGTTCCGCGACGCCGTCGATTCAACCTTGAAGGAGATCGCATGGCTGGCGAACTGATCGACCGGTACCTCCAGGACGTTCATGGACACCTCCAGATCACAGGTGCGTACCGGAAGCGAGTCCTGGAGGAGCTGCGCGACCACCTCGAGCAAGCCAGCGCGGACATCGAGTCTGACGGGTTGTCGGCGCAGGATGCGACCGAGCAGGCGATCGCATCGCTCGGTCCGGCTTGCGAGGTTGCGGGGCGCTTCGTGCCAGCAGCCACCCGTCGAACGAAGCTCCTTACGGTTCTCGCAGGCATCGGTGCAGTGGTTGGACTCGCTGCGGTCCCCATCGCGAATGAACTGCACGCCGACGGTGAGCGGGTCGGTGCCGACGTCGGGTACAGCCTGGTCTGGGCCATCGGAATCGTCGCCGCAGTCGCTGTCGTCGGACTGCTCGTCGCCCTGGCCCTACGACTGGGAGGACGGCAACGAGCCATGCGAGGCGCGTTCGTTGCCGCAGCCCTCGGACTTGTCGCCATCGGAGCGTTCCATCTCGCCAACGACGGCTCCCTCGACGCTGGCCCGGGGGCGGATGCATGGCGACTGACCGCACTCGGCGCGGGAGTCGTCGCGGCCGGTCTGTTCCTCGTCGCCATCCGCCGCACTGCGACTGCACTTGCCGGCTCGGCACTTGCGACCTTCGGCGCACTGCTTCTGCTGGCTGTCCACTACGCGTTGCTCGACCAGCGGGGTCCGATCGCACTCGTCGGCGTGGCCGCCCTGGCCCTTGCGTGGCTCTGGGCGCTCGGCACTCTCGTACGAGAGCGACCCCTCGCCTGACGTCGTCGAGTCGTCACAACCGCAAGCTGGCAGCACGATCAGCGCGACGCCGATCACGACGGCCATCCTCGTCTCGGCAGCGAACGCAACAATTCCTCTTTCGAAACTTGACAGTACCGGAACTAAGCAGTACCGTAATCGACATGAGTCGCCGAGACCATCTGACTCCCACGGCGACCCCGGACACGCAGCGCGCCCCCGACGCCGTCGCGGCGAGCAAACGGCCGGGTGCGAGGGGTGGTCGCAAACAGGACCGTTCTCGGGATGCGGACATCCTCGATGCCACGCTCGAGGTCCTCGCCGATGTCGGCTTCGCAGGCCTGACGATGGACTTGGTGGCGCACACGGCGCATGCCGGCAAGGCGACCCTCTATCGCCGCTGGCCGTCGAAGTCCGAGCTGATCATCGATGCGGTCGGCCGGTTGAAGCGCAGTCAGGTCGATGTCGAGCACCTGCCGGACACCGGAACTCTCCGTGGTGACCTCCTCGCGCTGTTCAAGTCGCAATCGGCAGAAGAGGCTGAGCGCCGGATCCAGGCCGTGGCCGGGGTCGTCTCGTTGATCTCCCATGACAGATCCTTCAGCGATTCTGCGCACGCGGCGCTCGTCCA
>Ga0136617_10002513_pt1 | contig 16287 bp, 10 predicted proteins | sample AntDrymUQ3222106_2_FD_129672 | JGI IMG/M metagenome (GOLD analysis project Ga0136617, IMG submission 129672) | Polar desert sand microbial communities from Dry Valleys, Antarctica - metaG UQ322 (21.06) | ecosystem: Environmental > Terrestrial > Soil > Desert | place: Antarctica: Dry Valley...
CCTGCCCGCCCGGCGGCGCGCGGGCGCGCGGTGCTGCTCCTGCTGCTGCTGCCGACCCTCGTGCACTTCCACGCCGACGGCGGGCGCATCAGCGGGGACGGGGTGAGCTACTACGTCTACGTCCGCTCCCTCGCCAGGGACGCCGATCTCGACTTCACCAACGAGTACACGCACTACGGCCTCATCACGCGCGAGGACATCGCGATCCCGACGCGCACCGGACTGCGGCGGTCGATCTTCGCGGTGGGGCCGGCGCTGGTCTGGATGCCGTTCTTCGCCGCGGGCGAGGGCGTCGCGCGGGCGAGCGCGCTGCTGGGCAGGCCCGTCGATCTTTCCGGTTACGGCCCCTACCACGTCAACGCCGTCGCTCTCGGAAGCCTGCTGCTGGGATTCGTGGCCGTCCTGCTCATCCACGCCGTGCTCGCGCGCCATTTCGAATCCGGAGTCGCCCTCCTCGCGGCGGTGGCGACATGGCTGGCCACGTTCCTGTACTGGTACATGGTCCAGCAGCCGACGATGTCCCATGCGCCCTCCGTCTTCGGCGCCGCGCTCGTGGTCTGGCTGTGGGACCGCGACCGCGAGCGTCGCACTCCTGCCGGGTTCCTGCTCCTCGGGCTCGTCGTCGGCCTCGCCATGTGCCTGCGCTGGCAAAACGCCGTCCTCGGTTTGCTCCCCGCCTTTGATCTCATCGCCGCGCGCAAACGCGGCCTCCGGACGATGGCGCTCGGCGCGTCCGCTCTCGCCGCGGGCGCTCTCGCCGGCGCCTTTCCGCAGATGGCGGCCTGGCACGCCCTTTACGGCGAGTGGGTGCTGCTGGACCCGCCGCACGGCGCGGACTTCCTGCGCCTCGGGCGGCCCTTCGTCCTCGAGACCCTCTTCTCGTCGCGCCACGGCCTGCTCTCCTGGACGCCGGTGCTCTGGCTCGGCTACCTCGGGATGTGGCCTCTGCTGCGCACGCGGCGCCACCTCGCGCTCCCCCTGATCGCCCCCGTGATCGTGATGACCTACGTGAACATGTGCTCGGGGGACTGGTGGGCGGGCGGGTCATTCGGAAACCGCCGCTTCGACAGCCTGCTGCCCATTCTCGGTCCCGGCCTGGCCGCCTCCATCGAGTGGCTCGCCGGCGCCGTGGTCCGCCGGCCCGTGCTCGTTCCCATCGCGGTGGCGGCGATGGCGGGCGCGATGAACGTCGCGATGCTCGAAGGCATGCGGAGCGGTGGCCTGCCGGCGTCCGCAGTGGCCTTCGCGGACGTGGCGGGCAGCGGCGCGCAACGCATCGCCGACGTCGCGGGAAGCCCGCTCACCTGGCCGGCGAGCTGGATCTTCGCCGCGCGTCACCACCTCCCGCCTGGGCAGTACGATCTGCTGGTGGGGCGCTATCTTTTCTACCGCCAGAACAACCTTCAGGGGCACGTCGACATCGGCGCGGCGGGTGACGGCGCGATGCTCGGCGAAGGATGGGGCGCCGTCCAGACCCACGACGGATCGGAGTCGCGCCCCGTGCGGGGACGGGCGCGCATCCTCGCTCCGCTGGACGTGCCCGAGAACATCGACATCGCCGTGCGCGCGCGCGGCGATGCGTCGGCCACCGTGCGCGTCACCGTCAATGGCCGGGAGGCGGGCGCGTTCGCCGCCGGAGCGGGGTGGGAAGTGCATCGCGTCTTCGTCCCGCGCGACCTCTGGCGGCAGGACATCAACGACGTCGTGCTCGATCCCGCCGGTGGCGGCGTGTGGATCGACGCCGTCGATTTCCTGCGCGCCGGAGTTCCCCAGGGGCAGGAGCGGGGGTTCCGCGCCCGGTGAGCCGGCGCGTGGTCGTGATCGGCGGCGGTCCCGCCGGACTTAAGGCCGCGCATGACGCGGTCAAGGGCGGGGCCGCGGTGACGCTGCTCGAAAGCGGTCCCGTCCTCGGCGGTCTCGCCAGCTCGATCGACGTCCAGGGAACGCGCATCGAGCGCTACTACCACTTCATCTGCAAGGGCGACGACGACTTGCAGGAGACCCTGGCCGAGCTCGGGATCTCCCACCGGCTCCACTGGCGCGATTCCCGGATGGCGTACTTCGTCGACGGCGGGCTGTACCCGTTCCTCACCCCGCTGGAGCTCCTGCGATTCTCGCCGTTGACGCCGGTCGATCGGGTGCGGGCGGGGGTGGCGCTGAAGCGCGCGCAGCGGATGAAGGAGGAGGACCTCGCCCCACGCCGGGCGGTGGAATGGCTGAAGGAGATGTTCGGCGAGCGGGCGTATCACGTCATCTGGGAGCCGCTCATGCGGTTCAAGTTCGCGGAGCACGCGCCGGAGGTGAGCGCAGCCTGGATCTGGGCGCGCATGGTCCGGCTGTCGCGGTCGCGCACGTCTCCCTGGCGCGAGGAGCTCGGCTACGTGGAAGGAGGGAGCACCGTCGTCCTGGAGGCCCTGGCTCGCGATGTCGAGCGCCGCGGTGGTCGGGTGACGCTCAACGCAGACGTGGAAGCGATCGTCTTCGAGGGAGGACATGCGACCGGCGTGCGCGCGCGAGGCGAGACGATTCGTGCCGACGCCGTGATCTCCACCGTCACCACCAGCCGTTTCCTGAAGCTCGCAGCCTCGCTCGACGGGCCGTACGTGGAGGGGCTGCGCCGCATCCCCACCATCGGGATCTTCTGCCTCTTCCTGCGCCTCACCGAGAGAGTGACGCCGTTTTTCTGGGTGAATGCGAACGACCGGCGCGTGCCGTTCGCGGGGATGATCGAGTACACGAACCTGAATCCGCTCCCCGAGCTGGGAGGCGATCACATCCTGTACGTGCCCCAGTACCTCTCCGCGGACGATCCGCGATACGCGCAGAGCGACGAGCAGGTCCTCCGCAGCTACACCGACGCCCTCGCCTTGATGAACCCGGCCTTTGACCGGCGCTGGATCAAGTTCTCCGCGGTGTTCCGCGACCGGTTCGCGCAGCCCATCTGCCTGACCGACTACAAGACCACGACGCCTTCGATCCAGACGCCCGTTGCCAACCTGTTCCTCACCGACTCCTGCCAGCTCCACCCGCACGACCGGACGATCAGCGGGTCGTTCGGACTCGGACGCGAGGCCGCGCGCAGGGCATTGGCGTTCGCGTGAGCACGGTGCTCGTGATCGCCGGCGGCGCCCTGCTGTGGCCGGTGCTCGTGACGCGGCACGGACGCGGCATCGCCGCGGCCACCCTCATCGCGCTCCTCTTCGGAACGGTCGCCTGGGGACTGTCGCGCGGTCCCGTCGGGGCCGGAGCGGCCGCCTTCGCGCTCGGTGCGGGCCTCGTCCGCGTCTCGATCGGCCGTGACGCGGACACCGGGCGGTTGACCGCGACCCGGCGCCGGATCCTCTGGCTGGCCGCGATCTTCCTCGCCGCGGTGGTGCTCGCGGTGGGCGAGGCCGGGCTCGAGGACATGGTCGACGGCTTGTTCTCGTCCTGGAGCGGCCTGCTGTGGTGGTCCCCGATCCTGTGGCTGGCCATCCTCGGCTCCCTTCGCCCGCGCACCGGGGGCGCGGCGGAGGCAGTGGTGCCCGTCCTCATCGTCGCGGCGGCGGTGGGCGCGGTGACCATGGATGGCGGGCCGTACCGCGGCGCGCGCTTTGCTCCCATGCTTCCCCTGCTCGCCCTGGGACTCGGACGCGCGCTGGACGCGATCCGCGGTGTCGCCTTGCGCCATCCGCTCCTCCCCATCGGCGCCGGGATCGCCGCGCTCGTGGCGTGGAACGCGCTGCTCATGGGGCAGTACCGCGACGGCCGTATCCCCCGCGACGACACGGTGGCGTTTGCGCGCGTTGCCCGCAACGCCGCCGCCACCGTTTCCGCCACCCTCGGGACGCCCACCGCGTGGCCCGCGAACTGGGTCTACGCCGCCCGCCATGGCGTGAGCCCGAGGCGCTACGACCTCCTGGGCGGGGTCGATCTTTTCGGACGCGTGCCGCCGGGCGCGCCGGTCCGCAGCGAGCGGGCGGGCACGGCGGCGACGATCGACGTCGGACATCTCCCGACGGACGAGGCCGTGCTGCGCGGCGGGTGGAGCGTGCGGCACTCCTGCGGGACGGAGGTGTGCCGCGCGGTGGAAGGCGCGGCCGAGATCGTGGTCCCGATGCGGGAGATCCGCGATGTCGACGTGACGCTCGTCGCGGAGGGAGAAGGCACCATCACGATGGCGGTCAACGGCGTTCCCGTGCTCGCCGCACCGCTGGCCGGCGCGCAGCCGCATTCCGTGCGCGTCGCCGGGGCGCGCTTCCGTCGTGGGTTGAACTCGATCGTGATCGGCGCCCCGGGCGCCCGCGCGCTGGTCGACCGCCTCGTCTTCACGCCGGTCCCGCGTTGAACGTCGAAGAGTACGCGCGGATGTACGAGGCGGAAGAGCGCCAATGGTGGTACGCCGGGATGCGCGCCATCAGCGCGGCGCTCCTGGACAAGCACATGGCCCGCGGCTCGCAGGCGAGGATCCTCGATGCGGGCTGCGGCACCGGCAACAACCTCGCGCATTTCAAAGGGCGCGGCCGCGCGGTGGGAGTGGACCTCTCCGAGGACGCGCTGCGCTTCTGCCGCACGCGGGCGGTGCACGCCGCTCGCGCGAGTGTCCTCGCGCTGCCCTTCGGGGCCGGCGCGTTCGATCTCGTCACCTCCTTCGACGTGCTGTACCACCGGTGGGTGAGCGATGACCGCGCGGCCGTTGCCGAGCTGGCGCGGGTACTCGCCCCCGGTGGATTACTTCTGGTGCGGGTCCCCGCGTTGAAGATGTTGTGGGGCGCGCACGACGATGCCGTTCTCTCGCGCCACCGCTATACCCGCGCGGAGGTGGGGTCTCTGCTGCGCTCGGCGGGGCTGGAGGTACTCGAGCTGACCTACGCCAACACCCTCCTGTTCCCGGTGCTCCTCCTGCGACGGACCCTGGACCGGGCGATGAGCCGCCACGGCTCCGACGTCTCCTTCATGCCCGCCCCCATCGAGACCGCCTTTCTCTCCCTGCTGCGCCTGGAAGCACGGATGGTGCGCCACGTGCGCCTCCCCGTCGGCGCCAGCGTCCTGGCCGTCGGACGGAAGGCGAGGGGATGAAGCCATCGGGAGGCGTACGCTCGCGAGGCGAGCGGGCGCCGCTGGGGGGTCTGGGGGGGAGCGAGGCGCGCCCTCCATCGCCGACGTTCCCCCCAGCTTGATAGGTATGATTCGTTGGTGACCGAGCGCGAGCGGGTAGCGGACGAGCTGCGCCGCGTGCGAGATGCCGTGCGGGACCGCGCCCTTTCCGATCCAAAGACGGCGGCCCCGCTCCCTCCACCGCGCCAGGTCTCGGTGCCCGGGCCGATGCCGTCCGATCCCGCGCCGGCACCGCCGATGCCGGCCGCACGCCCCGACAACGCCGACCTCAACGAGCTGTGGGCGCTGCGCAGCGCGCTCGAGCAAGGAGGGCTGCGGCGCGTCGTCACCCGCGGGCTTGGACGCCTGCTGTCGCGCCTCATCGACCGCCAGGAATCGTTCAATTCCCGGCAGGTGCAGTTCGACAACGCGATCCTCGACTACATCGACGCGCGCCTCTCGGCCACCCACGTTCACTACGACTCGATCCTCGGCGTGCACGGCCGCCACATGGGAGAGATCGACGAGCGCCATCTCATCATGCAGGAGGAGCTCGTCGCCCACGTCCACGACCTCGTGAAGCGGATCGACCTCGTGCTGGGCGAATCCGAGCGCGGCCGGATGGGGCTGGAGCTCGCGCTGCGCGACATCCGCGCGCGCCTGCTCCGGCTCGAGGAGCGGATCACGGGCCCGAGCGGCGGTCCGAAGGGGCAAGCCGCGGATGCGAGCGCCGGCGCAGGCGCGAGCGGGGGTCCGAAGGACCCCCCGTTTTAGTGAAGACCGTCCTCGTCTGCGGGGTCCAGGCTCCGTTCATCACCGGCGGGGCCGAGATCCTCGTCTCCGAGCTGCGCGCGAACCTCGAGCGCCGCGGCTTCCGCGCCGATGTCGTGAACGTCCCCTTCAAGTGGTATCCCGTCTCCGAGCTCGTGCGCCAGGCGCTGGCCTGGCGGCTCCTCGACCTCACGGAGAGCAACGGCACCGTCGTCGACCTCGTGATCCCGACGAAGTTTCCGAGCTTTCTCGCCCGCCATCCGCGCAAGGTGGCGTGGCTGTTCCATCAGCACCGCGAGGCCTACGACCTCTTCGGAACCTCGTACTGCTCTTTCACGGATTCCCCCGAGGACCGCCAGGTGCGCGAGGCGATCCAGAGCATGGACAACACGGCCCTCGCCGAGTGCCGCGCGATCTACACCATCTCGCGCAACGTCGCCGCCCGGCTCGATCGCTACAACGGGCTCCCGGGCACGCCCCTGTATCCGCCGCCGCATCACCTCGGCCGTTACCGGGACGACGGACCGGGCGACTATCTTTTCTACGCCGGGCGGCTGGACCGGCTGAAGCGGCTCGACCTCGCCATCGACGCCATGCAGCGGGTCCGAGGCGGGGCACGATTGAAGATCGCCGGCACCGGGCCGCTGGCCGAGGAGCTGCGGAAGCAGATCGTGGGATTGGGGGTCGAGGACCGCGTGGAGCTCCTCGGGTTCGTCGACGCCGACTCCCTGATCGCCCTGTACGCGGGCTGCCGCGCCGCGTACTACGCGCCGCTCAACGAGGATTACGGGTACGTGACGGTGGAGGCGTTCCTGTCCAGGAAGCCGGTCGTCACCACCGCGGACGCGGGCGGACCGCTGGAGTTCGTGACCGATGGCGAGACCGGCGTGGTGGCGGAGGCGGAGCCCGGGGCCATCGCCGCCGCGATCGATGCGTTCTGGCAGTTGCCGCCGGCACGGCTGGCCGAGATGGGTGCGGCCGGCCACGCGCGGGTCCGGGACATCAACTGGGACAACGTGATCGACCGTCTCACCGAGTCCCTCCGATGACGAGGGCGAGCCGCCGGCTGCGCATCGGGGTGTGGGGCCCGCTGCCGCCATCGTCTTCGGGCGTCGCCGATTACGTCGTGGAGTCCATCTCCCCGCTCCTCGAGCGGGCCGACGTCCACCTCGTGGCCGGGGACAGAAGCGGCGTCGACCCCGCGGTCCGGGCGCGCTTCGACGTGCATTCCGCGGCCGACGCGCCGGATGCGGACCTCGACCTCTACCACCTCGGCAACTCGCCGGATCACGCCTTTGTCTATCGCCGAGCGCTGCGTGTGCCCGGCGTCGTCCTCCTGCACGAGTGGAGCCTGCACCACCTCGTCCTCCACGAAACCGTCGAGCGCGGCGACCTGCCCGCCTACCTGCGCGAGATGCGACGCGCCCACGGCGAGCGCGGGACATTCGTGGGGCGCCAGGTCGCGCGCGCGCTGGGCGGCGACCTCCTGCCCGCGCTTTTTCCCCTCTCCGATCGCGTCCTCGAACGAAGCCTCGCTGTGGTCGCCCTCACCGAGGCGGTGACCGAGCGGGCGGCGCGGCGCATTCCGTCGCGGCCCCGCCTCCACCTGCGGCACCACCTCTCCCTCCCGCTCGATCCCCTGCCTTCGCGGGGAGGAGCGCGCGTCGCCCTCGGCCTTCCGCCGGACGCCCTGGTCGTGACCGCGCCCGGCCTGGCTACGGCGACGAAGGGGCTTCGCCCCGCGATGCTGGCGCTGGGAAGGCTGCGGCGCGATCATCCCGCCGTCCATCTCGTCGTCGCCGGAGGCCACGACCCCGCACTTCCCCTCGCGCTGTGGGCGCAGGACGCCGGCATGGCCGATGCCTGGACGCTCACCGGGCGCCTGCCACTCCCGGACTTCGTGCGCCATCTCTGCGCCGCCGACGTCGTGCTCGGCCTCCGCTTTCCGTCCCACGGCGAGATGTCGGGCGCGCTCGTCCGCGCCCTCGGGGTCGGCCGCCCCGTGCTCGTCACCGGCGGGACCCCGGCGGCGGACGAGTTCCCGGAGGGCATTGTGGTGCCCGTTGCTCCCGGCCCGCGGGAAGAAGACGAGCTCGAGGCGACGATCGGCCACCTCCTGCGCTCTCCCGCGTTGCGCGAAGCCATCGGCGGCCTCGCCCGCGAGCACGTACGCGCCCACCATGACCTGCAGGCGGTGTCACGCGCGCTGCTCGACTTCCTCGGCGACGTGCACGACCGGAAGGCGGCGCTCGTCGCCGCCGTCGCCCGGGAAGAGCCTGCCGGCCACGGCCTCCTCGCCTATTTCACCGAGGAGGTTCGCGCCGGGGCGCGTGATCTCGGCCTGATCGGCGTTCCCCTCGGCGTCGACACGATCCTCGCCGGGCTTGCCCCGCCGCCAGGGCAACCGAGGACGACGTGAGCATCCCGGACCTTTCCGTCGTCATCCCCGCCTATAACGAGGAGCGCCGCCTGCCCCCCACCCTCGAGAAGCTGCGCGCCTATCTCGGCGGAGGATCGATGAGGCACGAGATCGTGGTGGTCGACGACGGATCGCGCGATGCGACGGCCGACATCGCTCGCGGCCACGGCGCGGTCGTGGTCCGAAACGAAGGCAATCGCGGGAAGGGGTACGCCGCGCGGCGGGGAATGCTGCTCGCGCAAGGCCGCCGCCGCCTGATGTCCGATGCCGACCTCTCCACGCCCATCGAAGATCTCCCCCGGTTGATGGCTTCCCTCGACGCCGGCTACGACGTCGCCATCGCTTCCCGCGCATTGCCGGGATCCAACGTGGAGGTCCGCCAGTCCGCCTCGCGGGAAGCCATCGGCCGCATGTTCAACCTGTGCGTGCGCGTGCTCGCCGTCCCCGGCCTCCACGACACGCAGTGTGGCTTCAAGCTCTTCACCGCCGAGGCCGCGGAAGCAAGCTTCGCCCCGCTGCGGCTCGACGGCTTCTCCTTCGACGTGGAGGCGCTTTTCGTGGCCCGCCGGCGGGGTTATCGGATCGCCGAGGTTCCCGTCACCTGGCGCAACGACGAGGCGACCCGGGTTGGGCCGATGAACGGGCTCCGCGCCTTTCTCGATCTCGGCCACATCCGCGTCAACGGCTGGCGGGGGCGTTACTGACGCGGTTGTAGCGGATCCGCGCCGCGGCGCGCAGGTCCTTCACCCAGGCCTCGATCCGCGCGTCCAGGTCTTCCGCCTCCAGGCGCGCCTTCTCCTCCGCGTCCCCGCTGGTCACGCGCACCTGCGGGCGGAACCGGAAGTCCACGTACTTCAGGATCGTGGCCTGCCTCCGCGCCATCCGGCGCAGCGCGTCCACGTCCGCGACCCCGTGCGTGGAGAGCGAAGCCAGCGCCGCCGCCTCCTCCGCCGCGGTGAGCGCGGCCTGCGGAAGGCGGGTCGCCTCCCCGAACATCAGGTGCTCGTCGATGAGGGCTTCGAGAGCGCGCGCTTCGTCCGCCTCCGCGCCCACCTGCCGGGCGACCAGCAGCTCCGACAGCAGCACCGGCCGCGCATCGACCACCGCGAGCACCCGCTCGACGATCCGCGGGGCGGGCGGGGGCGGGGCGGCGGCGAGGAGCGCGGCCAGCAGGCTAGAAAGCATGGCCGATGGTCACGTGCACGTGCGAGGCGCTTTCGCCAGGCTGCCGGTCGAGCTTGAAGCCCCAGTCGAGTCGCAGCGGACCGAGAGCGCTGCGGTAACGCAGCCCGGCGCCGGCGGTGTACCGCAGGTCGGAGACCGTCATGTCCGAAGCCAGTCGATAGACGTTTCCCGCATCGGCAAAGGCGGCGACGGAAACGCCGCGACCGGCATCGACGCGGAATTCCGCGGTGCCCAGGAGCACGGCGTTTCCCCCTTCCGTGCGCACGTCGTCGACGCCGAACCCGCGCAGGCTGTAGTCGCCGCCGGCGAAGAACCGCTCGGGGATCGGGAGCAGCGCCGTCTCGTCCCCGAACGTCCGCCCCACGCCGATGCGTCCCGACGCGGCGAGGGTCACCCGCGGTGACAGCGGCCGGTAGCCGGACGCTTGGACAAAGGCCTTCGTGAGCGTGTCGCCGCCGAGCACGCGGTGCGAGATCTGGGCGTCGGTGAGCAGGAAGAACCCGCGGCGGGGGTCGAGGGGATCGTCGCGAGTGTCGCCGACGAGCGATGCGGACGGTCCGGAGATCGTGGCGGGGCAGAACTGCCGGTCGAGGGCGAGGCAGTCCTCGACCACGTTGTAGGTCCGGATCTCCTGGTAGGTCTGCCGCAGGACGAGGTTCCAGCGGGTGGACAGCGCCCACGCGGTCTGCACGCTCAGGCCGTAACGCGCGTAGTCGAACGCTTCCCTGTCCTCTTCGTCGCGGAACGCGGTGACGAACAGCTCCTGGCGGCGCCCGAAGAGGTGCGGCTCCCGGAAGGAGGCGAGGAAGCGGCTGCCGCGAAAGCTCATGCGCACGAACGCGGACAGGCGCCGGTTCATCCCGAACAGGTTGCGCCGCGTCACCTCGACGCTGCCGCGGACCAGGTCGCGCTCGCCGTAGCCGATCCCGTAGGAGACCGACGTGCGCGGCGCCTCGTCGACGCGGATGACCAGCATCCGCCGCTCCGGCGCGTCCCCGGCGAGCTCGACGATGGTCACCGCCTCGAACAGGCCGAGGGCGGACAGGCGACGCTGGGTCTCCAGCAGGTCGTCGACACCGAGCGGCTCGCCTTCGAACACCTGCAGCTCACGCCGGACGACCTCTTCGCGCGTCCGATCGAGACCGGCGACGACGACCCGGTCGACGATCGTCCGGGGACCGGGTGCGACTACCAGGCGGATGCGGGCCTCCGCCACCGCGATCTGGACTTCAGGGACGACTTCGGCGCCGAGGTACCCGTCGTTCCGATACGCGGTCGCGACGGCGGCGCGGTCGGCGGCGAGGTCGCGCTGGCGGTAGGGCGCACCCGGCTGGATTCGCAGCGGGACCGTGGCGGCCAACGCAACCGGCGAGGCGATCTCCACCGATGCCACTCGTGTTGCCGGCCCGGCCGCGCCCTGGAAGACGACGTCCGTCGGCCCGTCCCCCGTCGTCTCCGCCACCACGCGCGCGTCGGCGTGTCCAGCATCCTCGAGGGCGCGGGCGAGGGCGCGCTCGTCCTCGGCCAGATCGGCGTCGTTCACCGGGTCCGCCACGCGGGTGCGCAGTGCGACTGCCGAGGGCGCGGTTACCCCGTCGGGAACCGCGACGACCACAGTGCGCGCGATGGAGCGCGCCCCCGGGTCGACGGAGTAGACGATGGCAACGCGGCCGGGCCCTGCCTCCTCCGACAGCGCGACCGCGGCCTTGCGATGGCCGGTGCGGCGGAGCGCGGCCTCGATGATGTCGCGCCCTTCCTCGACGGCGTCCGTGCCTGCCGCGCCGTCGCGAAGGATGTCGCGTACGCGCTCCGCCACCTCGCCGTCGATGGCTGCGCCGCGGAAACGCACGTCGAAAGCCGGCCCCGGGTCGGCGCGGAAGAGCAGCCGGATGCGCGCGGCCGAAGGATCGTAGGCCTCGTCGAGCCCGACGGTGGCCCGCCACCGTCCCCTCGACCGCAGCGACTGGCGCATCGCCTCCACGGCTTTGTGCGCGCGCTCGCGGTCGAACGGCTCGCCGGCGTCCGGCTCCACGTGCCGTTGCAGCACCGTGGCCAGCCCCGGCTCGGCCGATTCGACGGCCGCGCTCTCGACCAGCACGTGGGCGCCGGCGGCAACGGTGAAGACGGCAAGCGCTCCGCCGGGCACGTGGCGCGCGACGGCAGCGACTCGCGCCTCGAGATACCCGCGCCGGCCGAGCTCGACGGCGGCGTCGCGGGCCGCCGTCTCCAGGCGCTCGTCCCAGAGCGGCTCGCCGCGGCGGAGTCGCGTGGCGTCGCGGATGTCGTCCGGCGAAACGATGGCATCGCCTTCCACCACCACCGCCGTCATCAGGGGCGCGGGGAGGACGCGGATCGTCACCGCCGACCCCCCGGCCGCATCCGTCTCTTCGACCACGATGTCCTCGTAGGCGCCGGTCGCATGGAGGAGTTCGACCGTCCGCCGCACCTGCGCCGGATCCAGCGGGCGGCCGAGGCCGATGTCGAGATAACGCGACACGTCGGCGGTCGTCCCTTCCACGGCCACCGAGATCACCGGCGGCGCCGCCACCGCCAGCGCGACGGCGAGCGCGGCGAGCATCACTCGGTGCGACGGAGGCGCAGGTCGAAGCCGAGACCGCCCGGTGCCGCCCTCGTCAGCAGGAGCGACAGCTTGTCCGACAGGCTGTATTCGAGGGAAAGCAGATGCTCGTCGCTCCCACGCAGCTCCTGCGAGAAGACCAGGGAGAGATCGGGAGTCAACCGCTTCCCCGCGGTGAGGCGCACCGTCGAGTTGCGATACTCGCCGCGAACGCCGACCGTGGGATCGATCGAGAAGCGGGAAAGACCGAGACGGCTCGCGCGCCGCTCCAGCCCGAACTGCTCGGAGAGCCGCCCGGCGGCGAGGGTGGCGGCGCCGGTGGCGGCGAGCTCGCTGCGGTCGCGCAGCTGCGAGGTGCGCTCGACCTCGCTCTCCTCGGCCCCGGCGAGAAGCGAGAGGATGCCGACCGTCGACAACGGCGGGTCCGACGTGAGCGTGGGCGTGACGCGGTCGAGCGTCCCCTGCGTCTTCAGGACGACGTTGTACGACCGGACCCGCGCCTCCGCTTCCACGTCGAAGAGGGGATCGATCTTCTGCGGGTTGGAGAAGTCGATGCTGCCGCGCCGGATGACGTAGGTATTCCCCTGGAAGTACACGCGGCCGCGGTCGATCTCCGCCCGGCCGATAAGCGCGGGGGCGTCGTAGGTGCCCTGCAAGGTGAGATCGGCGCGGGCCTGCAGGGTCGCGAGATTGTTGTCGATGCGCAGCGTTCCCGGGGCGCGGACCTTCACGTCGAAGCGCACGCCGCCGCCCAGCCGCGGGTCACCGGGGGCGGACGCGGGCTCGATGGCGAGCAGCTCCGAGGCGACGTCGTAGCGGCGTGTCCACACCGCCTGCCGGACGTCGATGGCGCCGGTCAGCCATTGGCGGGCCTCGTCCCCGAACAGGCGCAGCTCCGCGTCGACGGTGCTCTTCAGGCCTTCGGGATATCGCAGCGAGAGGCTGCGGCCGGTCCCCTGTACGTCGAACGTGGTGAGCCGGCCGGCCTCGTGCGCGGCCTGCCCCGACAGCTCCACCGCTCCGCCGCCGACCGTCCCCGTCACCCCGGTCCACTGCGCCCGGTGGGCATCGAAGGTGATGCGGCCCTTCACGTCCTCGATGCCGTGGGGGAATCCGCGCATGCGGATGCCGTCGCCGCCTAAGTCGAGGGTTCCCGCGACTTCCGGCGCCTGCCGGGACCCGGCGAGAAAGACGGACAGGCGCGCCGCCCCGTGGCCGCGCAGCTCGTTGGACACGAGGGACAGCGCGCGCAGGTCGGCCGCGCCTTCCACCGAGATGTCGATGGCGCCGGCGGGGGCCAGGCCCACCGATCCGCCCACGCGGAGGTCCGTTCCCTCGCCGGCGAGGTGGAACTCGCGCAGCTCGATGCGGCCGTTCCCCACCACGATCACGATGGGCCCGCGATTCGCGACCGGGTAATCGGGCAGGCGCAGATCGACGGCCGTGATCTCGACCTCCGCCGCCAGGTCCCGAGGGCGTGCGAGCGGACCGTGCACCGTCGCCCGCGCCGCCGCGGCCAGGGTCACCGTCGGAGGAAGGGCTGCGCCATGGACGCGCAGGAAGGAATCAAGGGGCGCCTGGGCCATGGCCACGGTGAAGGTGGCTTCGTGCGGAGCGGCGAGGGCGGCGCGTCCGCCGAGGGCCAGGTCGACGCGGCCCGACGTGCGTGCGGCAACCACGACGGCGCCGTCTCCGTCACCGCGGAGGTCCGCCACCAGCTCGCCCACGCTCTCGCCGGCAAAAGCGAGGTCGTCGCCCTCGACGCGCGCGCGCAGGCGAGGGCGGTCGAGACTGCCGAAGCCCACCGCGTGTCCGGACAATCGGCCGCGCCACCGGGACGGCGCTTCGGCGCCGGGCGCAAGCGCGGCCACCTCCACGCCACGAACCGTCACCTCGCCGTCGTAGGTGCCGTCATCGGTCGCCGTACCGTGGAAAGAGAGCGCTCCTCCCGCAACGGTCGCGGTCCCGGTCGTCACCTCCGTCACCGTGCCGCGGAGGATGGCGGACAGGTCGAGCGCGTCGTAGCGCACGCCGGAGAACTTCCCCGACCCGCTGCGGAAACGGGCCTTGCCCACGGGCGCGCTGCGGCGGCCCTGGAGGACGGCTTCTCCCGTCACCGGCCCCTGGAGATCGACGTCCCAGGCCAGCGCCCGCGTCAGATCCGCGGCCGGCCAGCCGGACAGCGCGACGCGCAGATCGAGCGCGTCCTCTTCGCCGAGCAGGCCCGTCTCCATCCAGCCTTCGAGCCGCAGCTCGGCGCCGTCGCGCCGCACCACGAGCGAATCCATCCGTATCCGCTGCGGCTCCGACGCGCCCGTCCATTCCGCGCGTCCCCACGTCACGCCCAGAAAGCCCACCTGCTGTCCGGTGAAGCGCCCCTGGAAAACAGGCGCGGCCAGCGATCCGCGCCACGTGCCTTGGAAACCGCCGGCGCCGCTCCAGCCCCCCGGCTCGACGGCGGCTGTGCCGAGCGCCTCGCGGACGCGCACGCCGAGCGCGTCGCTCGACCGGAGGTCGCGGCTCGACGCCTCGACCGCGAGGTCGGTCGCGCCGCCTACCTCGACGCGGCCACGCACGCGGGCTTCGGACTCGGGCGTGCGCAGCGTCGCCTCGTCCACGAACTGCGTGCCCTCACGGGCGTGCCACGCGATACGTCCGCCGAGCGGCGTGCGCCCGTCGGTAGTCGGCTCCAGGTCCAGCGCCAGCGTTCCGGTCAGCGCGCGGATGCGGCCCCGTGGCCAGCGCAAAGAAACCTCGCCGGTGGCCCCGGCCCCCAGCCCCGCGCGACCCACGCCGAACACGTAGGCGGCCAGCTGCTCCGCGTCGACGGTCGACAGCGTGGCGCGCAGCGTCACCTCCGCGGGGCGCGGCGGCACGTCCACGTCGAAGACGCCGGTGCCGTCCAGGAAGGAGGCGGAGAATTTCCGCAGGTGGACGCCTTCCGCATCCCAGCCCACCTCGCCCGCATAGCGGGAGACGTCGATGCCGTCGAACTCGCCCTCCGTCCCGCTCAGGCGGCCCCCGAGACGCACACGCGACCCGTCGACCCGCAACCATCCCTGGAAGTGCGCGGCGCCCTCGAGGCCGAAGTCGGTGAGGAGGACATGGCGGTCGACGATCCCGAGGTCGAGATCGCCGGACAGCTCGAGCTCCGCGCGGATCCGCGGGGTCAGGTGCAGCTGTCCCCGGTAGACGAGGTCGGTGCGCGGGCCGCGCAGGCGCGCGGACTCGATACTGAAGATGCCGTCACGGATCGCGAGGTCCATGGTCGTGCGGAGCGATAGCGGCGGCGCCTTGCCGAAGCGCGCATCCCCGGGGCCAAAGGCGAGCCGCCCCGCCAGCATTCCCGGACCACGCTGGGCGAGCCTGCCCTCGAACGACGGGAGGTCGAGGTCGAGCGGCACCCGCTCGTGGTTCACCCACAGCTCTCCGCCCTCGATCAGCAGGCGGCGGATGCGGACCTCGCCCCCGGTCCGCGCGCCGAGTCGCAGCCGCGGGATGTCGTCGCCGCCTTCCGTGAAGGCGCGGACGCGGATCTGCGGGCCCACGACACGCAGCTCGTAGAGATCGAGGCGCTGCTCCCACAGCGGACGCAGCGAGGGCGCGGCAACGATCAGCGGAATGTCGAGGAAGGGTGGATCCGTCGGCGTCTTTCCGGCGACGCGGAGCCCACGCACCTCGATCCGGAATGGAAAAAGAACGTAGCGCACGTCCCCGACGGTCACCACGCGGTCGAGGGCGGCGCCGAGGCGGCGCGCGATGAGATCCGACGACCATGCCGGCGCGCGCCAGGTGACCACGGCGGCAAACACCGCGAGGAGGAGGAGGGTCCCGAACGAAAGGCGGCGGAGGGTCACGCGGCAGGGGTCCCCGGGTTATTCGACGAGAATGAGGAGGGCGCCGCTCTCCACGGCCTGGCCTTCCTTGACAAGCACTTCGTGGACGCGCCCATCGCGCGGCGAGCGGATCTCATTCTCCATCTTCATCGCTTCCATCACGACCAGGCACTCGCCGGCGCGGACCTCCTGCCCGGACGCGGTGACGACGCGCACGATCTTCCCCGGCATGGGCGCCTTGACCTGGGCGGGCCCCGCCGGGGCCTTGCGATGGGGAGCGGCCGCCCCGCGCACGGCGGCGACGAGCGTCACTTCGAACGTTCCATCGCGCAGGGCGACCGCGTGGGTGGCGCCCTGGCGCAGGACGCCGGCGTCGTGGCACTGCCCGTCGACGATGAGGGTCGTGAAGTGCCGGGAGGTCG
>Ga0136617_10002514_pt1 | contig 16283 bp, 20 predicted proteins | sample AntDrymUQ3222106_2_FD_129672 | JGI IMG/M metagenome (GOLD analysis project Ga0136617, IMG submission 129672) | Polar desert sand microbial communities from Dry Valleys, Antarctica - metaG UQ322 (21.06) | ecosystem: Environmental > Terrestrial > Soil > Desert | place: Antarctica: Dry Valley...
ACCATCCACTATCGAGCCACCTGCACACCCGACCACGCGCGAGCCGTATCGCAATCCACCTCGACGCCACCCGAACGCCCATACCCCTGACCTGCACGAACGACTTTGCGCCTCACCCTGATGTTTGGTCCCGGACGATTGTCAGTCAGCGTCGGTCCATCTGGACAAACTGGCCGCCTCGGGGAACCTCTTAGGCGAGCGTAGGCCCTCACCGTTCAGCATCGGGTCATCGAGAAGTGCCCGAAGCTCGGCGAGCAACCGCGCGACGCGGTCGGCACGCTTCTCGACCAGCACGAACCGTGCGAGCTTCCCGCGCAGGTGTCGGTGCTCAGTCTGCGCGTTGCGGTACCGGAGCAGTGCCCGGATCGGGGACCCCGGCTCGTCGCCCTCGTACACCCCGGGGCCGGCGTAGCCCTCCGCGTAGGTGGCGTTCGGCCACCGCGAGAGAATGATCGGAAACCAGGAGGCTTATGAATAAGCCTCGATGACTACCGGTGTGGGAGGTCGAGCTCCGCCGCGAAGAAAGCCGACGCTGATTTCAGAATCGCGTTCGCCCGCCGCAACTCGCGGTTCTCCCGCTCCAACTCCGCCACCCGGGCCGCCGGATCGGTGCTCGTGCCCGGCCGGCTGCCAGCGTCGATCTCGGCCTGCGCGACCCAGGTCCGCAGGGTTTCCGGGCTGATGCCCAACCGCTCACCGATCCGCCGGCACGCGCCCTTGGCACTACTACCCGGCTCGGCCTTCGCGTCGAGCACCAGCCGGATCGCGCGCTCCCGCAGCTCATCGGGGTACTTCCTCGGCGCCGCCATCGTTCCTTGCTCCTCCTGGCTTGATGGTCTCCATCAAACCCGGTGCAAGACAGTGTGCGGTGGCCCACTACCCCGGAGAGATGGGGTGGTCGCGGGCTGTGGGTGTCGGGGCGAACATGTGGTGTCGCTGCTCGACGCTGCCGGGTGGCTGGTGGCGACGTTCGGTGAGGCCGCTCGAACCTGCCGTCGGCGGGCTACATCCCCGCTGTACGGTGGCGTGCAGGAAAATGAGGGGCGCCCCCGCGAGCTGCCAGGCTCCGGGGGCGCGGACCGAGAGGGAGTCTCGGACGTGGATGAGCCTACCGCTGACTCGGGCGACGACTGCACCATCGGTCGGCGGTTGCGCCGAATCCGGAACGCCCGCCGGAAGTCGCTCGCGGTGATCGCCGGGCTCGCCGGGACCACTGCGGGGCATCTGTCCCGCATCGAGAACGGGGAACGGGCGCTGGATCGAGTGTCGCTGATCGTGGCGCTGGCGGACGCGCTCCAGATCGCGCCGTCGGAGCTGATCTCGCTTCCCATCCCCGCGCCTGCCAACGGGCACACGGATGCCGCTATCGAGGCGGCGCGGAGCGCGGTGGTGGCGGTCAGTCGCAACCGACCCGGCGGGATCGTGCTCCCGGTGACGGTACTCAGGGACCGGGTGGAGGCGACGCTCAACGCCCACTACGGCTGTGACCCGGACAGCAAAGTCGGCGCCACGTTGCCGACGCTGATTCGTGACCTGCATACCAGTATCGCGGCCGGTCGGGACGTCGCCGAGCTGCTTGACCTGGCGGTGCTGCTGCACGCGGGAGCCACCGTCGGGTGGCTCAGGGTCGCGGGTGCTCCGCTGGACTTGCGTTCGGAGGCATCGCTGCTGGCGTTGAGAGCAGCGCAGGATCGTGACACACCGACCGCGCTGGGTCTCGCCACGTGGGGCGGCTTGTACGTGATGGTCACCGGGGGGGAGTTCGCCTTAGCGCAAGCCGAGCTGGATGCGGTGACCGTGCCGACGAACACCCCGGAGTCGATGCAGCTCGCCGGGACGCTGGCACTGTGCCGGTCATTTGTGGCCGCGGCGGACTCGCGGCCCCGTGACATGGACGCTCCATTGGAGCTTGCTAAAGAGTTGGCCGAACGCATCGGGGAGGGCAATGCCTACTGGCTGCGGTTCGGTCTCCATACAGTCGGACAGTGGCACATGTTCGCGGCGAGGGAGGCCGGGGATTACGAACGGGCCGTGAGCATCGCTGAGGCCCTGCGACCGGACGTGCCTGCCGACCGGTCGCGTGAGGCCGACTACTGGGCCGACTACGGACGGGTGTTGGCTCGAGTGCGGGGACGACAGGACGACGCCGTTCGCGCGCTACGCCGGGCGGAGCTGATCTTGCCGCACCGCGTGCAGCGGGACCCGTTCGCCCGCGAGGTCCTCGCGGAACTGGTCTCACGGGCCAAGCGGGACGCGGTGGGCAGGGAGCTTCGCGGCATGGCCTACAGAGCGGGTCTACCCGTTTAGTCCCGCCGCCGAGGTGATGTTGTTCTGTCGGCAACAGGGCGGACGGCATCGCTCCTAACGTCCCGCCGCATGTTCGCTGCGCTATGCACCGCCGTGTTCGGGGAAGGCAGACACCGGCCCAAGGGCCGCCGGACACGAGACGCGGTCCCCAAGCTCCTGACCGTCGAGATGGTCGATGCCTCCACCTTGCAGGCGCACCTTCTGTCGGCCGACGCCGAACGTCGCGACGGTGGCGGTCCTTACATCGCGCTGTGCGGAACGGACGTGACCCCCGCGGCGATGGTCGAACCCGGACGCGGCTACTGCCGGTCATGCAGCTCCGGCACCATAATCCCTATTCGGGAGACCCGGTGAAGCAGCCGGCGGGTGCTGCGCCCGGGGCGGCGGCTGCCCAGAGTCTGGCAGGCAAGACGGATGACGTACTGCTCCGAGCCTGCGCCGCCGAACGGGCTGGAACTGCCGAGGCGATTGACGGCCAGTACAAGGAATGTATGACCGCGTTTGACCAGGCGTTGGTTGGCCTGGCGTTGCCAGCTGGTCGGAGGTCGCCTGAGTCGCCGGCTTACTACTTCGATGAGGGGGTGGTTGCCAGCAAGCAAAGCGACTGCTTGCTTCGGCTCGGCAAGCCAGCAGAAGCCACCGCCAGTGCTGAAAGAGCACTATTGCTGTTCGACAATTCATTTACCCACGGTCTCGCCTACTGCATCCTTAATTTGGGGACTGCCAGGTTGCTATCCGGTGAGGTTGAAGAAGCGGCGCGAGTTGTTGGTGAGGGAGCATTACTGGCGGCTCGCATCCGCTCGGCACGGCTGACGGGTGAAGTCAAGACTGCCCGGGGGCGGTTGCAGCCGTGGCATGGTAGGGCAGCAGTCAAAGAACTGGATGAGGGGTTGCGGGGTATGGGATTTGGTGGATGAGTTGCCAGGATATGACCGGCTTCCGGTGTTGTGAATAAGCCTCAGTGTGTCGTCTTGCTCGAATCGGCGGCTATCCGGGTGCACGCGTGTTGGGTCGTGCCCATCGAGGTCGTCCGAGCTGACCCCATCGAGACTGCGTCGCTTCGGTTCAGCCTCGGGTGTGCGCCGCGGCCTCGAAGGCGTCGCGGGCGGCTGGGACGCTGCTACGGCCGACTCGGGTGAACAGGTCCAGGTCGTGGGTGGGGCGGGTGGTGAGTTGCTGTGCGGCCAGGGCTGCCCCGTCGGCGAGGAGGAACCCGTCGCTGGCGGGCAGGGAGAAGAACAACCGGGCCACGCTCACCTGGAATGGGGTCAGCCCGGTTGGGACATCAGGCACTCATGCCGCCGCGGCCGCTGCCTGCTCGATCAGTGGTGTCCATGCGGCGCGGATGTCGCGTGGCAGGACCAGGTCGTTCCAGAGCTCGACCAGGAGCACCCCGTCGAGGTAGGTGAGGATGTCGTCGGGGGTGCCTTCGCGGAGCACGATCTCGTAGACGCGTGTCCGGTGGGCGCGGTCGTGTAGGTCGAACGTTCGGGCGGGTTCTGACCAGTTCAGGTGCAGTGGCAGCGTGACCGTGGCGAGTGCGTGCGCGGGAGACAGGCGGGGAAGCAGCGATGGCACCGCGACGGTCCGTCCTTTTGGAGTGGGGTGCTCGGTGAACTCCACTCGTGCAGTGGCGGTCAGTTCGAAGCCCGCTGCTGCGAGTATTCGGGAGGCGGTCCGCAGCGTGGGGGAGCGGTGGCCGTGTTCGTAGGCCGAGAGCGTCGGCCGCGATGTGCCTGCGCGTTCGGCGAGTTCGTCCTGGCTGAGCCCGGCGCGTTGCCGTACCTCCGCCAGCATGCGTGCGGGGTCCATCATATCTCCAGAGGGTATCTGATCGGATACGTTATGCTGTCGGCGCGGTTAATGGCGAGGTGCCGCGAGCGCGAGCGGTGTTGATCGCCTCCTGAAGGAGGCCGTGGGATTGTGCCGCCCGGTTTCGCATCGCACTGCGGGTTCGCAGGGCTCGGGTGTACGGGTTCGGGTCAGACCTAAACAGCGCCATGAACGGGGATCGCTGCGTGGTACTTGGATCAGTCGTCTTCGGGAGACGGCAGGGTGTCGAGGAGCTGAGGTAGGTCTTCGGTCAGGGTCTGCCAGAGGATGTCGAGGTTGATGTCGAAGTAGTGGTGGACGAGGCGGTCGCGCATTCGGGCGGCCGCAGCCCAGGGCACGCCGGGGTTCGCGGCGCGGAGTTCTGGGCTGAGGTGCTTGGCGGCTTCTCCGACGATCTCGACGAGCTTGGTCAGTGCGAGCCGGAGTAGCTTGTCGTCGTCGAGTTCTGCCCGATGCTTGTCTTTGCTGAAGGTGACGGCTTTCTCCGCGGCCTCGGTGAGGTGGCGCAGGCGGACCTGTCCTCAGGCTGCATAGAGCGGGCGGGCGGTAGAGGCGACGCGGTCGCGGAAGTACCGGCTGAGGTCCTCGTAGGTCCGCAGCTCCACCTGACGGCCGATGGCAGCTTCGAGTTCGAGTTCCATCTGGGCGAGGTGGAGCAGGCCAGGTGTCCGCCCGGGTTGGAACTCGACGAGGAGATCGACGTCGCTGACCGGTCCGAAGTCCGCGCACAGGGCGGATCCGTAGAGGGCGAGCCGGCGGATCCCGTGGCGCATTGCGAACTCGTCGAGGAAGGAGTCCTCGACGATCAGCCCTTCTCGCAGCTCCATGTCATCATGCCGCACGCACCGGCGCTGGGCCTGAGGTGCTTCGATGTGCTCACCGGATGGGCGTCCGCGCCTCTGTGGGAGACAGGTCGACGCCTCTGTGGGAGACAGGCCGACGAAGATGTCGACGTCCCATCGCAGGCCGGGGTCCACGAGCAGATGGAGGGCGAGTTCGACGATCGCGCCGTCGTGAGGGTGCCACATCCGGTCGCTCTCGCCGAGCAACGGTCCGAAGGCGTCGATCGTCGGCTTCCAGAGGTTGATCCAGTTTCGGCCGGGCCCGCACCGGAATCCGATCACAGCCGCGACGGCGGAACCGGTCGGCACCGGTCGGGCTCCTGCGGCCGTCAGCTGATCGTGGATCTGCTGCTTGTAGGCGGCGGTACCCGCCGAGGCGGTCGTCCGCACTCGGCGGATCGGACGGTCTGTCGACCCGTCCACCTGGCGTGCGCTGTCGAGGCGCACCTGTGACCGGCCGCCGTGTCGTTTGGTAGCTCGAGCCGATACGCCTCATAATCCGTCAGGTCGTGGGTTCGAACCCCACCCGCCCCACCATGGTAGTCTTACTAGAACCCTGGCCCACGAGAGCTAGGGCTGTTGAGACTGACAGGTTTTCGGTAGCGCCGTACCCGGTTTCGGGTGCGGCGCTACTGCGTTGTGGGGTGTGGAGGGCTGTGCGTGGCCCGGTGGCCTGACTGGGGCGCTCGCGGCCGGGGGTGGTGTCGGTGTCTTTGGGGTAGCCCTGCCACACGCTGTACGCCTCGGCTAGGACGTTGAACGGCTCGCGTAGTTCGTGGCCGGTGATGGTGTCGCCGTCTACGTAGAGCTTGGTGAAGATGGTTCGGTTCATGATCGTTCGGACGGCTTCGCTGCCTGCCTGGTACATGGTTTGCGGGTCGGTCATGAGGTCAAGCGCGAGGGTGAGGAATCCGATACCGTCGTCTAGTTGGTGCTCGGCGTGCTCCAACGTGTGTTGGATGCGTTTGCGGTCTTCGCGGATGGTGGCCAGTTTCTCGCGGAGTGTGTCCTTGGGCCATCCTTCCTCGGCGGCGAGGTCGAGGAAGTAGCTTTCTTTACTGTCGAGCTTGTCTAGGTGTGCGGCTAGCTTGTCGCGCATGTCGTTAGACAGTTTGCTACTGTTCGCCGCTGCCTCAGTGATCACCGAACGCACAAGGGCACGGAACTTTTCGGGGAGCCCTATGCGGGCGTAGTGGTTGGTCACGGCTTGTTCCATGACCTCTACGGGTACGTAGGGGTGGTCACAGGTGCGGTCTTGCCGTCCGGTGCAAAAGAAGTAGTAGTAGACCCCGCCGTGCCGGTTCTTGGTGCGTTGCACAATAAACCGACGTTTGCACCGGTTGCACCATACGGTGCCTTTCAGGTAGTGCGGGTGGGAGCGCTGCCGGATACCGGTGCCGCTGTGGGTGTCGAGCGCCTTTTGCACCCGGTCGAACAGCTCTTCGCTAATGAGTGGTTCGTGGCGGCCTTTGTATTCCACACCCTTGTACACGACGTACCCGCAGTAGTAGCGATCCCGCAGCATTTTCCACATGGTTTGCAGGGACACCGGTTTACCGGTGCCGGGCATCCGTAGACCGGCATCGGTGATCTTGTCCCGAATGTGCTCGACGTTGGAGAATTTTCCGGTAGCGGCCAGCTCGAACGCCATCACGATGTACGGGGCGCGGTCGGTGTCAACGGCAATAGTGTTGACCTCGTAGCCGTCGATACGGGTTCTCGTGTTGAGATACCCAAGTTTCGCTTTACTGACTGTGCCGCCGTTTTTGGCTTTGTTCAGCATTTTGGTAGCGATGTCGGCGCCGTTACGGCGGACCTCTAGCCAGTTGAAAATGTCGGTCATGGCTTCCATGGCCTCACCCATGTCGCCGTCGCCGAAGTTCTCTTTCGCCGAGACGATGCGCACGCCGAGCTTTTCCAACTCTGATTTAACGGCCACGGCTTCCTTGTAATTGCGGAAGATGCGCGATCGCATGTAGATGATGACGTAATCAACGTCGCGCTGTTCCTTAATGCGCCTGAGCAGTTCCTTAAATATTGGGCGCTTTTCCATCGACTGGCCAGACTGGCCCGGCTCGATGTATTCTCCGACCTTGACCGCGCGAAGCTCTCTACATTTAGCGTCGCAGTGCTCCCGTTGTGTGGGTATCGAGTTTCCCTCGGGGTCAATATCGGTGGCGGTGTGCATCTGCCGTGCGGTAGACACCCGCAACAGATACACCGCCCGCTTTACCGACACTTCGCCGGTGTCCCTCAATGCTGACATTACTGTTCCTCCGTCGCGGTGTTGAGGTGTTCTCGTAGGCGGGGGCCGTGTTCGTCCAGGGCAAGGGTGGTTATGTCCCGCCACAGGTGCGCATAGGGCGGCACATGGGCCAACGCGGTAGCCCAGTGCAAACCCAGTTCCCGCACGAGACCGAGAAACAGGTCAGGATGGGGCAGCGTGCCCCGAGTCCCATCCTCTAGGCGGCTTACCGCGCTGGGCTCGACACCGATACGCCGCGCAAGCTCCCGAATCGAGTAGCCCCGTTCCCGGCGTGCCGCGCTCAGGTATGCGCCCAGCGAGGGGGTTGGTGTCATCGCGGTACCTCCATGGTCCCATTCTCCCACAACCGTTGCCGTCTGGCAACACCTATGGTGCATGTAGTTCGTCGATCATGAACGCCGCCGCGCGGTCGTGCGTCGTGGCCGTGATCACGTCGTCTGTGGCACCGAGTAGGCCGGTGATGGCGTCGGCCCGTTGCTGGTCTGGGGTGGTGAACAGGACGCGCGGGGGCGCGCCGTCGGGGCCGACGCCGCCGGAGGTCAAGAAGTCGCGGTAGGTGCGGATTTTGGCGCGGAGCCGGGGAATGGTCTCTGTTCCGGTGTCGATTTCTAGCCACCAGCAATGACCCAGTGCGCCAGTTCGCGCAATGACATAGGCGTCGGGGCGGAGGTAGGCACCGCCCCCGACTGGGTGCCAGCAGTGCGGCTCACTCACAAAAGAATGCACATGAAACCCGCCTCCCCGGCTGCGTTCGATCAGGCCCACATATATGCCGCTAATGCTCAATGTATGGGTGAGGAATAGGTCACCGGGTGTATGGGAGGGCTGTTTCCGAGCCGGTGGCGGTGCGTTGTTCACAAGCGCTAGGAATCGGTGGCCGGCGGTGGTGAGCGTGTACACGTGCCCGGCTGAACCGGCGCGCACTCCCCCGATACGACGGCCCAACATGGCCACCAAACCCAATTGAGCGAGCCGCCCCATGATCCGCCGCCGCACGCGTCCGACGCTCTCACCGGACAGCTCAGGGTCGGCTAGGAGCCGGTCGAGCTGCGCGCCAGACAGCAGACGAACACGGGCCAGGTGGGGGAGGGGAGGGGTGTAACGGGGCGTGAGTTCGTCGGCCAAGAGTAGTGACCCGGCGTCATCGGCCGGTTGCACACCCAGGGCGTGCAGAATCATCTGGCTGGCGGCGATGAGCGCTTCGTCGTCGTCGGTGGTGATCTGGGCGGGTAGCACCCTGTCTTCGGTGAGCACGACGCAGATCACCGCGGCCAGCAACACCGGGGGCATTACCCGATACCGCCGGGGCGCGCCGGGGGCGAGTGCGGCGGCGAGCCGGTGAGCGGTGGGCGCGGGCGCGCCGGGGGCCAGGCCGATGCGTTGCCAGGTGAGCAGTTGCGCACACGCGGGCAGGCCCGGCCGGGCGCTGGCCGGTAGCCCCTCGGCGGCCAGTACAGCCACCACCGTGGTCAGCAGCGCCCCAGGGTCATAGACAACCCCCGCGCCGGGGGTGGGTGGGGCGTCCAGGACGTAGCCCTGGGGTGCCGTGGGCAACGCCTGCCCCGGCTGGTTGTGGCCGCCTCGGATGCGGTCTTCCACGGCGTCGCCGAGCCGCTCAGCTAGCTCCCACGCTCGCTCGCCGTGTTGGGGCTGGTGGCCGCCGTGGCGGAGCCGCCCGATCGTGACCGTCAGCGCGACACCCAAACCGACGATCAGCAGCAGCACCCACTCCTGGGGTAGGGGGAGGGTGGCGTAGGCCAGCAGGCCCAACACCCACCACAACAAGGGTCGGGCCGCCCGAGCCCGCCACCACCCCACCAAGAAACCGATCATGACTGTCCACCCTTCCCGCCTGGTCTGTAGGCGGATGTGACGGCGCAGGTGGTCCCGCGCCCGGATGCCCAGGACGCCAGCCAGAGGGCAGGTCCGTCCATGAACGCCGGAATCCGGGACGTCCCGGAACCACCGGAACCACCGGAACCACCGGAGCCGCCAAGACCGGGGGAAACCTGCGGCCTCCGGGAACTCCCGTACCAGGTAGCGGCGTTAGCGTGACCGCTCACCGTGACCGCACCCGATGCGAAGGTGTCGCGATGCCTGCCACTAGCCGACCCTTGGCTGGCCCCCACCCGCCCAGCCGCCAGACCCACCGCGGCGGGCGAGTTCGTGGCGGCCCGCAACGGCGGCACCGACGACGACAACAGTCGAAGCGCGTAACCCACCTCGGTACCCACCACACGAGACGCCACTATCACCACCCCCATACCATCCATAGTTGCGCCACGATTGGCGCTACGATGATGATCGTCATCACCCAACGCCACACTGCTTGCCAGCCAAGCAACGACAACACAGCCATGTCGGAACCTCTTCTTTTGTGGCGACCACCCACGTGGCCGCATGAGACAAATTCTCGCCCCACGGGCTGGTATAGTACTGGCGTATAGCGGTGAGTTTCCTGTCCGATCACGGGTAGTCTGGTGGACGTTTTCTGGCACGAAACTGGCAGGAAACTGGTATAAGCCCACGTCAAGACCGGTCCCAGACCGCCTATGGCAGCAGGGCTCTGATTGTGCCCGCGTTGGGCTTGCCGCTAGGACGTCACACCGGATGTCGGTGATAGGAAGTCCAAGGAGCGGGGGTTACACCGGGTTTAAGGTGTCTGTTTCTGGCGTGTTTACAGTGCGGCGAGTGGTGTGAAGTCGGTAAATCTCGATGGTCAGGTCATACAGCAGAGCCCCCTCATGCCAGTCACGGCGCCAGGTATCGGCTTCTAGATCAAGATGCCGTGCCGCGATGCGTCTGCGGTCTTCCAGGGTGCGCCCCAACGTGCCCGGTGGCAGACACAAAACGGTAGCGATGGCGTGTCCGGGGCTTCCTCCGATGGCGTCGGCGGCTTGGCGAATGACAGTTTCGGCTTTGATAGCACGGTCGCAGGCAGACAGGTGCGGGTGTGGCGCAGCGGGAAACAGCAGCTCGATCACGTCGGGGGTGTGGCGCAGTAGCCGTGATGCGCGCGCCCCGTAGCGCAGTGCGCGCCGAAGCTGCCGATACAGCGCCTCAATATTGAGGCGGCATATTTCCGTCATTGGTAGGCGCCTTGATACGTGGGTGAACTATGAATTCTCCATCGCCGGATGCCCAGAACCTAGACAACGAGACGACCCGATCCTGCGACTTTTCCCTTTAATTCTCTAGAAAATTCGATGAGGTAGCATCGCGGTTGCCGATGAGAGACATCAGAGCGGGAGCGCGGTATAAGCATCATGACTCCGTGTTCGTGAACGGCGCCGCTGGCGTATCGCTCGCCGGTGCAAGCGGCAGGGTCTTGCGGCTTTCCCGCCGGGTATAACGGTTGGTGGGTGAGGGCATCACCCACCGGATAGGTGGGAGCCAGAAGCCGAAAAATGTCCATGTGATCAGGCACAGCCAAGCCCACCACCATCTGCTGTGCTCTAACGCACCCATCGCGAAGGCGAAGATCACAGCAGCAGCACCTTGTAGGAACGCAACGCCGCCTACCTGCCCCATTGCCCACACCAGGATCGGTGGGATTGCTGTTGTGCAGCTTGCCCATGCATCAGGGCTCCTAACATATGGGGGGTGGGTGTCAGGAGCACGCGCAGCCGGCGTGCTCCTGACACCACTGGGCGTTGGCTTAGACCGGCAGGTTCACCATCTGCTGGAGCCAGATGGCTACGTCGTGAGTTTCCATCAGCGTTTTCCTTCCGATAGCTGCGGGTGGGTTGTCGGCCGACACCTGCACGCTCTCGAACAAAAACACGTAAAACTACCCAAAGACCGCACAAATAGTGGGTTAAAAGCCCCAGAACCAGGCCACGAGCACCGTAGGAGCAGCTCAGGGACGTGCTCGCTCCCACCGGACACGTCAACCGGGCGTGCTAGCCCTACCGCCGGACGTCACTAGATCAGGTGATGCCCCAGGCTGGTGTTCAGCAGAGACAATGGGGCTGTGTCAGCACCCCAGACCGCGCAGGCCGCCCAGCTCGCTGGTGAGCTGGGTAAATGCCGACAACGAGGACTAGACAAGCTTGATGTCGATACCCCGCCGCAGTCACCTATCAGAGCCGAGCAGTTGGAGTCCCTGACGCGCGACTACTGCACCCGTACGGCACCGGAGCTGCATGGCCGGATCGCCTGCATCAAAAAGCTACTCAACGACGCACTGGATGCATACGGTAACCGGGGGAACCACGCCGATGCTGACCTGATCACGACGCTGTTCTTCGGGGACCCCAACACTCCAAAGGCGCTCAGCGCCGGTGAGATGCTCAAGCTGGCTATGAAGCAGCGCAATCTGGCTGATGAGAAAAAATTCCAGGAGGACCGGCGCCTGGTATTCGCTAAATTCGCCGAGTTCCTCATCCCATTTGCTTCTGAAAGCCCGGTATCTGCCTCTGAAAGCTCTCCAGCTCACCGACCACGCGCAGCGGTGATAGCCGCTATCGCGCTTGTTGTGCTAGTAGCGGCCGGGGTGGGCATTTGGTGGAACATCAACCAGCCTATCCAGAGCACCGCAAGCACATCCGGGCCTAGCCTGCCCCCTTCGACGAAACAGATGACACCTCACCCGCCGCCCTTGATACCGGGCAGAACCTACACAGAAGCCGTCAGTTCAACCGCAGGGGCCAGAACCTACACCAACCCCTACAACCTTTCCGGGGAAGGGCCACGTATTGACAACGGGAAAAATGTGCAAGTGTCGTGCAAACTCACGTTTGCGAGCCCTGGCTCGTCCGGTGTTGGCCTGTACTGGTATAGGATCGCAAGCCCACCATCAAACAATCAGTACTACTCGCCAGCCAACTCATTCCTCAACGGCGACCCAATCAAAGGGTTGGTTGATGAAGCCGTACCCGATTGCCCAGCGTAAATATTGCAACCTTAAACCGACGCATTACACGTCGTTGGTGCCGCTATCCTTCCCGCCAACGAATACCATAGGCAAATCCCTGACGGGGATTATCGAACGCGGCGCAGACCTCACCGAAGCGATCCGGCGTCAAAACCCTGGCTGCCGGTTCGCGATCATAGATCACCGCAGGAGGCACCTCTGTAAGAAGCCACACTGAACTGGGAAGCCGTGCCGTGTTGAAGCGGACCCTCAATTGGAAAAAGTCGCTGCGCCGTAGCGGCACATGCATGTAATGCGGCACCATCAACTGACCCGGTGGAATCCTTGTCCGGAGCGCATACTCGTGACGCTCACCGGCGCGAAGAGGTTTCGGCAGGCTGATCACACGTCTAAACTGGCTCTCCGACGGATGGTCTTGCAACCTCAACGCCCCGCCATACACCAGTTCGGTATCAAGCACATGCGCCGAACTAGGGTCATCGCGATGCCGTGGAACACTGATAGACGCGCTTAACTCCGCTAGCCCATCAACCGTCGCCACAATCACCCGCTCCTCAAGTGTCTCCGGAGATTCCATATCTAGACGCAATACCACTTTCAGTGACTGCACATACCAGCCATTTGAGTCAGGGCGCTCAGCGTCTTTGATCAACTGCTCTGCCAGCAGCCGCAGCGCCTCATCTAGACGTCGGCCCATCGTGCGCGCACTGTACTGACGCTGTTCGGCAAGCCAGGCCAGTCGGTGCTCCAAAAACCGCTGCCCCGACCCCGGGTCCAAGCCCAGCCCCACCGACGCCACAACCCGCATATCCTCCGGCAGCCGCGTCAACGCCTCACTGAGACGTTCAGTGAGCTTCCCGCGGCACGCGACAGCATCATCGTCGGCAGCGACCCCGCACAACCCCCGCAGCCCCCGGCCAACACGGGCATGCACCCCCTCGCCCAACATGCCCCGCCCACGCCGCAACCGCACCAACTCCCCAAAGATCACACCAGCAGCAGGCGCCACACCCACACCCACACCCCCACCCCCTCCCGACCGTCCCTGGCAGGTCCGCCCCAACCCGCCAACAAGCCGCCACCCCTGGCAACGATCCTGCCTTGTCCGCCCCGTGACCCCCGGCAAGTATGGACGACACAGACAACGAACGGGGCTAGACATCTCCTCCAAGCTGCTCGACGATGCGGCGTCCTGCGGCGCATATGTCGATGTGATCCCGTCACTGTCCGATGGCAGTCGAACTTTAGGTAAGCAGGATATATATCAATGCCCAATTGAGAGTGAGATCTACGTGAATACTCCTGTGCTTCTCCTGGTGGGCGGTCGAAGCACCGAGCATGATGCGTCTCTTCACGGTTATCAACGGGTGGTGAAGGACATACTAAAAGAACCCGATCGTTTCAGTCTAAGCAACGTAGTCTACATCGACCGTTGGGGGTCTGTTCGAGTATTTGACGGACCTTCTTGGCCTTTAACTGAGGACCAGTTGCTCGCCCCACGGCCAATTACACTAACCGATGCTCTTGAGATGCTTTGCCAATCGCGTAGCTTCATCTTCTCGCTGTTGCATGGAAACGAAGGCGAAGATGGTTGCTGGCAAGGTATAGCGGAGACACTCGGACTGTACGGCAATTTCGGTCCGGTTCTTCCGTCATCACTTGGCATGAACGAGTATTTTCAGTCAATAGTAGCGACAAACCTCGAACCCGAGTTGCGCACACCACGCAGTTGGCTGGTTCGGTCTAGCGACTCTCCAAGTATCATTGCCAATATTTGTCAAGAACTTCAAGATAAGCCCGCCGTAATAAAACCAAATAGAATGGGAGCATCGCTACTTACCACGATGCTACTAAAATATTCTGAAGAATCACTTAAAACAGCAGTCAGTCAGATTTTTCCATACGACGATCAGGCGTTGGTGCAAGAATATATTGTTGGAAAAGAGATTACGTGTGGAGTACTTCGAGAACGGGATTCTTTCACTAGACTTCCAATAATGCAACTGTGCACCCCGCACAATTTCCTTGGTCACACTGAGAAGCACCAGTTGCTCGACTTAAGAATGACATTCATGCCCGAAGATCCACTGACGTCGAAGGTACGAGCCATCTCTGAAAGATTATTTCAAGACCTAGACATATATGCCTTCGCTCGATTCGATTTTATTGTTCGCAATGACGAGATCTTTTTCCTGGAAGTTAATACATTGCCAGGAGTTAAGAATGGCAGTTTTTTCCCTTGCATGTTGGAATCGATTGGTAAGAACCTCGCAGATCTGATAGACATTAGTATAGACCAGCACCAAAGAATCGCTATGCGCAATAAATTTTTGCCGTACCGAATATGCAATCACAAGTAACTTTAGTCGACCTGGTACCCCTGAGCATGACCTGCGATCAAAGGAACCCCTGCAATGGAAACAAGATCTCCCTGTTTGCTGCCGCCTCCTGTCAAAACACCAGTGGTGAGATTGCAGAACCACGGATGGCGGCGACTCTCGATAAAAGATGAAAGCAAGCAATTATCGGGGGCCTTTAAGTACAGGGGAAATTTTCACAAGGTCAGCGCGTTGCCGTCGAATGCTTTATTGGTTGCCGCCTCCACAGGAAACCATGCAGCGGGGCTTGCTATAGCCGCGTCGGCAAAGCGACTTCAATTTATAGTTTTCGTTCCGACTGGTACTTCTACAGCGAAAATTGAACGAATTCGACATTTTGGAGGCATTATAATTCCGGTTAAAGGCGGTTACAGCGAGTGTGAAGCAGAGGCTCGTTTATACTGTCAGCATGAACGAGCAAATTTAATTCACGGCTTCGATGATCCGGATATCATTAGCGGTCACCAAAGCCTCTTCCGAGAAGTTGAAGATCAAATAGGATGTCCTGACGTTGCATTTGTTCAAATTGGTGGCGGTGGTTTAATATCTGCGGGAATTAAGGAATGGTTTAACGCTCCTACGCAAATAATAGGTATAGAACACGAAGGCGCGCCCGCAATGCAAAAATCGCTAGCCGCTGGTCGCCTAATAACGCTTGACTCGATTGCAGGCATAGCTGAGGGGTTACTCGTAAGGCGCGTTGGTTCACTCGCTTTTAACGCGTGCACCGCATATGGATTGACCGTTAGAATTGTAAGAGACGCAGACATTTATAAGGCCATGCGCATCTTGTATGATGAGGCTGGTATACGGGCGGAAGGTGCGGGAGCGGCAGCTGTAGCGGCAGCACTAAAATCTCCTGACCCGCAAAAGGAGGCATTGTGCGTTGTTACTGGTGGTAATATCGACGAGTGCACATGGAACAGCTATACAAGGGAGAGCACTATTACGGACCTCGACGAGCCCTATGGGGCACTCATGATTTTGAGGTGATGATCACGGTGCATTAGCATTCTTACCCCGGACCGTTACTGTGCGAATCGGCGTGAGATAATAACAGCGTGCGCACAGAGAGTACCCTTACTGCCAACGTTCCCTACTATTCGCAGTGGGAGTCGCGGCAGTTAGTTCCTGCTTTGCTTAAGGGATCAGTGCGGGCCATCGAGGACCCACTTTGGAAAAATTCAGGGGCACAATCAGCAGATGAATACGAGTACTGGTCCTGGCGTATCTGTGGCATTGCGTGCTTCCGTATGGCACTCGCGCATTGGCGCGGCATAAACGTACCCTCAGTACCCTTAGCTAAAGAATGTTTGAATGCCGGTGCTTACGTTCGCAAAGCCGATAAGTTAGAGGGCCTTATTTATGCGCCCTTTGCAAATTATGTAAACTTGAACTGGGGTATACGTGCCGAAGTTCGCGCGTCGTTGAAGACAGATGAAATAGTCAAAGAAGTTTGCACAGGTAGACTAATAATGGCTTCGGTACACCCCGATATTCGTGACCCTAGCGTGGGTCCTCCTTGTCGGGGTGGTCATTTAGTTCTTATCGTCGGCACCGAAGCTGACCGTGTCATTTTCCATAACCCATCGGGACTTCCAGGTCTATCCCAAGATTTCGCTAAAATTCGATACGATGACTGGGATCGGTTCTTTGCGGGTCGGGGTGTTGTTTTGGCTACGATTTGACAATCGCGTTCATGATTATGCTACACAGTTTGAGGGTGCACCCGAGCAAGATCGTCCTCGCAAGCTGTCCCTCCAGATTAGGCTCCCGCATAC
>Ga0136617_10002515_pt1 | contig 16278 bp, 16 predicted proteins | sample AntDrymUQ3222106_2_FD_129672 | JGI IMG/M metagenome (GOLD analysis project Ga0136617, IMG submission 129672) | Polar desert sand microbial communities from Dry Valleys, Antarctica - metaG UQ322 (21.06) | ecosystem: Environmental > Terrestrial > Soil > Desert | place: Antarctica: Dry Valley...
GTGAGCGCCGCCGGGCCGCCCCAAGGCGCGAATTGCGCCCCCCTCGGGGGCAGCGCAGCGGCCGCATTGGCAAATGCGGCCGCAAGCGTGGGGGTCCACCCATGAACGACGGACTCGCGCGTCGCGTCGCGGACGCCGGGCTTGACTGGATCATTCCGGATTGGGAGGTGTCCGCCCGCGTCCACGCATTGTCGACGACGCGCCACGGAGGCGTCAGCTCGGGCACGCAGGCGACTCTCGACCTCGGCCCCGGATCGGTCCCTACCGGCGCTGCCGCGGCGTCGATACTGGAGAACAGGCGAACCTTGGCGCAATTTCTTCCGGCACCACCGGTGTGGCTAACGCAACGGCATGAAGCCGACATTGCGGAGATCGATGCCTCGAATGCTGCAGCGATGATGGCGTCGCCTCCCGCGGCCGACGCCGCGGTGACGCGCGAACCGAATATCGTGCTCTGCGTGCGCACCGCGGATTGCCTGCCCGTCTTATTCGCTGATCGTGCAGGAACGACGATCGGTATCGCTCACGCCGGGTGGCGCGGACTCGCCGCGGGCATCCTCGAAGCGACGGTGGCGACGCTGCGCTGCGCACCGGCGGAAATCGTTGGCTGGCTTGGACCGGCGATCGGCCCGCGTTCGTTCGAGGTCGGGCGCGATGTCTACGATGCCTTCTGTGCGGCAGACGCAGACGTAGCGCGATGTTTCCGGGCGCACGGGGACGGTAAATGGTTCGCGGACCTATATGAAATCGCCCGCAGGCGGCTCGCGCGACTCGGCGTGCGACGAGTGACCGGCGGTGATTACTGCACGATGCTTGAGGCCGCTCGTTTCTTCTCCTATCGCCGCGAACGCGATACGGGGCGCATGGCCACGTTGATCTGGATTGAAGCGGAACGGCTTTCGCCTTTGTCGTGACGACGCTCGCTTACACGCTCGCCGCTGCGCTGACCGGCGGAGTGCTCGCCACAATCGCCGCCGCGGGAACGCTGGCGCTATCCGCTGGCTGGATCTCCCGGCTGGTGTCCTTCGCGGTGGGTGCGCTGTTGGGCGCAGTGTTTCTCGAACTCCTCCCGCACGCGCTTGAAACAGGCAGCGCCGAACGCGTGATGGCAACAGTATTGATCGGCCTTCTTGCGTTCTTTCTACTCGAAAAAATGGTGCTGTGGCGCCACGCGCACGGCCATGCCGAGCCCCACGCTGACGCGGCCCGAAGCGAGCACGAGCGTGCACAGCGCGCGCGGGACACCTCTGCGCACGGCGTCACTGCTGGGCGGCCGGGCCTGTTGATTCTTATCGGTACCAGTGTGCATAATTTCTGCGACGGCGTCGTGCTCGCCGCAGCGTTTCTGGCGGATACGCGCCTGGGTGTTGCGACAACACTCGCCATCGTCGCGCATGCGGTGCCGCAACACGTCGGCGATTTCGCCATCCTGATCGAGTCGGGATTCCCGCGGGGCAAAGCGTTCGCGTTCACTGTCGCCGCCGGCTTCGCCACGGTGGTCGGTGCGCTAGTGGGTCATTTCGCGCTGGCGGGAATGCACGAAATTCTGCCGACGGTATTGGCCGTCGCTGCCGCCAGCCTGCTATATGTGGCCGTCGCGGACTTGATTCCCGGCCTGCACCGGCGGCCCGAACCGCTCGAAACCTTGAAGCAGATCGTGTCAATCGGGCTCGGCCTTGCCGTCATCGGCGGGGTCGACCTGCTGCTCGCGCACTGACTGCCGCGCCCGGTCCTCGCGCAAGCGATGCCGACGCAACGCGAGTGTCGCGAAGAGAAGTACCGGGGCCACGCCCACGAACAGAAAAAACGCCCCACCGGCGAGGGCGCTCGACAGCGTCAGAGACATGAGCAGCGTGACATATATCCACGCCATGATCACAATGTGCATGTTTGGCTCGCGCCCTACGTCTGTCGCGACCATGCCGACAATATCAGGCGTTTCGGAACGATGCGGGCCAATGCGGGGCCGCTTAAGTCACCACCGACCTCTTCCTTGTTCGACCTACACGCACTGACTGAACTCAACACGCGCTTCCAGATACGTTTTCAAGCGCTCGCCGATGCGACGCGGAACGGTACCGCGCCACCGGCGGATCTGGTTTCAGCCGCGAATGCGGATCGCCGTTTCCACGCCCCGGCCTGGCGCGAGCAGCCATTCTTCTCCTGGCTTGCACAATCGTATCTGCTCTATGCTGAGTACGTCAGGGAAATGACGCGGCTTGCCAATTTGCCGGAGGACGGAAGACGCCGGCTCGAGTTTGCGACGCAGCAGTATCTGGCTGCGATTGCGCCGACGAACTTTCCAGCGACAAATCCCGAGGTCGTTGCCCGCGCGTTCGCTACCGAAGGTGGGAGCTTGACGCAGGGCATTAGAAATTTGCTCGACGACGCGCAGCGTGGCCGGATTACGATGAGCGACGAACGCGCCTTCGCCGTGGGCGGGAACCTCGCCGTCACGCCTGGCAGCGTCGTGTACCGGAACGATCTGATCGAGGTGATCCAGTACGCTGCGGCCACGAAGCGCGTACACGGCCACCCGCTGGTGATCATTCCGCCGTGCATCAACAAGTATTACGTTCTCGATCTCAGGCCCGAAAACTCCTTCGTCCGCTATGCGGTCGCCGCCGGCCACACGGTGTTCATCGTTTCCTGGCGCAACATTCCCCCGGAGCAGGGCTCGCTGACGTGGGACGACTACATCGAACGCGGGACGCTGCGGGCGATTCGCCTGGCGCAGGAGATCGGCCGCAGCAAAACAGTCAACGCGCTGGGATTCTGTGTCGGCGGCACGATGCTCGCCGCGGCGGTGGCCGTTCTCGCGGCGCGCAACGATCGCAGTGTAGCCAGCGTGACGCTGCTAACCACGATGCTCGATTTCGACGATCCCGGGGACATTGGCGTTTACATCTCTCGCGAGCTTCTTGCTGCACGCGAACCAGCCTTGATGGCGGGGCAGCGCGTGCATGGCCAGGAGCTTGCCAGCGCCTTCGCAAGCCTCCGCGCGAACGATCTCGTCTGGCATTACGTGGTCAATAATTACCTGAAAGGCACGATCCCACCCGCCTTCGATCTTCTCTACTGGAACGCGGATTCGGCGAATCTGCCCGGACCCATGTACGTCTATTACCTGCGCAACCTTTATCTCGACAACCGGCTGCGCGAACCGGGCTCTTTGACGATGGCCGGAGCGCCGATCGACCTGAAGCGCATCGCGGTTCCGACGTACGTGTTAGCGACGCGCGACGACCATATCGTTCCTTGGCGCACCGCTTATCAGACAACTCAGCTGGTGGCCGGTGACACGACGTTTGTGCTGGGCGCAGCCGGGCACATCGCCGGCGTCATCAATCCGCCGAGTCCGCCGCGGCGCCACTTCTGGACCAATGACCTGATCGTCGCGGAGGCCGACGAATGGCTCGCGCGCGCCGCCGCCACACCCGGAAGCTGGTGGCCGCACTGGAAAGACTGGCTTGGCTCCCGCGCGGGACCCGAACGCAATGCGCCGCGCCGCACGGGAAACGCGACGTACCCGCCGCTTGACCCGGCGCCCGGCCGCTACGTTCTAGAATCGCCAGGCTGAACGGTGCGATCGCCCTCCTCGGACCCGGAAGCCACGGTGCGACCGCTGCGCGTCGGGCTCTGCTCGGTCGAGAGCCGACGGGCGCTACGCGCCTTTGCCTGCGGCCGGCTCTCTTACTCGCCCTCCTTGGACCCGGAAGCCACGGTGCGACCGCTGCGCGTCGGGCTCTGCTCGGTCGCGGCGACGCGCCCTCCACGCGGGTCAGCGAGGTGTGTGGTGTCGAGCTGTCGGGCCCCACTCGGTCGCGCGGCGACGGGCCCTACGGGCCTTGCCTCCGCCTGACGGCCTCGGCCGCCGCGCTCACTCGCGCCCTCTCGGGGCTTGGCTTCGCCCGCCGCGCCGTAACCGGACCGGCGAGCACTGCGCTAAGATGTTCCTGCGGTCTCGTTATTTGATGCAAACGGCACGATCCGAAAATTTCATCGGAGACGCAGGGTCCAACACAAGAAGGAGCAAGCCATGGCAGAAAGCAAATCGCGCGTCGCGCTTGTGACCGGTGGGATGGGGGGGTTGGGCGAAGCAATCTGCATCAAGCTCGCTGCGCTTGGCGACACGGTGGTCACGACACATTCGCCCGGCAATACCAGAGCCGACGAATGGCTTGCCAATATGAAGCGCCAGGGTTTTTCCTTTACCGCTTATCCATGCGACGTTGCCGACTGGGAATCCAGCGCCGCGTGCGTCAAAAAAGTCTCCGAAGTGGCAGGTCCCATCGACGTGCTCGTCAACAATGCGGGAATCACGCGCGACATGACGTTCAAGAAAATGGACAAAGCCAACTGGGATATGGTCTTGAAGACCAATCTCGATTCGTGCTTCAACATGACCAAGCAGGTTTGCGATGGGATGGCCGAGCGCGGTTGGGGCCGGATCATCAACATCTCGTCGGTAAACGGCCAGAAAGGCGCATTCGGACAGACCAACTATTCCGCGGCGAAGGCCGGCATGCATGGCTTTACCAAGGCGCTAGCGCTCGAATATGCGCGCAAGGGCGTTACCGCAAACACGATCTCGCCCGGTTACATCGGCACGAAGATGGTCATGGCGATTCCCAAGGAGGTGCTCGATTCGAAGATCGTTCCGCAGATTCCGATGGGACGTCTGGGAAAGCCCGAAGAAGTCGCCGGACTCGTCGCATATCTGGCCAGCGAAGAGGCCGCGTTCGTGACCGGTGCGAACATTTCGATCAACGGCGGACAGCACATGTTCTGATCACCGGCGGGTCGTCGTGTGCAAGACCAATACGAGGAGCAGGAATGGTGAACGGTAAAGCGGTGCAATATCTGCGCAAGCTCTCGGCTGCGCTCCCCGCGTTGCTCTTTGCGGGGTTCGTCGCGGCGCAGGAGGCGTATCCGTCCAAGCCCATCACGATGGTCGTGCCCTTCCCGCCCGGGGGCGTGGCCGATATCGTCGCCCGTCCGGCGGCGGAGGCAATGTCGCGCGTCCTCAAAGTGCCGGTCGTCATCGAGAACCGCGCCGGCGCCGGCGGCGGCATCGGCATGGGTCATGTCGCGAAGGCCAAGCCCGACGGCTACACGGTACTGCTTGCCCTGTCGTCGATCTCGATCATTCCCGAAGCGGACAAGGTCACCGAGCGCACGCCGATGTATCAGTTGAACCAGTTCGTTCCGATCGCTCGCTTTACCGCCGACCCGACCGTGCTGGCTGTGCGCGCGGACAGCCCGTGGAACAACGTGCAGGAGTTCGTTGCCGATGCGAAGAAACGGCCGGGGGCGATCACGTTCGGGTCATCCGGCAACTACGGCACGATGCACATGCCGATGGAGATGTTCGCCGGTACGGCGGGCGTCAAGCTTCTGCACGTTCCGTACACCGGCGGAGGCCCGGCGGTCGTGGCACTGCTGGGTGGCAACGTCGATGCGTTGTCGACTGGACCTTCAACGGTGATCCCACACGTCAAGGCCGGGAAAGTCCGCGTGCTGGCGTCGTGGGGTGATAAACGACTCGCGTCATTGCCGGAAGCCCCTACCTTGGCGGAATCGGGATTCGACTCGACGTTCTTCCAATGGTCCGGGCTGTTCGTGCCCGCGGGGACGCCCGATGCCGCGATCGCCAAACTGCGCGAGGCCGCGCGCGCCACCGCCAACGATCCGAAATTCATCGGTGCGCTGGCGAGTGTGGACACGCCCATTCAGTATATGGACGCGCCGGACATGCAGCGTTTCTGGGATGCCGATGCGAAAAAACTCGGCGATGCCGTGCGGCGCGTCGGGAAATTGCAGTAATTTTGATTCTGTCCTGGCGTGTCGTTCGCGCGACGAATGCTCTCCTACTAACCTCACCTTCTGCGTAGCCAACCCAAACCAACAAGCCCGATTCCGATGAGTGCGAAGGTTCCGGGCTCAGGCACCGCCGAGGCGTTGGGAGTGCCTACGCCGGCTCCTTGTGGCGACTGACGGGGTTCCTCTCGCGGACCGTTTCGTAGATTTCTTCCCAACGCTCGATTGCCGAAGGGTCCACCAACCACTCGTCGATGAGGCCCTTTGCCAGCGCACGATCTTCGACACTCAACCCGGCGATCATCTGAAACGTAAAGTTGCTTTGATCGAGGTAAAGCGCGCGGATCAGCTCGCTCAACCCGTGCGCGGAAGCCGGGTCCCCGGCTATTCTCGCCCGGACTGCCGCAAACAGACTTTCTACGCCAGCTTCGGGCTCTCGTGAAATTGTCCCTGCTACCTCAGCGGCGTGGTCGTCCCGCGCCGTGACCGAAAGCGACGCATCGTCAATATCGGTGTCGGCCTCGCGCTTGACGACCAGCGTCCCCGGCGTGCGACTGGCTTCGATAAAAGGCTCTTGCAGCGGAGCGAGGTCGGCCCCCGCCCGATCGAGCCCTCGGGTCGCAAAGTACTTTCGCGCTGAAAAGATCAGGAGGATTACGCTGGCCAGCCACAATGCCGCGGCGAGCGGTATCCAGCTTTCCCACCCTGAAGCAAGAAGTTGGCTCACGGCTGGGGTGTGCCGAACACCATTCTAGCTCGTGGTCTTAGCGCGTCTGCAGCCGCTCGCGGAGCCAACGCTCGCGGCGTTCCCAGCTATCGTCCAGTCGCGCCGATGCCGCATCCTGCTGCGGACTCGGGGGTGCGGGGCGAACCAAACCTAGTGCCACCGACGCATTTCGATCGGCTGGCCCGTCTGCCGCGATCGCGGGCGCCGAGCTTACAACCTTGGGCGGTTCCGGACGCGGGTTGGGCACAGTGGCCCCCCTTGCAGACGCCGAACGCACCACCCGGTGCGATTCGGGACGCGGGTTGGGCACAGTCTCGTTTGCTGACGCCGAACGCACAACCCGGGGCGGTTCGGGACGCGGGTTGGGCGAAGCTACTTCGTTCGTAGCCGCCGAACGCAAAACCCGAGGAGGATCGGAGCGGGAACCCGCCGAATTTGTCCCGTCAGCGGGCGCCGAACGGGCGATCCGCATCGGTTCGGAACGAACGCTCGACGGAGTGGCCGCGTTGGCCGGCGCCAAACGCACGACGCGAGATGGATCGGAACGTGGGTTGGTCGGTTGCTGCGAGATGTCACTTCGAGCAATTGGTACGATGCGTTTCCCCTCTCCTGTGCTCGTGCTGGGAGCGCTCTGCGCAAACTCCCCCCGCGGCATTGGCAGGTGCGGTGACGCCGTGCGTGGAATCGGCACCCGCGGCGATGCCGCCTGTGCGATCAGACTTTGTGAAGGCCGACGCGACTCGGGCGTAGACGATCCATGGCGGGGTAACGCCCCAGGTCGCGGCTCGATGCTGGCGGCAGAGGATTGCGATACGTCCGCAGGTGGACCTGAGGGTCGCGGTAGGTCAGTCAATCCGCTGTGGCGTGACACAGCTTCGCCGGCAACAACCGCAGGGATGGCCGTGTCGCGAGGGTCAACCAATGGCGCACTGTCGGAAACCGGCGCGCGCTTGCCGGCCAGTTCCTCCCCACGAGTTCGTGCAGCTACAAGGGTTTGAGCATCAATCGATGAGTATGCTCTAGGCCGGGCGGTAGCCAATTTGCCGGAACTAATAGAAGAGTCACTGCCGAGCACCGCGATTCCGGCCGATTCCATCGGCACAATCAGTTGCCTGGCCGCGCTCTCGGGTAGAGCATCGGCCTGCGGGCTGTTCGCCACCCCAGCGGTAGTAGCGAGCAAAAGGTCGTGCTGCTGGACACCGGCCAGCGCGGGCACAGCATCGCGCTGAAAGTCTTTGGCGCGATCGATGGACGCTGCAGGCAGAACGATCTCCTGCTGGTCGCCGGCGCGCACAGTCGCTGTGGGCAGTGCAGGATCGCGCGGCGGTTCTTTCGCTCGTTCGACCGGCGTTGCCGGCAGAGTGATAGGCTGCTTGTTAGGCGCTGACGTTGCGAGTGATGCGAACTCCATCCAACGCGGTGTCAGCATGAGTCCCAGTACGACCGTCCAAACGACAACGCTGACGAGTGCAAAGGTTGTCAGCCGCCGCCACCGCTTCGAACCGTATTCGCCGCGCTGCGAAACTGCGACAGACGTTGGACCACCGACCGCGTTATCAATATGGCCGACGCCGGGGTTGGGTGCCCTATCTGCACGGTCATCCAGCGTAACCTTAGCGGCACTCAGACCGGACGCGACGCGTTCTGGCGCTGAAGGCCGCCCCGCAGCGAATGGTTCGCGTTCGCCTTGCCCACTGCGAAACGCAGCGCCGTAACGTTGAGTTACCAACCGAGACCTCCGCCTCCGAATATCGAAATCAAATCAGCCGAATTTCAACGCGCGGCCGCGACGACGATCAATCGATAGTGTGCGTCCTCGTCGGTCTGAAAAATCGTGGCGCCGGGCGCAACGGCTTTGATGGCGTCGACGATCTGCAACTGCGATCGCGGCACGGACACCGAAAAGTCGCCGCCGTATTCCCGCGCCATGCTGTCCATCCGGGCGAGTGCCCGTGCCGCGCGCGGATGTAGTGTTCCGTCCTGTGTCAGCATCTCGTCCTGTCCCACCTCCATTTTGATCGATTGCATGACCGGGACCTCGGCCGACTGACCGCTTTCGTCGCGATAGGGGACGCTTTCCATCGTCAGCGTTGGATTGAACCCGCTCTCGGAGCGAATTGCCGCGGCTTGGCGTTCCGCGATTCGCCCTTCGATGATTTTCCCTCGCTGATAGCCGAGAGCGCCACCGATCAGTGCGCCCGCCGCCGTCACTGCGGCCCGGTCCGCTCTAACATGCGCGCTCAATAGATTGCCGGCGATCGCACCGAGACCGGCGCCAACTCCGAGCCCACCTGGTGCCGTCGCACATCCGGTTGTCACTAACGTGAGCGCTAACACCAGGAATTTCATGTTCATGCCAGTATCCTCCCAAATAGTGCTGTTACAACGACTTCACAGACTGGTACGCATTGCTGGTGGAAGGTAACGTACTTCAGCCGTGAGCGAGGACCTGATTAGAAGGATTAGAAGTCCAAGTCGGCGCCCCCGGGGGACTTTTAGCCCGTGCGCGTTTCCTGAAATGTCGGTGTGTTGCTGAAGTCGGTGTAGGACCGCCCGCAAAGCCGTACGATAAACGCTCGAGACGTGGAAACCGCCGACACGACTCTCACGGTGATTGGACTGATTTGCAGGAACAACCGGAACTGCCCGGATCCAACGAAGAGGCAAGGCCCGTAGGGGTCAACGCCATCGACGCGCTTCTACCCTACTCCCGCATCACCGAAATCACGGCGTCGGGCAACTGAAAAAAAACCCCGCCGAAGCGGGGCTTTAGAGGCTGTATCAATCAGGAGGAGGATCGACACAGAAAGGGCATCATCCACGCAGGATCCCCGTCACCGCGACGCGCATTACGCGGCCTTGCGATTCTTGGTGGCTTTGGCGGCAACAGCGCGGACGTTGGCGTCCGTCATATTGACCACCTGCTTGCTCGCATTTTGAAACTGATCGAACGCGGCAGTCGTCGCAGCGATCGTCGATTTGAACGCGTTGACGGCGACGTCAGATCCCGTCGGCGCAGATTTGCTGGCATGATCGACCCACGCGGTTATCCCTTTGGTGTACGTCGCGAACGCCTGTTCGGCGAACGCCGAATATTCCGCCTGAGCTTCAGCGGCGATTTCGTACAGGTCGCGCGAATACCCGACTGCGTGCTGGACCTGCGCTTCGGCGAACTTCGTGCGCAGAACGGCCAGGTCTTGCACATCTTTCACCGATGCCACAGCTTGCGCGCCTTCGACACCTTGCGCGAGCGCGGTCTTGGCGGCGGTAAGATTGAAGGTTACGAGCTTTTCGGCGTTCTCAAGCGAGAGCGCGGCGAATTTGATCGCTTGCGCAACGTTGACTTTGCTGAATTCGGCGATTTGTTCCGATGCGTTGTACATGACTCTATCCTTAAAATGGTTGATCGAACGGTCCGACTTAGTGACCCCACGGCTCGCAATCGTGCTTTGGGCGCAACGCGCTCTGTGGGTCATTTTTGAGCGGCCCGGATCATTCCTGTGGAACGGCTCCGCGGCACTGAATGCTGCACCGCACAATTCGTATTATGGAGGCCCCCAGCGCCTTCGTCAAGAGGTTTTTGGTGCACTGCACCAAAATTAATTACAACGGGGGTACAAAGTCAAATCTAGTCAAATCATAGCGTTATAATCGGCATCCCTTTTCCGGAGATCGTTAATGGCCGATCCGGTCCGAATGATCAAGAAATATCCCAACCGGCGGCTGTACGACACCGCCAACAGCGGCTACATCACGCTGGCGGATGTTAAGCAGATGGTGCTCGACAACGTCGTTTTCCAGGTCGTCGAGGCGAAATCCGGCGAGGATCTGACGCGCAGTATCCTGCTGCAGATCATCCTCGACGAAGAATCGGGCGGAGTGCCGATGTGGAGCTCCGAAATGCTGGCGCAGATGATCCGGTTCTACGGCAGCGCGCAGCAGACGATCATGGGCCAGTACATCGAGCAGAACGTAAAGGCGTTCATGACGATCCAGAAAAAACTGCAGGACCAGGCGAAGCAGGTCTATGGCGACAAGATGCTGCTCACGCCGGATTTATGGAAGCAGTTCATGCAAATGCAGGCACCCGCGATGCAAGGCATGCTCGGCAACTACCTCGAGCAAAGTGCCAAGGTGTTCATGGATATGCAGCAGCGGATGCAGGAGCAAGCGCGCGGCATTTTCACGGCGTTCCCCTTTCCCAGTTACGGCGCGGGACAGGCGGCGCCAGACGATGAAAAAAAGCGTTAGAACCCTGGACGCGGCGCAGCATCCAAGGCGTTGTTCGCGCGTTTGTTGCATCGCGTCGTAACGTGGACCCTATGACTTCCGTCGCCCCCAGGCGCTCGCCGCCGCCTGCTCCGAACGATGCTCCGCGGATCGGCTTTGTGTCGCTGGGCTGCCCGAAAGCGCTCGTTGATTCCGAGCAGATCCTGACGCAACTCCGCGCGGAAGGCTACGCAATCTCCGCAACGTACGCAGGCGCGGACCTGGTCGTCGTCAATACGTGCGGCTTCATTGATGCAGCGGTTGCGGAATCGCTGGACGCCATCGGCGAGGCGCTGAACGCAAACGGCAAGGTGATCGTCACCGGGTGCCTGGGCGCGAAAAATGGCGGCGCCTTCGTGCGCGAGGCGCATCCGAATGTGCTGGCCGTAACGGGCCCCCACGCAACGCAGGAAGTGTTAGGCGCCGTGCATGCGCACCTGCCGCGACCGCACGACCCGTTCGTGGACCTCGTGCCAGCGCATGGCATCAAACTGACGCCGACGCATTACGCCTATCTGAAGATCAGCGAGGGCTGCAACCACCGGTGCTCGTTCTGCATCATCCCATCGCTGCGCGGCGATCTCGTCAGCCGGCCAATCGGAGACGTTCTCGGCGAAGCCGAGCGGCTGCAACGGGCCGGGGTCAAGGAGATCCTGATCGTCTCGCAGGACACCAGCGCGTACGGCGTGGACGTGAAGTATCGCTTGGGCTTTTGGCAGGGCCGGCCGCTCAAAACGCGGATGCTGGAGCTTGCACAAGCGCTGGGGGAGATGGACGTGTGGGTGCGCTTGCACTACGTCTATCCGTACCCGCACGTGGACGACGTGATCCCGCTGATGGCCGCAGGCAAGCTGCTGCCGTATCTCGACGTGCCGTTTCAGCACGCGAGCCCGCGCATTCTCAAACTGATGAAACGCCCGGCCAATGCCGAGAACACGCTGGCGCGGATCAAGCGTTGGCGCGCAATCTGCCCGGAGATCACGATCCGTTCGACATTCATCGTTGGCTTTCCTGGCGAGACCGAAGCCGAATTCTCCGAACTGCTCGCGTTTCTCGAAGAGGCGGAACTTGACCGCGTCGGGTGTTTTGCCTACTCGCCAGTCGACGGAGCGGCTGCCAACGCGTTGCCGGATCCGTTACCGCAGGAGGTGCGTGAAGAACGGCGAGCGCGCTTCATGCAGACTCAGGCCGGCATCAGCGCCCGCCGTCTGCGGGCGAAGATCGGAACCACGCTGGACGTGCTCGTCGACGCCGTGCAGCACGGCGCGGCGATCGCACGGTCATCGGCCGACGCCCCCGAGATCGATGGCGTTGTGCACATTGCCGATGGCGCGAACCTGCGCATCGGCGAGTTTGTCCGGGTCACGGTCACCGGCGCCGACGAGCACGATCTGAGGGCGCGAGTAAGCGCGGCGGCTTAAGGCCCCCAGGCCGAGGAAAGGCGCGAAGGGCGCGTCGCCGCCCGACAGAGAAAAAAGCCCGACGCGCGGCCGTCGCGACCTAGCAGCCGCGGCGAACGAGGGCCCGAGTGAGCAAGCCGGCCGCAGGGAAGGGTGCGTAGCGCCCGTCGGCAGCCGAGTGGTTGTTTGTCTCGCACCGGCGGGATGCGCTTTGAGCGTTTTGCTGACTTTTGCTGATTGACCATTTGTCGTGTCTAGTCATATAATGTAGTCATGAAGCACGTCGCGGCCGCCAAATTCAAGGAGCGCTGTCTTGCGTTCCTCGACGAAGTTGATCAAGAAGGAATTGTGATCACCAAGCGGGGCAAGCCCGTTGCAAAACTGATTCCGTACGGTGCTGACTCCGCGAGTCTTGTCGGATCGCTCAAAGGCAAAGTCGAGATTCGCGGGGACATCCTCTCGACGGGCTTGAAATGGCGTGCTGAACGTTGACACGCATGTCTTGCTATACGCCGTCACGGGGGCGCTGCGGCCGCGCGAAGCACAGCTATTGAGCGTTCACCAATGGAGCATTTCGGCAATCGTATTCTGGGAGATCGCAAAGCTCGCGCAGCTTAAGCGGATTTCCATAGATTTGGACGATCCTGATGTTGCGCGCGTGCTCGGCAGATTGCACGTATGGCCGCTAACGCGCGAGGTCGCCAGCGCGAGCACGCGCCTCGATTTCCGAGGCGATCCCGCCGATGAGTTGATCGCGGCCACCAGCATCGTGCACAAAGTCCCCTTGATAACGCGGGACCGGGCGCTGCGCGCCTCCCGGTTGGTCCCGCTCGCCGGCTGAACCCTTGCGCTACCTTATGGCCCTTTACTTGGCGCCCGCGCGGCGGCTTGAGTTCAACCTCGCGCGAGTGCAAGTTGCGCGAGATCGCGCACCAGTTCCGCCAGGATTTCGCCGAACGCAGTATTTTGCGCAGCAACGTACGCGTCGGCCGTATTCGCCTTGACGGTAACCTTGCGAGCGTATTTTTTCGACCAGGCCGGCGCACCACTGACAGCATTGGCGCGAGTCAGGTAGTAGGTCATTTCCAGCACAGCAATCGACGCGGGTGCATTTCGCGTATCGCCATAGAGCGCCCCGACAAAGCAGTCGACGACCCAATCGGCCTCGGCCGCAATGCCAGGCGGGGACACGGCAGCGAACACATTGGCGGCAATGAGCGCCCGCGCCGTCGCGTCCCCCACAATCGATGATGGCGGCACCAGGAACTCATCGTAGAAATCCGATTCGTATTTCAGCTCCGCTTCGCGGAAGACGAACGGCTTGCCGCGAAACGGCGCGGCGACGGTGACAATTCCCACCCGAGCGGTCCCCGCATGCGTCGTCGTGACGGCGGCGGGCAGCGTCGGATCGAGCAGAAAGGCCTGCTTGACCGGCGAAGGCCGGACGAACGAGCAGCCCGCCGTAAGCGCGGTCACGATGGACACGAGCGCAATCACGCGGAAGACGCTGCGGCCTGCAGAATTCATGGCTTTAGCTCCAGTGGACGCGGCGGCGATCCAAACAGGATGTTTGCGGGATAGCGTTTCGCATCCTCCGTCAGATCGCGCAAGTTGTCGGTGATCTGCCGCAGGTTTTCGATCGTCGACGCAAGCTCCGCTTCGCCGCCGCCCAGAATGCGGTCGAGGCGGCCCAGCACGCGCTGCAGATCCGACACGCTACGCACGATCTTCGGGTCGTTCACCAGTTGATCAACGCGCTTGATCGCAGCGGATGCATCTTCGGGCAGCTTCTGCCATGCCGGATTCGCGAGCGTTTTGCGTAGATCGGCATTGCTCGCGCGCAATTCCGCGAGTAGTCGGGTTGCCTCTTCCGAGATCTTCTTGGACTGAAAGCCATCGAGTGTCCTTTCCATTTTTGCCAGCGTGCGATCCGCGCGCTGCGAGATCCCTTTGGTATCGATATCGCCGAAGCGCTCGTTCACCGTTGCCAGCAGTGTATTGACGCTTTCGATCGTCCCTTCGATATCGATTCGGCGCAGTCGCTCGATGATCTCCGACGCGGCATTGACGAACTGCTGGACCGTGGATTTCGCGCTGGGGATGTACAAGGACTCTGGCTTCCAGTCGTATTCGAGTTCCGGGTTGGCAATCGGGTCGACATAATCGATTTCCAGGTAGCTGGTGCCGGTGATCCCTTGCGGCGCGAGCTTAACGCGCAACCCGCGCTCGATCTCGAGTTGCGCATTCTGCGGATTGGCCAGATCTCCCGAGCGTCCACCGATGAGTCTCGGTTGGAGCTTTGCCTCCACCAGCACATAGCGATGCCGTTTTTCGGCCGCGACCGTGCTCTGGTATTTCACGTAGGAAAAACTGATCGTTGTGACCTCACCCACGACAACACCGCGATACTTAACCTTCGAACCGATATCGAGGCCTTGCACCGATTCATCGAAGTACGATTCCATCCCGATCCGCGGTTGCAGCCAGCGGCCGGACCCGATGATCAGCAATACGGCGACTCCAGCGGCAATCGCGCCCAGGACAAAAAGTCCGAGCTTGAAGAAATTAGCTCTGCGGCTCATGCGTTGGTCAACTTAAGCGTCGCCCCGAAGAACCTGCGTACATAGGGTTCGCTGCTCGTCTCGCGCAGGTGCCGCGGGTCGCCCTCTGCGATGATGCCTTTGCGCTCCTTTTCGAGCATGATCACGCGATCGGCGATCGCAAAAATACTTTCGAGTTCGTGCGTGACGACAACGAAGGTCACGCCGAGACTGTCGGCGAGTCGCAGGATCAGCGCGTCGAGTTCGCCCGACGTGATCGGATCGAGCCCGGCGGAGGGCTCGTCCAGGAACAGGATGATCGGATCAAGCGCCATTGCCCGCGCGATCGCCGCGCGTTTCTGCATGCCTCCGGAGATTTCGGCCGGAAGATGTCCGGTGAACTGTTCCAAGCCGACTAGCGAAAGCTTCATGCGCGCAATAAGGTCGATCTCGTCGTCACCGAGCGCCGTGAAGCTTTCCAGCGGCAACCGGAGGTTCTCCAGCAAGGTCATCGACCCGAACAACGCGCCGGATTGATACATGACGCCAATTTTGCGCAGGATGCGGTCGTGGGTCGCCGCGCTCGCGGAAACAATATCGTCGCCGTCGATCAGCACGCTTCCGGAAACCGGTTCAAGTAGCCCGATCATGTGCTTCAAAAGCGTGCTCTTGCCGCTGCCCGAGCCGCCCAGGATGACGAACACTTCGCCCCGCTTGACGTCGAAAGATACGTGTTCGAGAAGGGCGATGTCGCCGTAGCCGACCGTGAGGTCGGCGACCTGGATGATAGACGAAGCGGAGTGAGCGTCAGACATCGAGCACGTAAAAGATCACGGCAAAAACGCCGTCGACGACAACGAGCAGGACGATTCCCGCCACTACCGCGCGCGTCGCGGCATCACCGACGGCAGAGGCGCCAGCGCTGGTCTGCAGCCCGCGCAGGCACCCGATACCGGCGATCAGCAGCGCGAAAACGAATGACTTCATAAATCCCGCCATGAAATCGGAGAGGTCGACAATCCCTTCGACTTGTTTGACGAACGTCACAAAGGGAATCGAGAATGTCTGCATGGTCAGCGCCCCGCCGGCTAACCCAATGAGATCCGCGAACAAGGTCAATAGCGGCGTCATCATGACGGCGGCCAGCACGCGTGTCGTCACCAGAAAACGGACGGGGTCAAGGCCCATTGTCGTCAGCGCGTCCACTTCCTGATTGACGCGCATCGTTCCGATTTCTGCCGCAAACGCAGCACCCGAGCGTCCGGCCAGCAGGATCGCGGTCATCAATGGCCCTAACTCGCGCAGAATCGACAGGCCGATAAGGTCAGCAACGAAAATTTCCGCGCCGAACCGCTTGAGCGGAACCGCCGACTGGAAAGCGAGAATGACACCCATCAGGAACGCGATCAGCCCGACGATCGGCAATGCATCCACGCCGACTCTTTCGCAGATCGCCGCGACATCGCGCCAGCGGATCGTCGCGGGATGCCGCATTGCGAACCACAGCGCGGAAGCCATCTCA
>Ga0136617_10002516_pt1 | contig 16276 bp, 8 predicted proteins | sample AntDrymUQ3222106_2_FD_129672 | JGI IMG/M metagenome (GOLD analysis project Ga0136617, IMG submission 129672) | Polar desert sand microbial communities from Dry Valleys, Antarctica - metaG UQ322 (21.06) | ecosystem: Environmental > Terrestrial > Soil > Desert | place: Antarctica: Dry Valley...
CAGGATCCACGTGCCCGGCGGAAGCGTACGAGCATGACCTCCGATCAGGCGGGCCAGCTCCGCTTCATCGCGCGCTCCGCGGAGGTCGACGGAGAGGAGGCCGAAGCCGCCGCTCAGGAAGTGGACGTGCGCGTCGTTGAAGCCGGGGACCGCGAGCCGGCCCTTGAGATCGATGACCTTCGTTTCGCTGCCTATCCACGCCGCGACGTCGGCGTCGGCGCCGACCGCTGCCACCCGGCCATCGCGGATCGCCACCGCCGTCGCGGGCGGCTTCCCCTTCCCCGCCCAGACCCGGCCTCCGCGCAGCACGAGGTCGGCGATAGCGGGCGGCATGTCAGCGCCGCCGCTGGGCGCGACGGCTATGGCGAGGAGCGCGAGCGCCACCGCGAGTCTCATCGGTTGTCTCCATATATGCGCGGCTGGGGGATCGAACGTCGTGATCAAACGACCTTCAGGAGAACCATCGTCATGTCGTCGTGCTGCGCCGCCTCCCCGACGAAGAGCCGGATTTCCTCGAGTATGCGGTCCTTCAGCTCCTCTTCGTCGGTCTCCCTGGCAATCACGCGCTCGAGCACGTTGCGCAGACGGCGCTCCCCGAACAGCTCGGCATGTCCGTTCATCGCCTCCGACAAGCCGTCGGTGAAGAAGAGGAAGACGTCGCCGCTGGCGAGGGCGACCTCAGCTTCCTCGAGGATCTCCTCGAAGCGCTCGCCGCGATCCATTCCCAGGCCGAGGCCGGCGGGCGTGAGAACCCTCGTCTCGCCCCCGCTCAGGTGGATGAGCGGATTGTGGCCGGCGCGGGCGTAGGTCATGGTCCGCCGCGCGGTGTCGACCACCGCGTAGGTCATGGTGATGAACGATCGCGGGTCCATGTTCGCGGACAGGATGCGGTTCGCCTCCCCGAGCAGGCGCGCGGGCGACTCGTAGATACGGGACAGCGAGAGGACGAGTCCCTTCAGCTCGGCCATGTACAAGGCAGCCGAGATGCCCTTGCCGGACACATCGGCCACCAGCACACCCATGCGCGTCGCCGAAAGCGGCAGCAGGTCGTAGTAGTCGCCCCCGACCTCCGCCGCGGGCAGGCAGAGCGCCGCGATACGCAGGCCGGGCAGCGTCACCGTCCCCTGCGGGAGGAGGCTCATCTGGATCTTGCGCGCGATGCGGAGTTCTTCTTCCAGCCTCTCCTTGTCCGCCTGCTCGCGCAGGAGGTCCTGCACGCTCTCCGCCATGACGTTGAACGACTCCGCGAGGTCGCCGAGCTGGTCGCGGCTGTACACGCGGATGGGATGGGCGAAGTCGCGTTGCCGCAGGCGCTCCGTGCCCGTCGACAGCTCGTGAATGCCCTTGGTGATCGTGCGCGCGAGGGCGAGCCCGATGAGCAGCGAGATGCCGTAGGTCACCATGAACACGAGGGTGACCGCGGCGAGGAGCTTGACGAGCAGATCGCCCATGTTCAGCTGCGCGCTGGGGGACAGACGACGGATGAGCTGGCTGGGATCGAAGCGGAGCGCCAGCGGGTCGAGGTCCGGTTCGCCGTCGGTCCATCGCCGTATCTCCGGCGTGGCCAGGAAGACCATGCCGCCAATCCCCGTCGGGTTGGCGAAGGTCGCATCGTCGAAGTCGATGTTGACCCCGGACTCCTTTGTCTTCTCGACCCGGCCTCCCGACCCCAGGAAGTGCACGCCCATCCGGTCCCGCAATCCGTGGAACAGTCGAGGGTCGAGTGGTACGCGGATGAGCACGAAGTCGGCGCCGTCCATCCACACCGCGCGCAGGTCCTCCTGGTCCTCTTCCTTGATCAGACCCGTGAATCCCGGCGGCTTCATCCATGCCGGCAGTGCCTGCGGCAATGTGCCGTGGCTTCCGACCACGCGGCCGCCCCGCATCACCACGTACGAGACGTCGGGATGAACCGCTCGCGCCGGTGCGATCAACGCGTCCACTGCCGCCGCCCCCGGCCGCCCCGCGCTGGTCAGGACGGCGCGCGCCGTCGCCTGCAGCGACTCGGCCTTGCCCTGGATGTCCGCGGTGACGATGTGCGAAGCCACCAGCCCCGAGAACAGCAGCGCCGCCAGCGCGAACAGCAGGATGAGCAGCACGACGGGAACGACGGCGATGAAAAGGTACGAGAAGAGGAGCTTGGTGCGGATCCGCCACATCAGCCGCCGAACCAGGTATCGCCCGAGACGGAACGCGCCCCAGACCCCGTAGAAAAACAGGAACATCGCCCCGAAGACGTCGAGGCCGCAAGGCATCGCCACGCCGGCCCGGGCGAGGACGAATGCGATCACCGAGGCGAGCAGGATCCGTCCCCGCCACGTCCACGCGAGGAAGTCGGCGGCCCGCCGCAGCCGCGACTGCAACGTAGCGGGCGGCGGAGGCAGGGAGACCGTCGTGCGCGCCATGGCCCGGATTATTGTCCAGGGCCGCGGCCTATAATCGCCTTGTGCTGCTGAGCCCCATTCTCGCGCTCGCGCTGATCGCGGTACTTCCGGATGTCGCGGCGGTAGGCATCGTCATGTCGGCGCGGGAAGAAGCGCGGACCGCGGTGCTGACTTCCGAGGGGCGGACGCGCGTCGTCGGAGTCGGTGACGTCGCGTTCGGCGGACGCGTGGCCGCCATCGAGGCCGGGCACGTCGCCATCGATTTCGGTTCGGGGCGCGTACTCGTGCGCCTGGACGCGGGGAATGCGCCTCGGCCCGCGCTTGCGCCGGCCCCGATTGCACCCCGCGGCGCGGAGCCGGGCACGCTGGCCATGGAGCGGGGCGAGGTCGAGCGACGCATCGGCGAGGAGTCGGGGCGGATCCTGGCCGGGACCACGCTCGTGCCCGCGCTGGATGCGGGCCGGGTCACGGGCTTCACGATCGCTCGCATGCCCGACTCGACCCTGCTGAGCGAGGCCGGCCTGCGCGCGGGCGACGTCCTGACGGAAGTGAATGGTGTTCCCATCGACAGCCTGGCCACGCTCATCGGGCTCTGGCCGCGATTGCAGGCGGAGTCGGCCATCCGCGCCGTGGTGGTGCGCAACGGCCAGCCCGTCGCGCTGTCCGTGAACCTCCGTTAAGTGAGCGCCGCGCGGGGCCGGGGACACCTTGCCCGTGTCGGGGCGATCGCGACCGCGATCGTCCTCGTTGCGCACCAGGCCGGTGCCTGGGGCTTCGAGGCCCATCGCGTCGTGAACGCCCGTGCCATCGGCGCCCTGCCGCAGCCGTTGCGCGCGTGGTACGCCGGCAATGCGGCCTGGGTTTCCGAACATGCCATCGACGCCGATCTCGAGCGTGATCGCTCCGACGACCCCGATCATTTCCTCGACTTCGACTTCTTCGGCGAGTACCCGTTTCCCGAGGTCGGCGAGGACGAGGCGGCGCACCTCCGGCGTTTCGGGGCCGAGGCACGCGCGAAGGGGCGAGTGCCCTGGCGGATCGCAGAGGATTACCGCGATCTCGTTGCCGCGTTCCGCGCCGGCGATGCGGCGCGGGTCCTCCGGCGAAGCGCCTCCGTCGCGCACCTGATCGCCGACGCGCACGTCCCCCTGCACGCCGCGCTCAACCACGACGGCCAGCTCACCGGTCAGAGAGGGCTTCACTCGCGGTGGGAAACGGAGCTCGTCGAGCGTTTCCGCCGCCAGATCGAGCCCGACGTGCTGCCCGCCGCCGCGGTGAGGATCCCGAAACCGGTCACGATGACGTTGTCCGTTCTCCGCGAGTCGTACCTCCATTCGCTCGAGGTGCTCGCGTCGGACCGCGCCGCCGCCGGGCCGCGGGATTACGCGGAGACGCCCGAGGACGATCGCTATGACGACGAATACTACTCGCGGCTGTTCGAGCGGGAGGCGTCGCGGGTCGAATCGCGCATGTCCGCCTCCTCCTCCGCCGCCGGATCGTTGTGGCTGAGCGCGTGGGAAGAGGCCGGGCGGCCCGCGCTCGATCCCGCATTCCGCCTGCCCTACGTGCGAGGGCAGGCGCGCGCGGTGCTCCTGAGCCTCGACGGCGCGGGCGCGGACGTGATCGACGACGCCGTCGCGCGCGGGTTGATGCCCCGGATGGCGGCGCTGCGCAAGCGCGGGGCCACCGCGCGCTCGGTGAGCGCCGTGCCCACGAAGACCGCGCCCGGCCAGGCCGCGCTTTTCACCGGGACGTGGGGCGACGTGAACGGTATCGTCGGAAACGACGTGCCCGTTCCGGGCGGCTCGATCCTCGAAGGCGAAAGCGGGTACAGCTCGACCCCTCTCGCCGCCGAGCCGATCTGGCACGCCGCGGCGCGGCAGGACCTCGACGCCGTCGTGGTCTCGGCGACGCAGGTCCATCCTTTCTCCGTCTACACCGAGGACCGCCGCTTCCGCGGCTACACCGGCCGCAAGCTCACGTTGTTCGACGGCTATCAGAACGTCGACGCGGCAGACGCCGTCCTGACCGAGGCCACGGTGACGTGGAAACCGGCGGGCGAGACGCTCACCGCGCTTCCCCCGCGTTCCGGCGCCGTGATGGAAGCCGGGTTCGACGTCGCCGGATCCCGCTTCGACGCATGGATGTACGACGATCCCGCCGACGCGACCCCGGGGTTCGACACCGTGCTGATCGCTCTAGACGGAGACCCGGCCGCGGGGATCGCGCTCAAGGCGACGCCGCCCGGCGATGACGCCGGCGCGTTCCGTGCCCTTTCCGTTCCCCTCGCCGGCGGCGAGACGACGATCTTCTTCCGTCTGTGGTCCCTTGCCAAAGACGGCTCCCGGTTCGCCTTGTACCACACCGCGCCGCATGTGCTCCGGTCGAACAAGCCGCGGCTGGAGACGGCGGCGCAGGAGGCAGCGGGAGGTTTCGTCGGCAACGCCGCGGGCTGGTCCTATGAGCAGGGACGCCTGGGAACGACGCTCGCGAAGGGCGGAGACGGCACCGCGGAGGCGCGTTACGTCGAGACGGTCGCCCTGGTGGTGCGGCAATTCGGGCGGCTCAACGACTTCGCGTTCGAGCGCACGCCGTGGGACCTGCTCGTCACCTATCTTCCTTATCCGGATGAGGCGCTGCATCGGTGGCACGGCCTGCTCGACCCGACGCTCCCGGGTCACGACGCGGCGTTGGCGGCCCGGGTGCGCCCGTACCTGGATCGCGTGTTTTCCCTCGTCGACGCGTACGTGGGGCAGGTCGCCGATCGTGCCGGAGCGGAATCCATCCTCGTCGTCGCCGCCGATCACGGAATGACGTCGGCCTCCCGTCACTTCAAGCCGAACGTCGCCCTTGCGCAGGCCGGTCTTCTAACGCTGGATCCCGGCGGGCGCGTCGACCTCTCGCGCACGCGGGCCATGTACTTCTCCGGAAATTCGGGCTACGTCCTCATCAACCGCAAGGGTCGGCCGGGAGGCATCGTCGCTCCCGAGGAAGAGGCGGACGTACAACGGAGAGTGATTGCCGCTCTGAAGGCAGCGACCGATCCTGGCACCGGCCGGCCCCTGGGAGTCATCGTTACCGACGCGGCCGTCCCTCGCGGGGGTCCTGGGGTCCCTCCCCCGCCCGCGGGGCCGCGCCTCGGAGGACCCCATGCCGGCGATCTGTTCGTCGAGCTCACAGCACCCGGAGTCGCCATCTCGGCGCGACTGACCGGCGATGTGCTCGAACCGCGGTCCCCGGAAGGGACGCATTTCCAGAATCCCACCGAACGGCGGCTGCACGCGTCCTTGCTGATCTCCGGCCCCGGCATTCCCGCCGGAACGGACCTCGGCGTCATCCAGCAGGTGGACATCGCGCCGACCCTCGCCGCGCTGATGGGGATGGACCCCCTGGCGCATGCCATCGGCAAGCCGCTCACTGGAACGATGGCTGGGGCACCGGCCCCGATCCCGGCGCCCGGCAAGTAGCCCTCGTCGACCCTGCGCGGCTCGTTCCGGAACGAGTTATGGCAAATCCGGCGCCCGGTCGTCCAAACAGCCGAGGCTTCGGGCTTACGGCGTCGCGGCCGCGGGCAGCCCCCGCACCGCGGTCGCGATGTCACCGCTCAGCAGCGCGAGAGCTTCGCTGGTCGCGCCGACCGTCGCCTCCGCGGTCGCCGCCACGCCCGTCCGATACGACGATCGCCGCTGCACGAGGACCGCGCCGTCGCGATCGAGGATCGCCCATCGCGCCTCCAGCAGAACGGTGCCATCGGACTGCCGCGCACCCTCCGTGATGGCGATGTCGAGACGGTGGTCCACCGGCTGACCCACCGGGTACGGCGCCGCCACGAGGTGACGTGTCGGGAGCAGCGCGGCGAGGTTCTCCGCGATCACGCGCTGGATGCCTCGCGTGATCGGCTCGCCCCAGCGCGCCAGCGGGTCGGCCACGATCTCTCCCCTTCCCGTGCGCGACGTGATCTCCGGACGGTCCATCCAGGCCGGCACCGAGACCCGCTGCACTCCCAGCACGCCCCGCGGCGCGTCGCCGGTAGCGGCGGCCGGCTCCCGAGCCACCGCCTGAAGCACGTACAAGCGCGCGGAAGCGGAGTGCTTCAGCACGCAGCCCCCGGCGACAAGCGCCAAACAGGCGACGACCGCCACCACCCTCATGGCTTCCGCCGATCCTTGCCGCGCAGGAGCGACTCGGGGTGCTGCTGCAGCATGTCCACCAGGGACCGCAAGGACTTCATCAGCTCGTTCATCTCCTCCACCGTTTTCAGGGTTTCCGACCGGAGCTCCGCCGTGCCCTCCACGTTCCGCTCCACGGTGGCCAGCGTCTTGTCCAGCCGGTCCAGCGTCTTCTGCAGGCCCTTCATCGTCTGGTCGACCGACGCCAGGGTGGCCGTGGCCTGGCCGCTGACCCCGTCCACCTGGCCCACGGCCTTCTCGGCGGCGGCAAAGGTCCGCGCCGCGCCGTCGAGCGTCGTCCGCATCCGGCGCATCGTCTCCGGGACGTCGCCGCCGTCGAGCGCCGTCTGCAGGCTCTTGAGCGTGGTGTCGAGCTGGAGCAGGACTTCGTCGATGGGCACGTCGGAGATCTTCTTGAGCGTGGCCTCGACCCTCTCGTTGATGACCTCCATGCCGGTCGGCGCGGACGGGATCTCCGGATAGCGGGAGCGGATCCCGGACAGCCGCGCCGCGGTCTCGGGCCGCAGGTCGAGGTCGATGGAGCGCTGCCCCGCGATCATGCTCGAGGAGCGGACGGAGGCCCGCAGGCCGGACTCGACCATGATCCGCGCGAGCTCGGTGTCGGAGTGATCGGCCGCCTTGCCGCTCGGGTCGCGGAGGGCGTTGCGCCGGATCTCGACCACGGCCATGATCCAGGAGTCGCCGAAGGTTTCACCGGTGAAGACGAGGTCCACTGCGGTCACGTGGCCGACCTGGACCTGGCGGAAGGTCACCGGCGCGCCCTCGCGCAGGCCGCCCACGGCATAGGGAAAGAAGACGACGTAGGTCCGGTACTCCGCGAACAACCGGCGCGCGCTCATGGCCGCGATGCCGGCCCCGATGAGCACGAGTGCCCCCAGCACGAAGAGACCCACGAGCCTCGGCTGGCCCCGCGTCACGGCCGGGACCCGGAGAGGAACGCGCGGACGTCGGGCGCCTCGGCGTGGTCGCGCAGATCGGTGGGCTTGCCCCTCGCCTTCATGCTCCTGCTTTCCAGGCCCAGGAAGATGGCCTCGTCGGCGGCCAGCACCAGGGCCGCGTCGTTGGTCACCACGACCACGGTCGCGCCGAGGTGGTCTCGCGCGCGCAGGATCGAATCGGACACGACGAGCGCGGCCCGGGAATCGAGGCCGGCGGTCGGCCTCTCACAGAAGAGCACGTCCGGGTCGAGCGCGGTGGCGCGCGCCAGTGCGGCGGCGATGCGGTTCTGCTCGTCGACCTCCCCCGGGAAGTGGCTCTCGTAGCCGGCGAGGCCCACGAGGGCGAGCTTGAGCATGGCCACGGACCGTATGTCGCCGGGACGCATGTGGCTGTGGACCTCCAGGGGAAGGCTGACGTTCTCGAGCAGCGTCTTGGTGGAGAGCAGGGCCCCTCCGGCGAGTTGGGATCCGAAGCGCGCCATGCGCCGGCGGCGGTCCGCCTCCGAGGCGGCCCACAGCGCCTCTCCCTCGTAGAACACGTCGCCCTCCGCCGGCTGCTCCAGGCCGATCATCGTCCGCAGCAGGGCACGCTTGCCCGATCCCTCCTCTCCCACGATGGCCAGCACCTGGCCCCGCGCGGCCTCGAACCCGAGGTCGCGCTGCAGCACGCGTGAGCCGCTGGTGAGGACGAGATGCCTCACTTCGATCATGGGGGCGGTCATGGTCAGTACCGCGCCCACTTGAAGAAGGCGGAGAGCGCGGCATCCGCCACCACCACCCAGATGATGGCGGTGACCACCGCCCGCTTGACCGCGCTGCCGATCGCGCGCGGGCCACGGCCGCTCCGGAGCCCGTGATAACACGCGGCGAGGCCGACCACGACGCCGAACACGGCTCCCTTGACCAGGCCCGTGAGCGCGTGGTCGTAGCTGAGCGCCGCCCGCGTGCGCGCGAGATACTCCGGGGCCGGCAGCTCCATGAGGGCCACCCCGATGGCCACGCTGCCCAGAAGCCCGAAGAAAGTGGCGTAGAGGACGAGGACCGGGCCCATGACGAGGAGCGCGAGCAGGCGCGGGGCGACGAGGAGGTCGAACGGATCGACGCCCACCGTGCGAAGCGCGTCCACCTCGTCGGCCGCGCCCATGGTGGCGAGGTCGGCCGCGTTTGCCGAGGCCCAGCGGCCCGCGAGGGCGAAGCCGGTGACGAGCGCGCCCAGCTCGCGCACGATCACGATGGCGACCAGGTTGGGGGCCACGAGGATGGCGCCCAGCCGGTCGAGCTGCTGCGTGGCGAGCAGGGACAGGACGCCGCCGCCCAGCAGGGCGATGAGGGCGAGCACGGGCAGGACATGGGCCCCTGCCTCCTGGATGGCCGGGGTGAGATCGAGGTCCAGCCTCCGGCTGCGGCCGGTGAGCACGCGGCCGAGGGCGGCCGCGCTGCGGCCGATGAATTCCAGGCTGTCCAGGACCGCGACGCCGATCCGCTCGGTGACCGGCGAGCCTTTGCGGAGGCGGGAAAGCGCATCCACCATCTCGCGCTCGCCCCGCTTGCGGGCGCCCGGAGCCGGCGACGTGCCCCGGGCGACGTCCAGGAGCTGGCGCGCGCCCGCGGGGAGAGCGGACGGGTCGACCTCGAGGCCGCGCTCGGTGCAGGCCGCCTCCAGCTGGCGCACCGCCACCAGCAGGCTGCTGTCCCAGCTCTCGAGGCCCTGGTCCTCGAGGCAAAGGCGATCCGGCCGGGGAGAGTCGTCCAGGGCGCGTGTCGCTTCGGACATCTGCGGCAGCCGCGCGCGCAGGTCCCAGCCGCCGGTGAAGCCGACCACGAGCACCGGCCCGTCGCGGAGCACGGTCACGCGCGGGGGGGGAGCCATGGCTGCCCCAGTCTATGTCGGGGCTCCGCAATCCCGGGTCACATCGCCGCAATCGGCCGCTACTTGACGACGATCGCCGTCTGGTCGGTCCTCCCGCGCTCGTCCGTGACCGCGATCGTGTGCGCTCCAACCGACAGGGGCCAGTCCATCGCTGCATCGGGCGCCGTCCGCCCGACGGTCTGGCCATCCACGGTCCAGGTCAGCGATCGCGACGCGTCCCCGACGGCCCGCAGGGGCAGCGTCTGGAACGACGCGGGCAGCGTGGGGTCGCGCAGGTAACGGCTGCCCGCGGGCGGGTTCACGATCCGCAGCGCGGCTGATACTCGCCGCAGAGGCGTCCTGTCGCCGGCGGCGACCCCAACCGCTCGAGGCGAATGCCGTGACGCGGCGGCTACGACCAACCCACGCTCTCGCGCCCACGGCCGATACGCGGACGGCCAGTCCACGATCGTGCGTCCATTCTCATTCCGATGCCACGCGCACGACGGGATGCTGCCCGCGGGCAGCCACTCGCTTTCGACACGGGGGCAGGCGGGCGTCGCGGCCCGACCGGAAAGCGCGCAGATCGTCGTCCGCGCCAGTCCGGAGTCGGGAGACGCGAGCGCGGGATCGCCGGGCGCCGGCAGGCGGCCCCTGACACGCTGCTCGGCGGCCATCAGCACGTCGTGGAAGATCGGCGCCGCGCCGGTGACCCCCGAGGAGTTGCGCAGCGGCGTGCGATCGAAGTTGCCCACCCACACCCCGACGGTGACCGCGCGCGTGAAGCCGATCGTCCAGTTGTCGCGGTAGGCCTGCGATGTCCCCGTCTTCACCGCCACCGGGAAAGGAAAGTCCAGGCTGCTGCCCGAGCCAAACACCCAGGAGCGCGCGCCGGGATCGGCAAGGATGTCGGTCACCCAGAACGCGGAGCGTGCGGACATCACCGGCTCGTCGGGAAGCCGGCGGGGCAGCGTGACGCCGCCGTCGCGCACGATCCGCCGCACCATGACCGGAGAGCGCCACGTCCCTCCACGCGCAATCGCGGAGTACGCGGCTACGAGCTCGTCGAGCCGGACCTCGGCGTCTCCCATGGTCAGCGCGAACCCGTAATGCGCCGCGGTCTGATCCAGGGTGGAGAGCCCGGCTCGCCTCAGCATCCGGAGGAGATCGGGAACGCCCACGCGCGACAACGTCCACACCGCGGGAACGTTCTCGGATCCGCCGAGGGCGGGGCGGGCGCGGAGCGGACCGCGGAATTGCCCATCGTAGTTGCGCGGGCTGTACAGCACGCCGGCCTCGGCGGTCGCGAAGTGCGCGGGCACATCGGGGAGCACGGTCGCGGGCGTGAACCCACGCTCGAAGGCGAGCGCGTACGTGAACGGCTTCAGCGCGGACCCGGGCTGGCGTGGTGCGACGACGCCGTCGATGCGCCCCGCGTTCGTGTCGTCCGCGTAGTCCCCCGATCCTTCCCAGGCCAGCCATTCCCCGGACGCGTTGTCGAGCACGGCCACCGCGACATGACGCGCGCCGTGCGCCTCGAGCCGGGCGCGGTGCGCGGCGACGATGCCCGCGACCTGTGCCTGCAGCGTCGCGTCGAGAGTGGTCTCGATCCGTCTCGGCGCGGGATCGCCCGCGACGGCCAGCGCCCGCTCGAGGAAGTGCGGCGCCGTGAAGGACCGCGCGGCAGGCACAAGCCGCAGCCGTTCCGCGCGCGCGTGTTGCGCCTTGTCGCCGGACAGGAACCCGCGCCTCTCCATCCGCGACAGCACGACGCGCTGCCGCTCGAGCGCGCGCGGCAAGCGCCGATACGGGTCGAACCGCGACGGCTGCTGGGGAAGTCCGGCCAGCAGTGCTGCCTGCGCGGGGGTCAGGTCCGCGGCGTCACCGCCGAAGTACGCGCGGCTCGCGGCCTGCGCGCCGGTCAGCTGGTTGCCGTAGGGGGCGACGCTCAGGTACAGGGCGAGGATCTCGCGCTTGCTCATCCGGTGCTCGAGGCGCAGTGCCATCAGCATCTCCCGCGCCTTGCCCGAGACCGTGCGGCGGCGCCGGATGAGGATCTTCACCGTCTGCTGCGTGATCGTCGACCCGCCCCCGACGATGCGCCCCGCCCGTGCGGAATCGAAGGCGGTGCGCGCGATGGCGAGCGGATCGATCCCGGGATGGCGGAAGAACCGCGCGTCCTCGGCGGCGAGGGTCGCGTCGACGAGCGCCTGCGGAAGCAGGTCGGGGTCCATGCGCCGATTGCGGAGGCCGCGGTCCGACAACGCCTCGTAGAGGGCGACCCCGCCGCGGTCCACGACTTCCGTCGACACGTGCGCGTCGAGATCGAGCATCCCCGGGGTCAGCGGCCCGCACCGGATCCAGGCCGCTCCCGCCACGACGGCCGCCAACGCGATCCAGCGCCGCGACCTGCGATCGCGCCACAAGCGCGTCATGGGCGCACCGTGACGACGTCCGTCGCGGTGCGGCCGAAGACCTCGGGCTCGTACATCTCCTCCGCATGCGCGGGCGCGGTGCGGAAGGTGCCGGCGGTGGTCGCGCGCGCGACGTAGGAGAAGACATGCTCGCCTTCCGCAAGCCGGGTGGCGAAGAGCAGCACCCGGTCGTCGTGGCGCTCCACGCGGTCGAATCCGCCGCGCTGCCACCAGTCCATCCAGTTCCCGCCGCCTTCGGCGTCGATCTGGTCGCGGGCGAGATCGCCGGCGGTGGTAACGAACCAGGATTCCACGGCCTCGAAACCCCCGGGAAGAGGATCCGTCACGGCGACGAACCGCCGTTCCTTGGGAACGACGAGGCGCAGGGTGACGCGCACCAGCGCTCCCGCGGCGAATGACTGGGCCGCCGCCCCGTCCGCGGACAGATCGGCCCCCGCGGGCTGATACGTCCGCGTGACCGAGAACCCCTGATCCATCCCGCTTTGCAGGAGCGCATCGACGGCGTACTTCAGACGGGCCACGTAGTGCAGGGTCCCCGCCCCCTCCTTGCGGAACGAAAGGTCGAGGGGCTGTCCCGGCGCGCCGGCTTTGGCGACGTCGCGCAGCGCGACTTCCTTCTTCTGCGCCTCGGTGGACCGCCCGCGGAACTCTCCGGTAGCCAGCGAGCGGCCGGCAAGCTCGACCACGGCGCGGAAGTCCGGCGGGTCGGCCTCGTACTTCCTGTAGTAATCCACGAGCGCCTCGAGGGCGACGCCGTTCTCCTGGGTGTCGTCCCAGCGGCCGTTCTTCCGCGCCTGCATCAGCCACCGCACCATCCGTGGCACCAGCGGGTCGTCGGGGATGTTGCGGACGAGCGATCCCAGCGCGAGCGCCGTGGAGCGCACGTTCGAGCTCCAGAACCACATCAGGTACGGATCGCTCAGCTCCTCGACATGAGCCGTGCCCCCTTCGGGCAGGATCGCGTTCCGGATCCGGCGCTCCAGCTCCGCGCGCCGCCGCCCCGTCTCGCCCGCCGCCGCCATCGCGTCGAGGAGGTACGTCATGGCGAACACCGGCATGCGGTCGAGCCGCGCGAAGAGCCGGGTGACGTGGCTGTCCTGCGGTCGGCCGCCTTCCGCCAGCACCTTGACGGCAAAGGTCTGCCACGCGGTGTAGGCGGGCCACCAGCCGTCGTCCGCCGGCGCGCCCTCGGCGAGGGACTGTTCCAGGAAGGCGAGGGCGCGTGCCTCCACGCCCGCGTCGGTCGTGTGACCGAGACCGCGGCCACGCTGCAGCACGTGCACGACGTAGCTCGTGAGGTAGGGCGAGCGTGTCGCGCAATTTCCCTTCCAGAAGGCGAAGCCGCCGTCCGCGCACTGGAAGGTGACGAGCTCCGCAAAGGCGGCCGCCGCCGTCTCCCGGGCGTGGGTGGCATCGATGTTGGGAAGGCCGAACGCGCCGCCGAGGTCGGCGGCAAGCGCCAGGGCCAGCGTCGCCGAAGCGCGCTGCTCCGCGCAGCCGTAGGGGTACTCGACGAGATAACGCGCTCCTTCTCCGAGTCCCACCAACGCCGTCGACGCCGTTTCCACCCGCAGCCCGCCGAACCCGGGGACCGCGCCCTCGGGGAGGACGAGGGTCTCGCGGGCCAGGTCCGCGGTCTGGCCGTAGGCGGCCACGACCTCCGGCGAGGCGAGGATCTCGACCGGGATCACTTCCTCGAAGGCATCGCTCTCCCCGAGCAGCTTCGCCGTCATCTGGATTCGCGCGCGCCCGATCGCCCTCGCGCGCACGTCGAACCGCACTTCCGAGGCGCCAGCGGCGGAGGTCGGGGCGGTGCGGCGCGCGTCGCCCACGATCTCGAGGATGGCGGGGTCGAGGCTCCGCATGGTGACGATCGCGGTGCCCTTCTCCTTCAGCAGGCTGTGAACCACGGATCCGAACCGCGCGGTGTCGCCGACGGCGAGGAACCGCGGGAACGCGGCCTTGAGCAGCACGGGTTTGCTGGTGCGGATCTCGCGCTCCGACCAACCGAAGCGCGAGGCGCGATCGCCCGCCACGGCCATGATCCGGTACGTGGTCAGGCTCTCGGGCAACGTGATGTCCGCGGACGCGCGTCCGGCGGCGTCCGTCTGCACCGAGCCCAGCGAGAACGCGAGCACGCGGAAGTCCTTCCGAACCTCCGACGCGGGACCGCCGTCCGATCCCCCGCCGCCGCCTTCGTCCGCGCCCTTGGCGATCGTCACCCGGCGGCTGACGATGTTCTCGCGCGAATCCTCGGTCATCACCTGCAGCGCCTTGGCCACGTACACCATGGGCAGGACGTCCGGGGTGCGATAGCCGGTCAGCGAGAGCACGCCGTAATCCACCGCCCACAAGGTGACCTCGGCCGCGCCGCCTTCGCCTTTCGCGTCGCGCACCGCCACCTCGACGCGGGCGCGCGAGGCGGGACGGTACTCTTCGCGGTCCGTCTTGACGTCGACGGCGAGGCGCTTGCTCGCGTCGTCCACCTCGAGCTGCACGTAGCCGACGCGGTACGCGGGTTTGCCCGGGTCGCCCGAGTCCTCGGGCGAGTACGAACCCGTGCGCCCCTTCACGAGCACCACCGACACGTAGAGGTTCGGGATCGCGTCTTCGTCGATGGGGATGCTGACCGTCTCCTGCGTCGAGCGGAGCTTGAAGGTGCGATGGGTGCGGATCCCCTCGCGCTCGGTGGTGAGCAGCGCCGTCGCGCTGTCCCACGGCGACTTGATGAGGACCCGCGCCTCGTCGCCGGGCCGGTATCGCTTCTTTTCGGGGACGAGATCGATGCGGTTGTGATCGTGGCGCTCCCAGGCCGTGAAGCCGGGGCCGAGGACATAGAACGAGACGCTCGACGTGGTGAATCGCCCGTCGCCATCCGTCGCGCGCGCGCGCAGGACGAAATAGCCGCCCGCGGTCAGCGGGACATGCAGCGGAGAGGGCTCGCCGGTCGTGATCACTTCCCACCGTCCGGACGGCACCTCGCGGCGCTCGGTCTCCCAGGTGTAGAAGCTGCCCCCCTCGGCGCGCCGGACGGCGTGCCACTGGATCTGGGTGAGCGTCACCTCGACCTTCACGCCGGCCGTGGCCTGGCCGGCGAGATCCACTGCCGCGACCTCGGTGGCGGCGCCGGAATCGACGGAGACGAAAAACGGCGGGCGGCGCAAAGCGATGTACCAGGGAGCGGGGTCGACACGGAACGCGGCACGCCCGGCGATCGTCTGGCGCGAGAGGTCGGTGACCTCGCCTTCGAGCTGGTACTGAAGGGGCCGGCCGGCGCGGAGCTCCGTCTCGAGGTCGACGGTGAGCAGGCCAGAGGCGTCGAGAATCGCCTCCCGCTGCTGCAGCTGCTCGGGCGCGTGCTGGTACCGGGCCTGATCCTCGTCGAGCAGCGAGTACCGCTCGGACGGGAACCGGTCGGCGATGGCGCGCGGGACGTCGTAAAGCGGCTGCTTCGAGTACGTCCACTTCACGGCGCGGCCGGCCATCGATGCACCGAAGAGATACCGCCCCGTGATGAGCCCCTTGAGGCCGACCCCGGCCAGCGAGGACTCGCCCGCGAGATCGACGTCCACACGGAAATCGGGGCGGCGATAGGCGGCGACGAGGAAATCGCCGGAGACGGGATCGCGGTGACCCGCCACCGCCGCGGTGACGGCGTAGCGTCCCAGGGGGCCCTCCGGGATCTTCATCGTCCATTCCGCGCTGCTCCACGCGCCGACCACGATCGTCCGCTTGTCGACGTCCTGGCCCTGCGTGTCCTTGACCACGACCGTAACCGACGTCCCCTCGGCGAGCGGGCGGACGCCCGTTGGGGTGTCGCTGCGGAGCACGGCCTTGAAATGGACTTCTTCACCGAGGCGATACACCCCGCGATCGGTGAACACCGAGCCGCGCAGCAGCGCTCCCGATTCGCGGAGGTCGAGCGTCAGCCCGAACGCCCAGGGCGCCGTGCCCTCGTTCCAGTCGCTGCCGACGTACGCGACGTCGCCGTCCTTTTCCACCGTCACGACGAACCGGAACTCCCACTCCCGCTCCGGATCGCGCAGCTCCGTGCGCGGCGCGATGGCGATGCCGGTGGCGTCGGTCGCGCCCGTCCAGAAGACGGCGTTGTCGAGGGTGCGGATGGTGACGGTGGCGCCGGGAACGGGCTCCCCGTCGTCGAGTCGCGTCACCATGACCAGCGTGTTGCGCGGGCTGTCCTTGACGGTGAGCGCGAGGTTCGTGACCTGTACGACACTCGCCTTGACCGCGGGCCGCGTCTCCTGGTGGGCGCGTGGAATCGCCGCGCCCTCCTTGATCGCGGCCCAGGCGAGCCCCTGCCCGGCAGAAGAGAGAGCCGGTGTGAGATCGAAGCCCACCGACTCGATCACGTCGGGTCGCGTCGACAGCCGCCGCGGGGCGCCCGGCTGCCCGGGGGAGAGGTCGAAGGACTTCTCCTGCAGCGAACGCAGCGTGGGCATGAGCTCGTCCACGCGGAGCG
>Ga0136617_10002517_pt1 | contig 16276 bp, 14 predicted proteins | sample AntDrymUQ3222106_2_FD_129672 | JGI IMG/M metagenome (GOLD analysis project Ga0136617, IMG submission 129672) | Polar desert sand microbial communities from Dry Valleys, Antarctica - metaG UQ322 (21.06) | ecosystem: Environmental > Terrestrial > Soil > Desert | place: Antarctica: Dry Valley...
GGCGTCGGCGTTGGAGTTGGTGTCGGCGTTGGAGTTGGTGTCGGCGTTGGAGTTGGTGTCGGCGTTGGAGTTGGTGTCGGCGTTGGAGTTGGCGTCGGCGTTGGGGTTGGCGCAGGACCATTATCGGCAACACTGAACATTGTTCCGTTGTTGTAGTTTGCTACGTAGAGATTTCCCTGCTCATCTTCGCCGAATGTAGAAATGCCGATGTTGGTGTCAAGCAATTCTGTGGCCCGCCAGATTCCGGTCTCCTGGCGTAACCCCCAAATTCGTCCCGTGCAGAAGTCGCCGTAAAAAAACAAACCCTGCATGCGCGGATACGTTGTTCCCCGATAGACATATCCACCGGTAATCGAACATCCCAAAGAATGGTTGTACTCGGTGACGGGAAGCGTCAATCCAGTCGAACTGCAATTGATCGGATTGAAGCAATTCAGACCTTCCATCATCCTCCAACCGTAATTCTCGCCGCCGGCACTCGAGACGGGCTGAAAGTTTACTTCCTCGAAATTACTCTGGCCGACGTCGGCGACGAAAAGATCGTTGGTTTGACGGTCGAACGAAAAGCGCCAAGGGTTTCGCAACCCCAGAGCCCAGATTTCAGGTAGAAATCCCGTCGTCCCGACGAAGGGATTGCTCGCCGGCACGGTGTATGTTGCGGGATTTCCGGTCTCGACATCGATACGCAGGATCTTTCCGAGCAGGTCGTTCCCGTTCTGCGCGCGATTATTTGGATCCCCGCCCGACCCGCCATCACCTGTGCCGATGTAGAGGAAGCCGTCGCGCGAACTGAAGGCCAGCTGTCCGCCGTTGTGATTTGCGAAGGTCGGGTGGGGGACGACGAGGACGACTTGTTCAGTGTTGGAGTCAGCAAGGTCGGCGTTTCCCACACTCACTCGGTAGCGGGCGATAACGATGTTGCCGGCGGGATTGGTGTAGTTAACATAGAAATATTGCTTGGTCGCAAAGCCGGGAGGAAAAGCGAGTCCGAGGAGGCCACTTTCGCCGCCCGTCGAGATGAGTGAACTGAGGTTGAGGAAAGGCGTCGAAGACAGAGTCCCGTTCCTGATAATGCGGATTCGACCGCTCTGCTCGACGACAAAGATGCGCCCGCTACCGTCGCCCGCGTGAGTGATGCTGACCGGCTGCGTCAGCCCGGTAATCGGAGATGCCAATAAGAGCGAAGGCAATTCGGATGACTGGGCGGTGGCCGTTTCCGTCATGGGCGGACCTGCGGCCCCCGTTAGCAGGGTCGCAAGCAAGCTGGCACCCAATAGAACCCACACGACATAAACCTTTGGTGACTGCATAATCCGTCCGTTCTTGACTGGAGGTTTTGTTGAGGGTAGGAGACGAAACCAGTGTAGCTCAGGAAGCTCTGAGGAGGAAGACAATTAACTCGCATACCCGCTCCGCTGGCGTTTAACTCTCATCGACAGATAGATTGCACAACCTCAGACAGCAGTTTATTGTCGTGACCGGAGACTTCAAATGGATCAGGATTTCATCCGATTTGGGCTGTCCGCTTTTGTGACCCTGCTGGTCGTAGTCGACCCGCCCGGCGTGGTGCCCATCTTTGTGGCTCTCACGAAGGATGAACAGCCGGCGCAGCGGCGCAAGATTCTGATTCGAGCAGTGCTGATTGCTTTCGGAGTCGCGCTCTTCTTCCTGGTCGCAGGTCGCGCGGTACTCTCCTACCTCGGCGTCACGGTGCACGCTTTCGCCATCAGTGGCGGGATCCTTCTTTTCGCCACAGCAATGCCGATGTTGTTCGGACAGCGCGGTGGCCTGCAAGCCCCCGACGGTAGAGAACGCGGCTCCATGGGGCAGGACATCTCAGTCTTCCCCTTGGCAATTCCGATGCTCTCAGGTCCGGGTCTGATCGCTACGATTTTGCTGCTGACTTCGCAAGTCGGCAGCGATCCGCGACGGTTGGTTGCCGTCGCTGTGACGACCGCCCTCGTGTTTCTGGTGGCTTTTGTTTCTTTGTATCTGGGCCAGCGGCTCATTGCGCTATTGGGCGAGGGTGGGGTCCATATTGCAACGCGCGTAATGGGAATCGTGCTGGCGGCGCTGGCCGTACAGTATGTTTTAAACGGCATCACCGGCTACTACACTTCGCTCATCTCTCGCTGAAGACGAAGCGATGCAGGATAGTTACGAGCAGGAACTTAGTGGCAGGCTAGGGCTGAGATCGGGCGCGTCCACGGTGCGTTAACACCGTCTGCCATCGTTTCACCAATGCCGGTGGAAGCTGCTAAGCCTGCCGTCGGCGTCCTCGTCTCAGGCAACTATTCCGCTGGCCGGTTTTCAGATTCTAAAATGGCCGGTTTGGGTGACCCTGTGGCTTTGTGAGCCTTGCAAATCGTCCTCTTATTACGCTTCTGTCTCTGCCCGGTTGATTTCACATCGACGCGGAGTTGCATAAAGACAAATACACTTTATAGTGGAAGACATCTTATAGAAACCAAGGTTTTTTGATGTCTGCATCTATCAGTCCTGATCTCCGCCCGCTCGAACGGGAAACATTCGATCATTTCATCTGCGCGCAATTCCTTTTCATGCACTTGGCTTGCTTGCTCGTCATCTGGACGGGCGTGAGCACGGTAGCAGTCGGCACCTGTCTGGCGCTTTACGTTGCGCGAATGTTCGCGATCACCGCCGGATTTCATCGACTCTTCGCTCACCGCAGCTACCGGACTGGCAGAATTTTTCAGTTCCTGATCGCGTTTGCCGGAACGGCGTCCTATCAGAAAGGACCGCTCTGGTGGTCGGCTCACCATCGCCGCCATCACCTTCTGGCCGACACTGAAGAAGATCTCCACTCGCCACTCACCCGCACCTTGTGGCGGTCCCACTTCGGGTGGTTCCTTTCCCGCGATAGTCAGGGGACTGATTGGAAGTTGATTACGAATTTGATGAAGTATCGCGACCTGCGCTTTCTGGACCGATACTACTCACTGCCTCCAGCCCTGTTGGCCGTTGCGGCATTTCTGTTTGGTTCATTGCTTCAGCGATATGCTCCCGGTTTGGGAACCTCGGGCTGGCAGATGCTGGTCTGGGGATTCTTCATCAGCACCGTGGTCCTCTATCACGGGACTTTCACGGTGAATTCTCTCGCACATATTTTCGGGAAGCGCCGTTTCGCGACTGATGACAATAGCCGCAATAATTTCTTTGTCGCGCTAATCACTCTCGGTGAAGGATGGCACAACAATCATCACTACTACCCTTCATCGGAGCGTCAGGGCTTTTACTGGTGGGAGCTTGACGTTTCACATTACACGCTCCGGGCGCTCTCGTGGTTAGGAATAGTTTGGGACCTACGAACACCTCCGCCAGACCTCACCCGGCTGCGGATAAGTTCGCCGAGGGAGTCGCTCGAGCCCAGCGGCGGCTAGTGGAACCTGGAATAATCCGTGGAGTTGCTTCGGACTACTCGTCGGGCGAAGGATCTGACGCCCCAGAAGGTGATCTTTGCCGCGCACTCGATCAAGGCTTTTCTTGTGCTGTTCTACGGGCTAGCCAAAGAAACACGATAAGATCAACCAGGCGAGGCCGGAACGACAACCCCAAGAGACCGCCAGTGTGTAAGCTTATGAAAAGAGGCTCTGGTTCCAATTCAGCTGAGAAAATTTAGGTGGGTTTTGTCAGGTGGCTGGATTGATTGTAGACTCGGTGACCAATAATCGTGCTTCTGCAGTTCTTGAAATTGTCTCGTTTTAAGTGGCCGTCATTGCCTGTTAGGCTTCTACCCTATTCCAGGTAGTGTTCACCCAACCTCGTCTGCAGCGCTACCGGCACGGCCTTCCAACTGGCCATTGCTAGTGACTGTGGTGTGAAGTCTGCCGCTATAACGCGTGAGACGCGCCATTGAGCGGCCTTCTCCTCATAGAGCCAGCGATAAAAGGGGCCATTCCCGCGTCGGCTATAGAAAACCTCGGGGCCGTTACGCAGCTCCGTTCCATTGGGCTTGATGTAGACTCGTAATCCATTCATCGTCATGTGCGTGCTATTCGGGGGTCTACGCTAGCGATTGTGATTTTCCACTCAGAGGTCGATCAAAGCCTCCGTCGTTGTCCTTCATAGCCGGGACAGTGAAGGGCACCAACCCTCGCTTTACTTCTTCCAGCGCAATGGTGGTGTTTCTTCGTCTCAGCGGGTCAGTCTCGATTCGTGGCTTTGAGCCATGTAGTAGTTGCTTCGTTCGCAAGCCGGCTACGATAATCAGCCGGAACCTTGAATCTATTCCCGGCCAGACCCCTTCGTTCGCGACATCGCTGAAATCATTTCTCGTTGTTTTGTGTGTTACAGCCATAATGTGTCAGTCCCAATTCTCATCGAAAAGTTGGCCCACGCCGTCACAGTCGTTGCTACTACACCCAGGCAATAGTTCAGTGCCGGGAATCCCAGTCCCACGACGACGTCTAAATGCAACAAACTCATCGCTGAGCTGTAGCAGTTCGCACCTGATTTAGAAAGCGCATTATCGTTCCACAGTTCTGGCTGACCAAATTATCCTGTGACCTCGCTAGCCTTCCGTCCGTCGCTACCATTCCGGAGGATCAGGGCGAGTTGAGCATGATCTAGCGCACGACCCCGGTTCAGATTGATTGAAGGATCGGCTACCAGCCAGAAGCAGGCCTTTCCTTCATCCGTCGTTGTAAGGTTCACAAACGCAGCCTCATCCAGTGCCACCGGTCTAAAGCATTCCATTCCGGCGTCACGCGATCGCGCTATCATGGCCTCGCTTGCGCTATAAAAGACTGGCACTCGAAACCGGCCGCGATCGTCAAGCGCGAACCAGTCACCATTGGCACGTTGCATGGCATACAAACTGTTAATTGCCATCTCCAAGAGTATTTTCTTCTTCGCACACACCCTCTTGCGGAAAGTCTCTGAGCGCGCTGCCGCTCGGGCACTGCGTAGTGTTCAATTGTTTTGGTGTTCGTGCGGGCATCAGGGTTTTTGGGCGCTAGTCGCGTTTTTAGCAAAAACAACAGACGGCACGAGGAGAGGTGCGTTTCGCGCTAATCCTGATGTCGAGAGTAGGTTTCTTGAGAACAGCCAGTCAGCTCAAAAGTATAACATGGATTGTTCGAACCCCGGGTCTGAAGTGCCACAATAAGATGAAAGGCGGACCTTCAGTCCGCCCCCTCCCCGGTGAATAACCGCCTGACAACCGTCAGCAGGGCCGCCGCCCCACGATAAACTCTACCCTACGCCTGCCGTCGTTATATGTCAATTGCAGAATATATCTTGCATAGACAATATTGCTCGTATGTGGTAAATAGTTCGATGGAGGGGAGATTATGATTGAAATTCGAGTCGACCAGCTATTGGAGGCGCATGGGCGAACCTTCTACTGGTTGGCAAAGGAAACGGGAATTAGCCATACCACGCTCTGGCGTTTTAAAAAGGGAAAAGCGCTCGGAATCAATTTTGAGACACTGGAAAAAATGTGCCAGGTACTTCGCTGCCAACCGGGCGACCTCCTCACTTTCGTAAACGAAACGCAGAGTCGTAAGAACCGCAGCACTAAAAAACAAGCAATTGTAGTGGGTCATTTGTCTGCAGGACGGGCCCGCAGGTCCAAACGGGCTATCTAAACAACAACCGCGAGTACAATTCGTAGAGATTAGGCCAGCAAGGGTCAGAACACACAAAGAGCACAACTCCTGGGGTGCTCCGATGGAACTTAGAAGAGAAGCTGAGTGATACGGGGCCGATTGTACTCCGGAAGCCACTGCCGGGTTCTCCGACCTCTTCTTTGGGTCTTTGCGGGTTCTCTATCAACCGCCGAGAGGCAGCCTGATCGTGAACGTAGCGAAGACAACCGGCAACCTTCACATCGGCTGCGGAAGCGCTTAACTGCTGAGTAGTATGAGGAGGTCCGTCGTGCCTAAGCTTGCGATGCGGGGACAAGATGGCTATTTCGCTCATTGCTAAGGTAAGAGCTATTGAAGAACGTCAAACCTACAAGGCTGTGGCCCTAACAAGTATGTTCGAGTCGAGGACCGCGCGCTTGTCTGCTGGGAATAGTAGGTTGTGCCGAAACCGAACTAGTTAGATTTCAACCATCGCGAACCTGGCACGTTCTTATTTAGTCACGAGTCACGGTGCTCGGTGACCTGAGTTCGGCTATCCGCGTACTTGTCGCGGTACTCAGTACCGTCATCAGTCGTAATCCCTCTGAACAGCATGGCTTCATCCGCATCACTGCCTTTTGCACTCAGCTCGGCCTGCACCTGATTCCAACTCATTGTGCTGCCAAGGATTTGGTTTGGACGCTTGACTCGATAGTGTCTCGCATCACGACTGACTAGCTTTTGTCGGCTCATAAGATTCTCGGACTTTTCATGCGGCGGCTGTTACTTCGCGGGCTCTCTTGCCTCGCATTACTCGCTCTTTCGCTTCACGCCAATTCTCTGCCATGCGCTGCAGGCTGGGCTGGTATCGAGCGAAATCTTGGGACACCAAATCCGCCGTCGATTTGGTTACACGAAACGCGGGCTGCTGCTCTGCATCTTCATCAGGCGCCGGCATCTGGAACAGCTCGGTGGTGTCGTCGTCGACGATGACGGGAAGGCAGCACCATGCAGACTGCTTCATTAGGTATTTCCTCTATTTTCCTCTTGAGTCGGAGAAACCGCATGCGCGGAGCTGAATCAGTGGCCCAGAGGAATTCTTTGAAAGCGCATCTTCTCGTGTGCATCCTGCCATGAAATGTCCATCACGTAGGGTTTCACTTGACCTTCAATCGCTTTAAGACGTGCCAATTGCTCGCGATCTGCGTCCACCGGTTTTCCCTCAATCCAGGTTCGCGGAGACAGTACAGCCATCCCTCTCGGTTGGATCGACTCTATGGTCGCAAATCTGATATGGGCTTGTGAGGGGCCTCCACCTAAAGTTTCTAGGTCTTTCAAAAAGATACTGAGAATCTCAACGGATCTGAGCGTTTGGTCGCCCTGATTCGTCAACTCTAAAACAACTGTCGTTCCCGAATCGAATAGTCGAAGCGTAAGGGGCTTATCTGTGTTGTTACTGGCGCTCATGGATTGTTTCCTATTAGTTGTAGTCTAAGGAAGCACTGATTTCTCAGGAAATCTCAGGCTTCCACCGAATTAGTCGTACAGAGGCTGCGCATCAAACAAGTTAGCCGGAAGGGTGAACTTGTAGATCAGAAACAAGGGCCTTAACTCTAAGCATCAAGCCCGCAATTGACGCGGGACTTTGCAACACAGTGCCCTACCGTCGCCCAATTGTGACCTATAAATCTAGTTCTTAGTAATTGAGCTGTGGGTTTCAGGTAATCTGGAGGATCCCAGAGGAGCTGAGAAGAGAGTAAGCTGGACTCGGTTCGAAAGCCACTTTACTCTATGGGATGTTATATGTCAAATGTAGGATATATCTTGTATGAGTACTACGCTTGCTTTCACAAGCCGCTATAAGCTTCTATTAGCTTGCGATTATTAACTCATGGCAGGCAACCGCAACGCATAATCAAAGTTGTCCCGAGGTGTGCTAAGCAGTAGCCAGAGGCTCCTAAAACTCAGTCTTCGTCAGAGAAGCCGACACGATAAAATCAATTCCTTTATAAGAGAATGCGAGCTGCCGTGAGAAACAAAGGGTGCGTGGCTCAGTCTAGTGGCCCAGTCTCGGTTCGTATTGGCTGCCCGCGAAACTAGTCCAGAACTCTTCGCGACCTGTTTCGGAATGTTCAGGCAATTATTTCTTCACAAACTTCAGAGCCACTCCGTTCATGCAGTAGCGCAAACCAGTCGGTTCTGGTCCATCCTCAAAAACGTGTCCCAGATGCGACTCGCATCTCGCGCAGAGCACTTCCGTACGGGTTGATGGTAAGCTGGAATCCACCTCTTCGAGGACATTTTCCTTGGCAATTGGTTCCCAGAAACTGGGCCACCCGGTGCCTGAATCAAACTTACCCTTAGAGCTAAACAAGGGTAGCCCGCAGCCAACGCACTCAAAGACGCCCTGGTCGTGGTTTTCATTGAGCGAACTTGAGTAGGGTGCCTCAGTCCCCTTCTTCCGCGTCACGTAATACTGCTCGGGAGTGAGGGTGTTTTTCCACTCGGCATCTGTTTTGGTCACTTTTTTGACTCCTTTAGAAACCTTGCTCTTACTTTGTGAATGTTGCCCGAAAGATGCAGAAATAATCGGCAGGCTCGAAACGGCTGCCAATCCGGCCAGCGCGATGCCCGTTGAAAGAAAGGAACGTCTATTCACGGTAAACACCTCTTGACTGGAGTTGAATACTTTGTCAATGAAGTTACGTTACCACTTAACCAGTTGGATGTTTAGTTCACCGCTCTGCAGCCCTTGTGTAAATGAGAGGCTTATCGGTGCCCACTACTGGGTGCTCGCAAGATGCTCACCTCGTTCCGATTGTGGCGACAGGCGGCTTTCTTCAACGATTCGCAGCTTGATGTGGTTAACGTGTCGGATCGATATTGCATCCGAAACATTTTGAAGGCTCATAGTCCGTCCAATGTATGACGTATAACTGGTTGCTGCTTGCGATTTCGGTTCAAGCTGGTGGCACCACGGTTGCAATTCGCTCGGCTCTAGACAATATTTGAAAGAAAACTGCGGTATTCGATTCACTTTGTGCCGGCACTCAGACGTCGGATCCGCGAATTGAGGAACATTATGCTGAAAATGAATCTGTGTTGTTTACTCTCCTGCTTGTTCCTTCTGGGTGGTCTCACTAAGCCACTAACCGCACAACAGACCGACCAACCCACCGCGGCAGTGCAACTCGCCACAGCTACTAGGCCATCCGCTCTCCGACAGGCCGACCCGCAAGTGGCAATAGAGGAAAAGGTCAAGATCAAGATTGCCAAGCTCGGTGTTGGGGCTAAGGCAAAGGCTACTATCCGACTCAAGGATGGCTCTAAAACAAAGGGCTACATAGCCCAGGCCGGGGAAGACAGCTTCGTAATTCGCGATCGGAAAACCGATGCGCCGACCACGATTCGCTACGGGGACGTTGCGAAGGTAGAGGAAAACCGAGGCCACTCGACTGCGAGAAACATCGCTATCGGCGTCGGTATTGGTGTCGGAGCCCTTTTCTTAGCCATAGCAATTTCGATCGCCAGTCTTAACGATTGAGGTTCTTCGCTATTAAGGCGTGAAGGGGACATAAATGGAGCCCAGGTCACTTGGGTGAGCATTAACTCTCGTTTGTCCTCTCTGGCTGAATCCGGCCAGACAAAAACCGCTGCGAAGCACGCGCAGCGGTTTAGTCCTGGAGCGTGTAGACTTACAACTTACTTACACTTGGAATAACCACAATCGCGACAAAAGTCACAGCCACTCGCATGTTCGAGCTGGCCTTTGCACTCGGGGCAGATGCCGATCATTGTGGACATGATCGCGCCGGTTACCGGCATAGTCGGGACCTGTGCATTTGCCTGCGCCTGCTGCTTGCCAATGGCGCGCGCCGAATCAGGGAGCGTCTGCAAACGGCGGTTGGTGATCATGATGCACTCCGCGACAGCTTGTTCGGGCGATGTCAGTAGCCGTTCGTTGAACCAAACGGCATGGGTGCCGGTAACCTTGTTAAGGCTGTAAGCCACTTCCGCGGCGTCGAAGCCACCCCGTAGCATCTTCGATGCGAGAAGTCCCACGCCACCGCTGATAGGTCCAGTGGCGAATACTTCCTGGATCATGCGGCTATCGTGATTGACCGTGACGTAGAGATTCTGACCGTCAAAGGGAATCTGCCAGGTGGCGCCGCTTAGCTCGCGCGGTCGCTCGATACGAATCGCCGTCAGTTCCGGCGCCGTAATTCCGGCTTCCGACCGCAGCCTCGCCGCGCTTTCTGCTTCCGCCTTCGCTTCATCGTCGGCCTGTTCTCTTACTAAGGCTCCAGCTTCAGCTCGAGCTAGCCCTTCCGCTTCCGGATCGATGGCAACGACCTGCACCGCATCAGCGTGGCTTGCGGGGGGCGAGTCAAGCACTTCCGCAGTCGCCTCAGGGTTGCAGGCGGTCTCGCTCTTCGTGTCTAAATCTGGGGCCTTCATTGACGTAAGCACCTGATTCTCGCGCGAGCCGTCGCGATAATAACTGACCGCTTTGCAACCAAGCTCACGACCCAACCTATAAAGTCTGTCGACCGACTGGACGGTGTCGTCCACGGCGCCGTTACAGGTCTTCGAGACGCTGTTATCGACATTGCGTTGGGCCGCGGCCAGCACATGAACGTGTTGTTCGGCGCTGATATTCATTGCCGAGATAAAGTACGGTGGCAGCTCGCTCTCGTGCTCACATACGTAAGTGGCGGCGGCATCGATCGAATCTTGCTCCGTTTGGTCGACATTAATTCCCAGAGCCTGCGCCGCGAGGGTGTGTACATAAGTGCGCGTGCCCAGCGTGTCTTTGCGCACGTAGGCCCACGAGAAATTAGGTTCAATGCCCGAAGAGGTTTCCGCAACGAGGGAAATCGTCCCGGTTGGCGCGATGGTCGTGACTTCGTAATTGCGCGGTGTTAGGGGCACATCGCGGGGAATGCCGACCTGGTTGTAGAGAAAGTCTTCGTAAGCCTCGCGGTTCGCCTCAAACTCCGGGAACGTCCCCTTCTCGGCCCCGAGTCTGATGCTGGCAATCCATGACTCGCGCCGAATGAAGCCCATCATTTCATCCATCAGATAGATGGATGCCGGCGAGCCATAGGTGACTTTGAGATTCAAACAGAGATCGGCAAACCCCATGATTCCAAGACCGACGGGCCGGGTGCGACTGACCACGTCGTTAATCTCCGGGAGCGGCCAGGCACAGGTGTCGATTACATTGTCGAGAAATCTGGTGCAAAGATGAGTAACTTCACGGAGCCGGTCCCAATCAACTCGATGCTCAGCATCATAGAACTTCGCCAGGTCAATTGAACCGAGATTGCAGGAGTTGGAGAAATGGAGAAACTGTTCACCGCATGGGTTGCAGGAATAAATCGGCCCCATCGACTTCATCATATGGTTATGACGATTCACCTCGTCGATGAAAGCAATGCCCGGCTCCGCATACTTGTGTGCGCTGGCAACGATACGGTTCCATATGTCGGGCGCGAAGATCATCCCCGGGCGCGGCGGTTCTTCAATAGTACACTTGGAAAGATCCGCATTCACATACGACTGCTTGTCCGGAAAGGTCACGGTTGAGCCATCGGAAAGCCGGTAGACCAAATAGTCGCCGTCTCGCACCGGATCGTAGATCGAGTCATTCCACGACTCCCCATTGAACTCGAGCTGAAACCACTCATTATGGTCCACCGCTTTCAGGAACTTGTCAGTGACATTGACGGAGATATTGAAGTTGGTCAGCGAGTGCTGATCGTTCTTGGCATGAATAAAGCGCAGCACATCAGGATGCGTGACTCGTATCATACCCATGTTTGCGCCCCGACGCACCCCACCCTGCTTCACCACGTCAGTCACCTGGTTGACGATATTCATAAAAGAAACCGGGCCAGAGGCGACGCCGCGCGTGGAACCAACTAACGCCCCGGACGGACGGAGAAATTCATACGTCATCCCGGTTCCGCCGCCGGTCTGATGAATAGTCGCCGCCGCCTTAGCGTGGTCCATGATTCCGGTGATGGAGTCAGGGACATCGAGCACAAAGCAAGCGGCCAATTGTCCGTTAGCTTTGCCGGCGTTAACCAGGCAGGGCGTGTTGGGAACAAATTCCCGCGCGAGCATTACCTGACTCATCATGTCGAAGAACTGATCGCGCTTCCCAGAATCTTTTTCGGCAGCCGACACATGACCCACTACTCGGCGAACAATGTCTGGCCACTCCTCCAACGGACGAGCTTTGGCGTCTTTCAATGAATATCGTTTGCTGATTACACGCTTAGCATTAAGCCCGAGTGGTCGGCTTCTGCGCCTGGTTCCGGGGATCGAAGGAGACGGGTTTACGTCGGGGGTTTGTTTGCCGATGACTGCGCGCATTCTTCTCTGCCTTTCTCGCGCCTGGGGACACGAGCATGTAGGGATTTCAAAAACACTTCGGCGCAACGATACTCATACGCCGATCTAAAATGTGGTAGCGGATACTACGGTTGGCTTTTTTCGAAGCGATAAAACGCTTGCTGAACAGCAACTCATGGGGCGTGCCGTTGCTCCAAATCAACCCGCCTCGTCTTAAGCGGAGCGCAATATACATCTTTGTAACATCCGTGTCAATATGTAGTGGTCATCTTTTTTCTCAATGCAATGGGGAGTATTAATTGAGACTCAACCTTAGCAACTAAGTTACTGATACGCCGTCGTTTTAAAGGTCTTTTTCACTCTGGATCTGAGAGGCTGGAGCCATCGTGTTCGACCTGGGAGAGACCTAGAAGTCACGAGAAATTATAGTCCATGTTTGAGGAGATGGTAAGCGGCCGGAGACGTTTACGGAGTCTTCATCCCACAGCGCTTATATGGTCCCCGGAATCTGCGCCGACGGACACAAAGGCCACACGAATGCCAACTAAAAATCGAGGCCGTCCCGGCTATTTTGAAGAGGAGCTATTGGAAAGAAGGAGTTCGTAATTGCCGGCGTCGCGGTTATGCGTATCAAGTGCGGCGAAGGTGTCTGAGGTCTCTTCAAGCATCTGCTTGGTCATAGCAATCGAATCACTGAGCTGTTCGAAATCGAGCGATGAGACCCTTTCGGGGGTCGGTAGGGTTACAACCTGATCGTTTACCAATCCAAAGAAGTTCTCGATGGACTGCAACTGGCCTTCCACGAGCTTCACTGACCGCTCGATATCCTTGAAAGCGGCAACCCTTCTCCGGAGGATCTCGACATTTGATTGCTGTATGCGCTTTTCTCGTTCATCTCGAGAAGCTTCCACCGATCGTTCTGCCTGCACCAATTGATTTTGCACGGCCTGCCGGTTAATCGATCTGAGATGTTGCTTACGCCGGCGATAGACATCCAAAAGGTCAACGAAATCTTCCCAGCGCTGGTCTAAGCTTTGAATGTTCGAGGGAATCTGTTTTGTGCCGGTAAACTTCTTGTAGTTTGAATAGATCTGATTCTTCATCCAACGCAGGTATTCCACCGCCTCGCGCTCGCGCGGATCGAAGCCTTTTATTTGAGCTTCGCGCTGCTGCTCGCGTAGCTTATTGAGCCGCTGTTTCTCGCGACGGTCGACCAGACGTCGGTAAAGTGATGTGGCTGGCACGGTAACTAGATAGGCGGTTTCGGCAGCGAGCGCTGCCGCTAGCGGGGTCACATCTTGAACGTAGGCAGCGGCGACGGCAAACCCTGCCATGCCCCAAAAATTAAGGGGTTCCTTAAAAGCCTCTTTCAGATATTTAACATCAAACTTCGGAAAGTCGGCCATAGACTTAAAGAACTAAGAAGAAGGACCATTTCGAGAGCCACCTGAGACATTATTACGCTCAGCTATTGTGACGGCCATTGTTCAACACGGCGCTCTTCTGCTCACTTGCACTACTCTCACCGGCGGCGGGCAGAGCTTGCTGCTCTTTGTCAGAGGTTGAAGCTGGCAATAGTCCCATATCGCGTTTGTAGGACAGCAGCTTATCCTGCAACTGCATATCCATGGCTTCACGTTCGATGTCCTGCATCTGATTATCTACGGACGCGGCGCCCAGCTGCATTTTGGCCTCTGCGGCGGCTGCGCGCCGATCAATTTTGTCCCGCATCTCATTGAACGTCGAAGCGTCGTCGCCGATCTGGAAAGATTCCATCGTCTGCGCCAACTGTTCCTGGAGCTTTGCCTGCTTCGACTGATTAATCAGTTGCATCGCCTCGGCAGTACGCCGCTGCATTTGCAAGACATAATTATCGCGGGCTTTGAGCGCCTGTTTGGACGCCAGAGTGGCATGCTCAAGTTGCTGCGAGGTTTTTTGCAGGTCCATTTGCGCCTGCTGAAGCTGGCCGATGTAAGCAGTGGCAATATCGTCGCGCCCCATCTTTACCGAGGCCCGAATCCTAGAATCGAGGTCGACAACCTGAGTTTCAAGGCGTTCTTTACTCTTGCCCAGAAGCTTCTCGGTAGCCATCACCTGCGCCACAGAGTTGTTCAACTCAGGGACGCGGTCACGCATGTCTCTAATAGTTTGCTGAAGCACTAGTTCGGGGTTTTCAGTCGCCTCGACTAAGCCACCGAACAAGGCGCGCATTGAGCGTTTTACTCTGCTCCAAAGTCCCATTTGTCAGTCATCCTCCAGCAAGAAGGTATCCGATCTCTGCGTTCGCGCTCTTCGTGCTTCCCATCCCACCAAAATTCTGCCCGGCCGCATATGTTTCTGTACGATGCTTGACCGCGGGCGGTTCAAAATTACAAGCGCAGGATGAATCCGGAGTATAACAGCACTTACGGACAGTCTCCACAAAAGGGCGCTACCTGCTCTCTCTGGAACAGGCCGAGGAAAAAAACAACGGAGAACTAGAGTCCATCCTCCTAGTAGCGATAAGGCCAATGTCATTGAAACCCTGCTCAGATACTTGTTTCGGACGGGGCTTCACCGAATTTACCGATGTCGCGCCGGTACTGCATCCCTTCCCATTTGATTTGCGCTACGGCCTTGTAGCAATGGCCGAGTGCCTTTTCCAACGACTCGCCCCTGGCAGTCACTCCGAGAACGCGTCCGCCCGCGGTTACCAACTCGCCTGCTTTCGACCTCTTCGTGCCCGCATGGAAGATTGTAACTCCTTCAAGGGAAGCGATGTCATTCAGCCCTTCGATAGGGACGTCTATCTTGTATTGAGCCGGATAGCCCTCGCTCGCCAGCACCACGCAGGCTGAGGAGTGGTTAGTCCATTCGACTTTGACGTCTCGGAGTCTTCTCGTTCGTATAGCTTCAAAAATATCTACCAAGCTGGTCTTCAACCTTACTAGTATCGCCTGAGTTTCAGGATCTCCCATGCGCACGTTGTACTCAAGAAGCTTCGGACCATCAGCCGTTAACATCAATCCGAGAAAAAGCACGCCGCGAAAGGGAAACCCCTCCCCTCGAGCGCCCGCGAGTGTGGGCTCGACAATCTCGCGAACAATGCGTTGGAGTGTCTCCGCTTCCAGAATAGACGCTCCGGTAACAGCGCCCATCCCGCCAGTGTTCGGACCCGTATCATTCTCACCGATGCGCTTGTGGTCGCGGGCGGGCGGCATGAGGGCATAATCGCGTCCATCCGCGAACAGCAGCAGGGAGGCTTCACTGCCCCAGAGAGCCTCTTCGATCACCACCTGCCTAGCCGCCTCGGCACCAACGATCTCGCCGCTCATGAGCATGTGGGCAGATATTTCCGCCTCAGCACGTGAATTAGCCACAATCACGCCCTTGCCGGCTGCAAGCCCATCGGCCTTAACGACTGTACGCGAATCGGCCGGACCAAAAGCTCCACTCCGCAGAGTCTCTTCGGCTTCCCCGGCCGACCTAACGACGCGATAGTCCGCCGTCGGTATCTTGTGACGAGCCATGAAATCCTTCGCGAACGCTTTGCTCGATTCAAGACGAGAAGCAGCCTGGCTGGGTCCGACAATCGCGAGCCGGTTACGCTCAAACTCGTCCACTATGCCATCTGCCAGAGGTACCTCCGGTCCCACAATGGTGAGGGCTATTCCCTCTGTCTTTACCAGCCGAATGAGGGCTGAGTGGTCCGTTAAAGAAATGGGCTTACATGTAGCAACCTCAGCAATCCCAGCGTTCCCGGGAGCGCAATAAAGATCGAGCGCAACGTCTGAGGTCTGATTAAGCGACCAAAGAATCGCATGTTCTCGGCCTCCCGAGCCCAGCACCAATAGCTTCATTTCGTGGTGGCCTTACTAGAGATTAAACATCTGACCCGGTGGTGAGTGGGTGGTAGCGAGAGTTGGCTCTTCACAGGGAAACGTTCCAACTGCTCACTTTAGTAGCGCGGGTGCTTGCATGAGACCACTGGCCTATCAAGATTACTCACAGGATTAGCCCGGCAGGTCTTGACACAATTTCGCCATAGTTATACTTTGCCAACAACATCAGTCACCAGGGCAGCCCATTCATCACGGACTTGCGGCTTTCCCTTTTGAGTAATTCGGATACTAAATCGATCCCACCAACGCGCACTGTAAGTGAGCGATCCAGGGAGCAAGATCATGTCACAAATGGAATTCGTCAGCCAAGCGCAAGCGAGTGCTGACAGCGAGTATCCCGATCGCGCAATCAAATGCGTGGATTGCGGAGAGAATTTTATTTGGACCGGCGGAGAGCAGGTCTTTTTTCACGACAAGGGTTTGAAGAACGAACCTAAGCGTTGCAAA
>Ga0136617_10002518_pt1 | contig 16276 bp, 10 predicted proteins | sample AntDrymUQ3222106_2_FD_129672 | JGI IMG/M metagenome (GOLD analysis project Ga0136617, IMG submission 129672) | Polar desert sand microbial communities from Dry Valleys, Antarctica - metaG UQ322 (21.06) | ecosystem: Environmental > Terrestrial > Soil > Desert | place: Antarctica: Dry Valley...
AGGGGATCGGTGATCGTCTCCACCCACGTCTGCGCGCGCAGCCTGTCGTGGGGCGGGAGGGGTTGATAGAGAACCAGTACCGAGGGGCGATCCAGCGACTCGTGCAGGAAGCCGAAATTCACCTTGGTCAGGACCATCAGCCAGAACACCAGCGCGGTGGCGCCTCCCACACTGGCGGTCCCGACAATCGCCAGGGTGCCCACGGACACGACCAGCGGGAGGGCAAGCAGACGGAGCGTCACCCCGTATCGGCTGAGGACCCGACCGGTCATGAAGGTCCTGCCGACGAGCGTGATCGCCGAGCTGACTGCCTCGATGACACCCAGAAAGGACGCCAGCTGGTCTTCGTCCGGGTACTGCCGCGCAGCCTCGGCGAAGTAGGCCGCGTCCACGACGTAGAATCCCACGGTGTTGAGCGCGCACACACCCGCGATCAAGAGGAAGTAGCGGTCGGTAGGGCGGAGCCTCGACGCTCCTGTCTCGCGCTCGTTCGGCACCACCCCGGAGGCTTCCTCGCCGCCGTCGATCGCCGCGCCGAACGAGCGCACGATCACTTGAAGCACGCCCAACGACAGCGCCGCGGCCACGGCCGCGGCCAGCACCAGGTTCTTCGTCCCGATCTGATCGACCAGGAACGGCAGGGTAAAGCCGCCGACGATCGACGCGGCCACCTCGCCGGCGCCGATGACGCCGAACAGGCGCTTGGCCTGCCGCACGTTCACGAGCTGTTCGGCCAGCGCCCAGAACGCGAGCACGGCAATGACGAAGATCACCTCGTTCCAGACCGCCAAAGCCATCGTCGGCCACTCCGCCTCGGTCTGGAGCAGCAACGCTCGCAGCAGACCGATCGTCACGAGCAGGATGGCCAGTGTCGCGGTCAGGAGCCTGGACAGCGGCAGGCGGTCCTGCGCTTTCGAGAAGGCCAGACCGGTGAGCGCTGACGCGGCGGCGCTGGCTATGAAGAGATACGGCAAGTCCCCGGCTCCGAACACGGTCAGGAAGAGGGCGATCGCGGCCGTGTTCAGGTAGACGCGAACGAACCCGAGCAGGGCGGACAGGAGGAGCAGCAGGGCGGTCAGGCGGCCTTCGCCCGGTCGGAGGTCGACGGCCAGCGCCACAACTCGACTAAGCAGCATCGCCGTCGTCTCGCATGCGCATACCAGCGCCGGTCTTGCCCCGAATCAGTGTCTGCTATCGCTCATCAGGCCGAGGGAGCCAAGGCCCGTTAGATAAACGCGACAAAGCGGCAGAATGCGGCCTCACCGCCCATGAAGCGCCAGGGAAAGCAGCCGACCGTCACCCGCTGGTCGAGCACCTTGTCGATCTCGCCGCCGGCGTTTTCGATGTGAATGATGTCGTGCGGGAAGAGGTCGTAGTGCATCACCTGAATGTCGTCGTCCGGCCAGATCTCCTCGAGCGGCTTGCCGAGGTGGGCCGCGCACTTCTTAGCGTGATCCGGCCGCACCTGGCGGATGACCGTGTTCATCGGGTGGTCGGCACTGCCGGCGTCGATCGCCAGCCAGCGGATCCCGCGCGCCTTGACCCAGTCCGCGAACTCGCGGGTTGGGCCCGGGTGCTTGATGAAGTAGCGGGTCTCGTCCGGCTCGATCGGCCCGCAGCTCGCCGTCCAGTTGGAGGGGTAGTGACGGTGATAGCCGGTGTGGATGACCAGGATGTCGCCCCGCTCGATCGCGATGCCGGTGTCCCGCTCCCAGCGCTCGAAGTGCTCCGAACCGTAAACGTCGTAGTCGCCCACGCCCATCTTCTGGAGGTCGACCACACAGGCCGGGCCGACCAGAAAGTCGATCGGCAGCTCGCCGATGCCCTTGGCGTTGGTGACGAAGTGGTTCGGCGCATCGAGGTGGGTCCCGACGTGCAACGTCGAGGTGATCTCCATCCCGCCGACCCCCTCGAAGGCGACCCGCTTGATCCACTTGATCTGCGGCCCATCATAGCGGGCGAACCCGGGCGTGTCGGTGTCCCAGTCCTGGGACAGATCGAGGACGTTCAACGATATGGGCGTTGTCATGCGACCCTCCGAAGACAGGAGTCAGCAAACCGGAGTCAGCATACAGGAGACCGGGGGCAGGGAGCGCCTACCCGGCGCCCAAGACGCGAATTTTGCGCAGATTGATCGGTTTGCGCGGGAGGTGTTAGATCGTGCTGGCTCTCCCGGCCTGGTGCCAGGGGCCTTGCCCCGGTCCCGCTTCAAACTACGTCGACCTCGGCGTATTCGCGGCCGCTGAGCTGGCGGTAGCCGGGGCCACGATCGAAGAATGGCACCACTCCGCGGCGCGCGCGCAGCTCGTCGCGCAGCCGCTCGGTCCCCGCGAGATCCGGCTCGAGCTGGCCATCGGGGCGCCGGCCCAGCACCGCCCCGTAGTCCTCGCGGGCGGACCCTTCGCTCACCTTACCCTGGGTCACGTCGAAGGCTACCAGCTCCGCCTCGCGCTCGAGCGGGTCACCCCAGCCCCCGCCGCCGGTCGTGTCGATCCGGACCAGCGTCCCGGCCGGGATCGGGAAGTCGTCGACGAGCCCTTCGAGCCGGCATTCATCCGGCCCGCCGGGATCGACGGTCACGCGGAACGGCTTGCCGGCCTTGCCGCCCTTGAGGCCCCAGCAGCTCAGGATCGAGCGGTCCGCCACCGACAGGAAGTAGCAGTCCCGGAGCGCGCGGATCTCCTTGCGATACCCCAGGCCGCCGCGCCGCTTGCCGGGCCCGCCGGAGTCCGGCGCCAGCCCGAGCCTCTCGACCAGCAGTGGGAAGCGCGTCTCGGTGAACTCCGTCGGCAGGTTCTTCGAGTCAGGCACGACGTGAATCGTGTCCGAACCATCGGCCCAGGGGCGACCGCCGGAGCCGCCGCCCAGCACCTCCCGCATCAAAAACGGCTGGCCGTCTTCGTCGAGGCCGTGGAAGCCGGTGTAGCGGATCGTCTCCTGGTCGGCCGGCATGTCCCCACCCGTCGCGATGGCCAGGACGCCAGCCAGGATGCCGAGCAGTCGCAGGATCACGAACGTGCGGGCGTTGACGGGGGCCGGGAAGATCGGCGTCAGCAGCGTCCCGGGCGGCGGGAAGCGCAGCTCGATCAGGGGGACGACGCCCTCGTTGACGTCCAGCTCGGCCATCCGCTCCGACGTGTCGGCCAGGTTGCGGAGGATCGGCGCGATCCACTTCTTCAGGAACACCCCGTCAGCGTAGTTACCGGCATGGTTGATTGGCCCCTTGGCCTGGGGCCCCGTGCCGGCGAAGTCGATCAGCAGCTTGTCAGGCGTCTTGGTCAGCGTCATCCGCTGGGTGTGCAGGCGCGGCGGGTCGACGCCGTCGTGCTCGGCATAGTCCTCCCAGACGTAGACGCCGTCTGGGATCTTGCTCAGCAGCTCGCGCTTGAAGGTCTCGGTGGTCTTGTCGAGAATCGCCTGGAAGCAGACCTCGACCTGCTCGCGGCCGTAGCGGGCGAACAACTCCGCCACCCGCTCGGCCCCCATCCGACAGGCGGCGACCTCCGCGTCCAGGTCGCCGCGCAAGTGGTCCGGCAGGCGCGAGTTGCGCACCATGACCCGGATCAGGTCCTCGTTGGGCCGCCCGCGGTCGTACAGCTTCACCGGCGGGACGATCAGACCTTCCTGGTAGTAGGACGTGGCGTGGCTCGGCATCGACCCGGGCACGGCCCCGCCGATGTCGTCGTGGTGGCCGAACGCCTGCACAAAGGCGACGACCTGGCCCTCGTGGTGGACCGGCACGGTCACGCACAGGTCCGGCAGGTGCCCGATGCCGCCTTCGGACAGGTACACGTCGTTGTGAAAGAAGACGTCACCCGGCGCGATCGTCTCGATCGGAAAGTCGCGGACGATCGGCTGGACCAGGGCCGAGTAGGATCGCCCGGTCAGCTTGCGACAGTGTCGATCGTGAATGCCACCTCGGAAGTCGCGCGCCTCACGGATCATCGGCGAGCGCGAGGTCCGCTCGATGGCAGCCTCGACTTCCGCCTCGGCGGACGCGAGGGTCCCCTCGACAATCTGGAGGAGAATCGGATCAACCATGAGGAGTCAGCAGCAGGTTCCCGTAGTCGTCGACGGCCGCCTGGAGGGACGGGAAGACGACGGTCGTCGAGCCGAACTCTTCGACGATGGCGGGGCCATCCAGACGGTCACCCGACTGGAGCCGCGAGCGGTCGTAGAGCGGCGTCTCGACCCAGGCGCCGTCGAAGAAGACCGACCTGGTCCCCGATCGTGCCCCGGCGCTGTCGCCTTTGCCGCCGGGTAGACGTCGCAGGTTCGGCCGGGTGATCGGCCCAATCCCGGTAACCCGCAGATTGACCCACTCCACCTGCTGGCCCGCGGCAGCCTCCCGCGCGCTGACCTGACCATCCTTCGGGCGGTAGCTATAGCCGTAGACCCGCTCGTGGGCCGCGTGGAAGCGCTCCGTCGCGACATCGGCCAGGCGGCGATCGGGCGCACCGTCCGGGACCTCGACTCGGACTTCCGCGGCCTGGCCGAAGTAGCGCATGTCCGCCGAGCGGAGGAACGTCGTCTGCGCCTCCGCGAAGCCTTCCCGTCCGAGCGCGTCGCGTGCCCGCCCCTCCAGGCGCTCGTAGGCCCTGCGCATCGCGTCGAAGTCGAGGCGGTCGTCGCGCTGCACCAGGGTCACGACGTAGTCGTTCTTCAGGTCCACGGTCAGCAGGCCAAAGGCCGAGACGTTGCCGGGGCTGGGCGGGATCAACGCCCCTTGGAGGCCGAGCACGTCGACGAGCTTGCCGGCCTGCAAGGGGCCGGAGCCGCCGAAGGCGACCAGGGTGTAGTCGCGGATGTCGAGACCGCGCTGGACGCTCACCTGTCGAACCGTGTTCGCCTGGCTCCAGGCGGCGATCTCGAGGATCCCCTCGGCGGTGCGGATCGGGTCGAGGCCGAGGCTCGCCGCCAGCTCGCCGATCCCGCGCTCGGCCAGCGAGCGGTCGAGCGGGACCTCGCCGCCGAGCAGATGGGGCGGGATTCGCCCGAGCAGCAGGGTTGCATCGCTCGTAGTCGGCTGCTGCCCACCCTTGCCGTAGCACATCGGGCCGGGGACGGCGCCGGCGCTCCGCGGCCCAACCTTCAGCCCGCCATCGGGCGCCCGCCAGGCGATCGAGCCGCCCCCGGTCCCAACCGTGACGACATCGATCATCGGCACCTTGACCGGAAAACGCCCGACCTTCCCCTCCGTGGTCAGGTGCGGCACGCCGTGGTCCACCAACGACACGTCGGTGCTAGTCCCACCCCCATCGAGCGTCAGGATACGATCGAAGCCCGCCGCCCCGGCGACAATCGCCGCCCCGAGCCCGCCGGCGGCCGGCCCGCTCAGGATGGTCGTGATCGGCTGACGGGCCACCTCGCGCGCCGAGATCACGCCGCCGTTCGATTGCATGATGTAAAACGGCGTCGTCGGCCCGATCTCGTCCTGGATCTTCGCCTGGATCTCGCCGACGTAGTGCCCGATCCGTGGCTTGACAAAGGCGTCGACCAGCGTCGTGACCGCCCGCTCGTACTCACGATACTCTGGCAGCACCTGGGACGAGATCGAGACCGTCGCCCCCGGATGGACCCGCGCCAGGACCTCGCGCATCCGACGCTCGTGCTCGCCATCGGCGTAGGCGTGCAGGAAACAGACCCCGATGCAGTCGATGCCCAGGTCGCGAAGCTCGGCGGCGGCCTGCTCCGCGTCGGCGATGTCGAACGGTCGCAGCACCTCCCCACGAAAGTTGATCCGCTCGGTCACCTCGCGGACGTGGTGCAGCGGGACGATCCGCTCCGGCTTGACCCAGAAGTACGAGTTGCCGTAGCCCTGCGGCACGCTCTGGCGGGCGATCTCGAGGATCTCGCGGAACCCCCGCGTGACGATCAGCCCGAGACCTGGGAACTCCTCCTGAAGCAGGGCATTGGTGGCAACCGTTGTCCCATGCGAGATGGCGGCCACCCGCTCCGGCCCAAACCCGACCTGCTCCATCACCTTGTGGACGCCATGCATGAAGCCGATCGCCGGGTCGGCCGGCGTCGTCGGCGTCTTGGTGGCGAACACCCTCCCCGAGTCCTCGTCGAGCGCGACCACGTCGGTGAAGGTGCCGCCGGTGTCGATCCCGATCCGGAATCGGGAGTTGCGCGGGGCTCGGTCGGATGCCATCGCGGGCCCATCTTAGCATGGCCCCGCCTGACGTCATGGCCCCGCCTGCCGTGTGGTACGCTGCGGTCTATGGTCGTGGCGGCTTCGGGCATCGCGATGCGGGGCATCAGCAAGCGCTTCGGGGATGTCCAGGCGCTCGCCGGGGTAGACTTCGCGCTGCGTCGACACGGGGTCCACGTGCTCGCCGGCGAGAACGGGGCCGGCAAGACCACCCTGATGAACGTGCTGGCCGGGCTCTACCAGCCCGATGCCGGCGAGATCACGGTCGATGGGCGGCCCCTTCGGATCGGCTCGCCGCGGGACGCGCTGGACGCGGGGATCGGGATGGTCCACCAGCATTTCGAGCTCGTGGCCCCTTTCACCGCGCTGGAGAACATCGTCCTCGGCAAAGAAGGGGGTGGTTGGCGACTCCGCAAGCGCGAACAGCGGCGGGACGTCGAAGCGCTCGTAGAGCGCTACGGGCTCGCGGTCGACCTGGACGCCCGCGTCCGAGACGTCTCGATCGGGGTCCAGCAGAAGATCGAGATCCTCAAGGCCCTCTTTCGCGGCGTCGACGTGCTGATCCTGGACGAGCCGACCACCCACCTGACTCCGCAAGAGGTCGACGGGCTGTTCAGCACGATGCGCCAGCTCCTGGACGGCGGCCTCACGGTCGTGCTCATCACCCACAAGCTGCGCGAGATCCGTGGCATCGGCGACCGCGTGACCGTGATGCGCCGCGGGCGGGTCGTCGGGACTCTCGAGCGCGCCGAAGCCACCGAGGCGCGGCTGGTCGAGCTGTTGATGGGGGCGCGCGGGAGTGGGGGGGCCGTCGTGGCGGCGGCCGCGCCGACACCGGCCCGCGGCGCGCCCATACTCGAGCTCGTGCACGTCTCCTCACTGACGGACCACGACCGCCCGCTCCTCGACGACTGCTCGCTGGAAGTCCGTGGTGGCGAGGTCCTCGGCCTGGCCGGCGTGGCCGGCAATGGTCAGCGCGAGCTGGCCGAGGCCATCGTCGGGACCCGCCCGATCTCCAGCGGGCGGCTGCGGGTCGGCGGGCGGGACCTGACCCGAGCGCCGGTGCGCGACCGCCTCCTGGCCGGCGTGGCCTACGTGCCGGAGGATCGGCTGCGCGAGGGGATCTTGCCGCGCCTGAGCCTGGCCGAGACGTTCGCCCTCGGTCCGCACCACGCCCTGTTCAAGGGCCGCTGGCTGTTCGACGAGCGCCGCGTCCGGAAGCTGGCCGCCGAGGCCATCGAGGAGTACCGCGTCGCCGCGCCGAACGAGCGCCTGCCGACCGCCCGCCTCTCCGGCGGAAACATCCAGAAGGTGCTCATCGCGCGGGCGATGCTGCTGGCGGGCATGGCTGAGGCGGCAGTGCTGGTCGCGATGAACCCGGCCCGCGGGCTCGACATCGGCACGACCCAGTTCGTCCACCGCCGCCTGCTCGCGCTGCGCGACCGCGGCGGAGCGGTGCTGCTGATGTCTGAAGACCTCGACGAGCTGATGCGACTGAGCGATCGGATCGTGGTCATGTACCGTGGTCGGATTGGGGGTCAGTTCGCGCGCGAGGACTTCGATCCCTACCGCATCGGCGCGCTGATGGCCGGAACTGGAGAAAACTCGCCCGCCGAGGAGGCCCTCGCGGTGCTAGGAAAGAACGGCCGTGGCGACGAGCGTTGAACCCGCGCCGCCGCCGACCCCGACACCGGCGGTCGCCCGACACGCCGTGGCCCGCGAAGTCGGCGTCTACGCCGCCGCGATCCTGGCGGCGCTGGTCCTGATCGCCATCCTGCTGCTGCTGGCGGGGGCCAATCCGCTCGTGGCCTACGGCACGATCCTCCGCTCGTCGCTCGGGAGTCTCGGAGGCTTCGGCCAGACCCTCAACAAGGCCACACCACTGGTCCTCGGGGCGCTGGCGGTGGCCTTTGCGATGCGCGGCGGCTTCCTGAACGTCGGCGTAGACGGCCAGATCTACCTGGGCGCGATCTGCGCGACCGGTGTGGCTTTCGCCCTGGGCACCGGTGCCCCAGCCCTGCTGGCCGTGCCCCTGGTACTGCTGGCAGGGGTGGCCGGCGGCGCGCTCGCCGCCCTACCCGCCGCCCTCCTCCGTGCGGTCTGGGGAGTCAACGAGATTTTCGTGACCGTGATGCTCAACTTCATCTTCCTCCTCCTGGCCGACTATCTCGCGACAGGCCCCTGGAACGATCCGCTGGCCGGCGAGGCGATCAGCCGGCCGATCGCCGCGGCCACCCAGTTGCCGCCCCTGATGCCCCAGGCCGGCACCCATCCCGGCATCCTGATCGCACTGCTGGTAGCCGTGGTCCTGGCCTGGGTGTTGAACCGCACGCGGCTCGGCTACAGCATCCGCGCGGTGGGGGACAATCCGATCGCCGCGCGGGTCGGCGGGATCGCCATCGGGCAGATCGCCGTCGCGGCCCTGGCCGTGAGTGGGGCGGTCGCCGGGTTGGCCGGGGCGATCGAGGTTAGCGGCTACCATCAGCGCCTGATCGTGGGCATCAGCCCCGGCTACGGCTACATGGCGATTCTGCTCGCGGTGCTCGGCAAGCAGCGACCGCTCGGCGTGGTCGTGGCCGGGTTCGCCTTCGCCGTGCTGCTGGTCGGCTCGGACTCGCTCCAGCGGAGCGTGCGGCTCCCGCAGAGCGCGGTGCTCGTGTTCCAGGCGATCATCCTGCTGACGATTCTGTTCGCCGAGGCGATGCGCACCGGCGGGACCGGCCGCCTGCTCGGGGTCGTCCGGCGGAGGTTGGCGTGAGCGCCGAGCTGTTCGTCGATCCGCAGCTCCTGCGGCTGACCGTAGCAATCGCCGCGCCGTTTCTGCTCGCGGCGCTGGGCGAGCTGCTGATGGAACGTGGCGGCGTGCTGAACGTCGGCATCGAAGGCATGATGGCGGTCGGCGCGGTAGTCGGCTTTCTGGGGACCTGGGGCAGCGGGGGCAGCTATCTGGTCGGCATCGGCGCAGCGATGCTGGCCGGCGGGCTGCTCAGCCTGATCCTGGGCTGCTACGCCATCAGCTTGCGCGGACAACAGATCACGGCCGGCCTCGGTCTGCTCGTGTTCGGGCTCGGACTGGCCTCGCTGCTCTACCGCGCCGCCGTGGGCGTCGAGCTCGCGGCGCCACGGATCCAGGTCCTCCCGTCCGTCGCGATCCCCGGACTGGCCCGGCTGCCCGTCCTGGGGGAGGTGCTGTTCAGTCACGACCTGCTGGTGTATGGGGCGTTCCTGCTGGTCCCGCTGGTTCACTGGCTCCTCTTCGGGACGCCCCTCGGCCTACGGCTGCGGGCCTGCGGCGACAACCCCCGCGCCGCGGACACCCTCGGGGTGAACGTGGTTGCCCTTCGCTACGGGGCCACCGCCGCCGGCGGGCTGCTGATCGGTCTGGCCGGCGCCTACCTACCGCTCGCGATCACCGGCGGCTACTCGGATGGGATGGTCGGCGGGCGGGGCTGGATCGCGCTGATGCTAGTGATTCTGGGACGGTGGCTCCCCTGGGCGGTGGTCGGCGGTGCCCTCCTGTTCGCCTACGTCGAAGCGCTCCAGTTTCGGTTGGCCCTGGTGACCAAGGCGGTCCCGCCGCAACTGCTGTTGGCGCTGCCCTACCTGCTGGCCATCGTCGTGCTCGTCCGCGTCTACCGTGGCGCGCAAGCGCCGGCCGCCCTGGCGGTGCCCTACGACCGCGAGGCACGCGGCTGACCAGCGGACGCCTGGCTGGACGATCTCCTCGAGCGGGAGCAGCTCAACCTGGCGGAATACCGCCAGTTGCTGTGGACCGACCTGCTGGTCCGCGGCGAGCGCGAGGGCCAGACTGGTTACCTGGTGGTCGAAGTGTCCTGGACGATCGGCCCGAAGCACTTCGACCAGGCGCAGCGGCGCGCCAGTCTGCTGCATCGGATCGGGGTACCGGCCTGGCCGGCCGTCGTCGGGCACCGCGTCGCTGACCGCGCGCGGGACCGCCTCCAGCAGGAGCCGGTTGTCCACGTCATCCCTGGCCCGGACGGCGATGAGGTGGAGACCGACGAGCCGGCATAGCCGCGGGCCGTCTTCGATCGAACCGACGCCCGTCAGTGGAGGACCGCATCGGCTGTCGCCGCCCATGGCGCGCCCGGGGCTCGGAGGCGAAAAGCGGAGCCGTACCGCAAGGCTCGAGGGTATCCGCACGGCATATGCTACGATGGGACCGCTCGGCTGAAAGTGAGGTATCTCATGCGCGCGCTGCTTCGTTCGGGCCTGCTGCCCATGCTCCTGGCATTGGTGGTCGCCTGTGCGCCCCAGTCGCCGCCCGCGGCTGCTCCGGCGCCGGCCTCCGCCAAGGCTGACGCAGCGGCCAAGACCGGGACCGGGACGCCGCTGAAGGTGGCGATGATCCTGCCCGGGCCGATCCAGGACGCCGACTTCAACGCCGTCGGCGCCCAGGCGCTCGAAGAAGTCAAGCGACAGACCGGGGCCGAGACGGCCTTTTCGGAGTCGGTCGCGGTCGCCGACGCCGAGCGTGTCGCGCGCGAGTACCTTAGCTCCGACTACAACGTGATTGCCTTTCACGGCGGCCAGTTCCTGACGATCGTCCAGAAGCTCGGGCCGGCCTTTCCGGACGCGACGTTCATCATGGAGAGCTCCGGCCAGATCCCGGATCTCCCGCCGAACGTCTGGAACATCGGCCGCAAGTTCTATCAGGGGTTCTACGTGCTGGGGGTCCTGGCTGCCGCCACGACCAAGTCGAAGAAGATCGGCTACGTCGCCGGTGTCAGGCTGCCTGACTTCGTCGCCTCGCTGAACGCCGTCAGGCAAGCCGCCAAGGAGACCGGCCCCGACATCCAGGTGCTCGATGCGTTCATCGGGGATCAGAATGACCCCGTCAAGGCCCGCCAGACGACCGCCTCGCAGATCAGCAGCGGCGCCGACTTCGTCGTCGTGAGCGTGAACCTCGGAGTGAACGGCGTGGCCGAAGCGGCCAAGGCCGCGACGCCGCCAGTCCTGTTCACCACCTACTACACCGAGAAGAAAGAGCTGGCCCCGGAGCTCCTGACCGTGTCGCTGCTGCTGGACTTCTCCGCACCGTACGTCCAGACCGTCAAGGCTATCCAGGGCGGCACCCGCGGCGGCTACACCGAGATGCGCCCTGGCAGCGCCATGTCGCTGTCAGACATCAAGAACGTCCCGCCAGAGGCGGCAAAGAAGGCCCGCGACGCTTTCGACGCGGTCGCCTCACGCAAGCAGGAGATCCCGGAGATCACCGACCGGGTCGTCGAATAGTACAGCCATCTACCCACTATCGACTGCCCACCCCATCTCGATCGCCCGCATCGCCTCGATGAAGCAAGCCAGCGGCGGGTGGACGATGCCGGCCCCCACCTGGCCGATCCCGGGCTCGCGATGGGCGATGCCGGTGTCGATGACCGGGCGGACGCCGGTCCGAATGACCTTGCGGACGTCGATGCCGACCGGCGTACCACGGAAATCGAGGGCCGGAATCCGGAAGTCGTCGTGCTCGGCGACCGTGATGTCGTACATGTCGAGGGTGTAGCGTAGGGCGTCGGCCGGGGTGCCACCGATAAACTGGACGATCGCCGGCGCCCCAGCCAGCGCGAAGCCGCCGATCCCGACCGTCTCGGTGATCGCGCTGTCGCCGATGTCGGGATTGGCGTCCGCTGGGCCGTAGCCGGGGAAGTAGAGCCCGCGGACCGGCTCTGATGGGGCGGTAAACCAGCGGTCGCCCAGGCCGCTGACGCGGATGCCGAACTCCGTCCCGTTGCGGGCCATAGTCGAGACCATCGTACTGCCGGCCACGTCGTGGGCGGCGTCCGCCGCCGCCTTGCCCATCGCCATCGCCAGGTTCAGGTAAAAGAAGTCGTTGCCCTGTAAGAACCGGAGCACCGCGGCGATGTCGGCGGTCGGGGCGCCGCACTCGACCAGGGCCGGGGCGATCTCCCGAGTGAAGAGGTTCGTGCCGGCCTTGTTGCGATTGTGGCACTCGTCGCCCATCTGGATCGCCTGCGCCGTCATGACTCGCAGGTCAACCCCACCGATCGCCCGTAGGGCCGCGCCAACCAGCGGCCCAAAGACATGCTCAAACCAGCGGAGCCGCTCGATCACCTCTGGCCCATTTGCCCCATAGCGCAGGACCTTGCCGAGGCCCTCGTTGAGGGTACAGTGCGCGCGGTTCTCGCCGGCCGCGTTCTCGACGACCATGACCGGCATCGAAGGCGAGATGACGCCCGCCATCGGCCCGACCGCCTCGTGATGGTGGCACGGCGACAGCTCGATCTCCCCCCGCTCGGCCAGTGACTCGGCCTGCTCAGCGGACTGTGCCAGCCCCTCATACAGCATCGCCCCGATCAGCGCCCCCCGCATCGGCCCCGACGCGCTGGCCCAATCCAATGGTGGCCCGGCGTGGAAGAAGGTACGCTCGGTCATGTCGGGCAGCACCTCGCGGGCCGGCCTGACGTCGACCAGCATCGGCTGCGCCGCCATCATCTGCCCGACTGCCTCCTGATTGGCCGCCTCGATCCGAGGGTCGTTGAAGAGGGCAGCCGCCTCCGGCTCCAGCTCGATCAGGGGCGGCCGCCACTCAACCCGCGCCGCCTCGACCCCCTCCGCGTCGAGTGCGTCAGCGAAAAGATCAAGCCCGAGATTCGCCACCTTCAACGGTTGGCTGAAGAGCTGCTGGATCCTGGTGGTGTCAATCGTCATGGCACGTGCCCTCCACTGGACGCCACCCTGCTGATGATGGACATCATTTGCCCTACCGCCCCTCGACGATCGCGGCGACGGCGAGGGCCGCGGCCGCATTGCTGCCAAAGACGAGGGCGCCGGCTTCACGCAACGCGGCCTCCTGGCGCGAGAAGCGCTGCGGGTCACCTTCGGTCCCGCACAGCGAGACGACGACGGGGAGTTGCCGGCCCTCGGCCTCCGCCAGAGCGCGGCCCTGCTGGATGACGGGCGCGAGTGCGCCGGCCGGATCGGGATGGGCGCCGTAGCCGAGGACGACGTCGAGCAGTAGGCACACTGTCGTCGGATCGGCCGACTCCCGCGCGATCCGCTCGTTGCGCAGGGTTGGGTCGATCATCGGGTGGGGCCGCCCGATCGTCAACTCATCCGACCCGAGATCGACCAGGGTATGCTCACGGCTCTGGTGTGCATCGGCCAGCGCCCAGCGAGGGTCGAACGGGACATTCGAGAAGACTGGTCCGAGGCGCTCGGCGAGCAGGAGGAGCGCTTCCTCACAGAGCGTGCCACCCGAGAACAGGCCCCGCACGTATCGTTGCTCAGGTCCGCGCTCGTCGAGGGTCCGACCCGGCTGCCTGGCGTCGATCGTGTCGGTGGCCGCGGCCTCGCCGTTGCCACCGGTCGCCGCCACTGCCCAGCGGGCCGCGTCGGTCAGGGTCCGCACCAGGGTGACGCCCGGCGGGGCGTCGGCCGCGGGGTCGCCGCCGAGAAAGACGGCGACCGTCGGCTTGCCGGTTGCCGCGGCGGCGTCGAGGACCGACCGAGCAACCGCATCCGCGGGCGGCTTCGAGACCAGGACGAGGACCCGCGTCGCCTCGTCGGCGCCGAGCGCCGCGATGGCCGCCCGCATGGTCATGCCGCCGACCTCCGCGCGCAGGTCACGGCCACCCGTCCCGATCGCCTGCGAGATCCCGCCGCCGAGCCAGTCGATCAAGCAAGTGATCTGCTGGAGGCCGGTACCGGAGGCCCCAATCGCGCCGATCGGTCCGCGACGCACCACGTTGGCGAAGCCGAGCCCGACCCCGTTGACGATGGCAGTGCCACAGTCCGGCCCCATCAGCAGAAGCCCCATCTCACCGGCCAGCCGCTTCAGCCGGACCTCCTCGGCGAGCGGGACGTTGTCGCTAAAGAGGAACACGTGCAGCCCCGCCCGCAACGCCTCCTCCGCCTCGATCGACGCGAACGAACCCGGCACCGAGATGGCGGCCAGATTGAGGTCCGGGCGCGCCTCCAGGGCCCGGCAGAGGGTGCGCGGCCGACGGGCCTCGGAGTGGGCGCCCGCACCGGTCGGGCGCCGGGCGAGTCGCGCCTCGGCCTCGGCCAACGCCGCGTTGGCCTGGTCCTCGCTCGCCGCGCGCACCGCGACGACCAGGTCGTTCGGCCGCACGTCTTCCGTTGGCGCCAGACCGCTGTCGCGGAGCTGCTCGAGGTTGAGCGCCGTTCCCATCACGACCGACGCGGTCTCGACCCCCGGCAAAGCGTCGACGGCGCTCGAGACGGTCATCAACGTGACCGAGTCGTGGTAGGCGTTGGGCTTGACCAGCGTCTTCGTGACCATTTCGGATCCCCTCCCTGGTAAGCCTAACTTCCGTTGGAGACTCGATGCCTGGCGCTCGCCTCGTTGGCGTCGCGGAGGCGTCTGCTGAGGACGTGGATGACGCCCACAAGGACGTCGGGGGAGCGGCGGCCGAGGCGGTAGAAGGCATCGCGGTCGAGGCTGAGCAGGGTCGTCTCCTGCACGGCCGTCGCCGTCGCCGACCGCGGCTCGCCGTCGAAGAGGGCCATCTCGCCGAAGTAGTGGCGGGGACCGAGGCGGATCACGTCGCGTCCGCCGGACGAAATCACGATCTCGCCCTCGGTCACGATGTACAGGCGGTCGCCCCACTCGCCCTCGACGAAGATGACGTCGCCGATGGCGTAGCGTTGGACCGCGAAGAGCTCGGCAAGCGACCGCAAGGCCTCCGTCTCGACCGGTTGGAAGGTCGGGATCGCTCGCAGGAACAGCAGCTTCTCGATCGTCGTCAGCATGGCCCCTCCGGGTGACGATTGGAGCCGGCCCAGCCCGGCCTCCACTTCGGCTTGCACGAGCGGATCGGGATCAGTGGCCACGCGACGCAGCAGCAACGCCGCCCGACCTGGCGGCAGGATCCGGCCGCTCGCCTCGACGGCAACGGCGCGAACCAGCGCCGACTCCGAGGCAAGGGCATCCTCCAGGATTCGGCTGAGTGGGCCAGGCCGCCCCGTCGATGGGCGGGCCAGCAGCCGCGCCATCCGAGCGCCGCGCCGTCCGAGCAGCCGCGCGGCGAGCTGGCGTCCGTCGGCCTGGTGGACCGGATCGTGACTATCGAGGGCGCGCTCGGCGAGGTCGAGCGCGTTCAAGTCGCCAAGATGGCCCAGGGCGCGAAGCCCGAGCCGAGCCAGGCGACGGCGCTCCTCACCCACCGCTCGGGCCAGCTCGTCGAGCTCGGACCGGTCCAGCAGCCAGGTCTCGAGCCGCGCCTGCCGCTCGGCTCGGGTCAGCAGGGTGGCGCCCAGCTCACCCAGCCGGGTCGACGCCGTCGGCGCTCCCTGACGTGTCGCCTGGGCCAGCGCCTCGACCCGACACAGATCGGAAACGTCCGCTGGCACGTCGAGGAGGGCCGGCCAGGCGGCCGGCCCGAGTGCGACGAGGGCGTCTCGAGCGGCCTCAGCAACGTCAGACTCGGGGTCCCCAAGTCGGCGCACCAGGTCCGGCCCGGCCCGCGGAGAGGCCCCGAGGGCCCGACCAGCGGTGGCGCGGACGGCCGGGTTGGTCGCCTCGAGCAGCGCGGCGACTCGCAATTCAAGTAGACCCGGCCCCGCCTCACGGAGCGCGGCCAGCGCGGCGAGCTGGGAAGTCTCGTCACCGTCGAGCAGGACGCCGAGCAGCCGATAGGCCCGATCGACGTCGAGGGACAGCCAGGCCAGCGCCAGCTCGGCCTGCTGGGCCGGCTCGGCGTCGGCGGTCGGCACGTGGACACCAGCCAGGCGGAGGATCCGCGCCGCCGGCCCACCCACGCCCAAATCCCCGCCGAGCAACGCTCGCGCCCGCGGCACGGCGGCCGCCGGACCACCCGGCACGGTGGCCAGCGCGGCCAGGGCGGCAGCCTGGAGGGCCGGGCGGTGGTCGTCGAGGGCGGCCACCAGGCTCGGGATCGCGGCCACACCTTCTTGCTCGGCCAGCACCCCGGCCGCCGCGGCGGCGATGGCGACATCGGAGGTATGCAGGCTCTGGTGCAGCAGCAGGCGGACCGCCTCCTGGCGGCCGGCCTCCCAATCTCGCGTCAGGATGTAGCGCCGCAGGGTCTCGCTGAGCGACGGCAGCTCGCCCTGATCGAGGTACGTCACGATCCACTCGCCGAAGAAAAGCCAGTACTC
>Ga0136617_10002519_pt1 | contig 16275 bp, 16 predicted proteins | sample AntDrymUQ3222106_2_FD_129672 | JGI IMG/M metagenome (GOLD analysis project Ga0136617, IMG submission 129672) | Polar desert sand microbial communities from Dry Valleys, Antarctica - metaG UQ322 (21.06) | ecosystem: Environmental > Terrestrial > Soil > Desert | place: Antarctica: Dry Valley...
ACGACCATCATCGAGTCGAGGACGGACGCGGGGCCGGTGCAGTTCGCGTTGAGCCCCGATGCGCTGACCGGTCTGCTCGCCTGGCTGGAGTCCGCGCCACCTGGCCGCAACGCCGACCGCGTCATCTGACCCGCTCGTACGTGGATGATGGCGCGCCCGTACGTGGCTGATGGCGGCGGGGGGTGCACAATGTGGTGGTGCTCCACATCGGCGACTCGTTGCTCGACTTCGCGCTTCTGCCCGCGGTCCTGGCCGCGGCCATCGGCGGGCTCGCCCTCATCCTGCGGTGGTCGTCCTCGCCGGCGAAGCGTGCCAGCATCGCCCAGCCGTACGGCCTGCTTGTTCCGCTGGCGACCTACCCACACGAGCGTGAGGCCGAGGCGGTCGCCCACACGCTGCGCGTCGAAGGTATCAAGGCCTCGACGGCCGTCCGCGGCGCAGAGTTCGTCGTCTTCATCTGGCCGGCGCAGCGGCCACTAGCCGAACAGGTGCTCGCCCAGCTGCACGGCGACGTGTCCTGAGCGACCAGCGCCTAGTCTGTGCCCATGGTTAACCTGACGCGTATCTACACCCGAACCGGTGACGACGGCACCACGAGTCTGGGTGACATGAGCCGGGTGTCCAAGCTGGACCTTCGACTGGAGTCCTACGCCGACGTGGACGAGGCCAACAGTCTGGTCGGGGTGGCGATCGCCAGCGGTGGCCTCGACGACGACGTCGTACGTGTACTGCGGCACGTCCAGAACGACCTCTTCGACGTCGGGGCGGACCTGTCGTGCCCAGTCGTGGAGGACCCGAAGTATCCGCCCTTGCGGGTCGAGTCCGACTACGTCGATCGCCTCGAGCGGTGGTGTGACCACTACCTGGAGTCACTGGAGAAGCTTCGTTCGTTCATCCTGCCCGGCGGCACCCCGGCGGCTGCGGCCCTGCACGTCGCGAGGACGGTGGCGCGGCGGGCCGAACGGTCAGCGTGGGCAGCGCTCGAGGCGCACGGCGCCGCGATGAATCCCTTGACGGCGACATATCTGAACCGGCTCAGCGATCTGCTGTTCATCCTGGCGAGGTACGCCAACCGCGCCGATGGCGACATCCTCTGGACACCCGGCGGCGAGCGCACCTCCTGACGCGTCACCATCCACGTACGGGCGCGCCATCAACCACGTATGAGCGTGAGGCCTCTCACGCAAGGTGTTACCAGCGAGTCAGTTGGCCGTAGCCTTGGCGCCATGGCGGACAAACCCTGGGTGATGCGGACGTACGCTGGCCACAGCTCAGCCGCGGAGTCCAACGCGTTGTACCGGCGCAACCTCGCCAAGGGCCAGACCGGGCTCTCGGTGGCCTTCGATCTGCCGACGCAGACCGGGTACGACCCGGACTCGCCGCTGAGCCGGGGTGAGGTCGGCAAGGTCGGCGTCCCGGTGCCGCACCTAGGCGAGATGCGCCGCCTGTTCGAGGGCATACCGCTCGGCGAGATGAACACGTCGATGACCATCAACGCGACGGCAATGTGGTTGCTGGCGCTCTACCAGGTGGTGGCCGAGGAGCACGGCGCCGACCCGGCCACGCTCGCCGGGACCACTCAGAACGACATCATCAAGGAGTACCTCTCCCGGGGCACCTACGTGTTCCCGCCCGAGCACTCCCTGCGCCTGACCACCGACATGATCGCCTACACCGTCAGGGCCACGCCCAAGTGGAATCCCCTCAACATCTGCAGCTACCACCTGCAGGAGGCCGGCGCGACGCCCGTGCAGGAGCTGGCCTACGCACTGTGCTCGGCGATCGCGGTGCTCGACGCCGTACGGGACTCCGGGCAGGTGCCGACAGAGGAGTTCGAGAACGTCGTCGGGCGGATCTCGTTCTTCGTCAACGCAGGTGTGCGGTTCATCGAGGAGACGTGCAAGATGCGCGCCTTCTCCCAGCTGTGGGACCAGTTCACCCGCGAACGCTACGGCGTGCAGGACCCCACGATGCGGCGGTTGCGCTACGGCGTCCAGGTCAACTCCCTGGGGCTGACCGAGGCGCAACCGGAGAACAACATCCAGCGCATCGTCCTGGAGATGCTCGGCGTGACGCTGAGCAAGAACGCCCGAGCGCGAGCCGTGCAGCTCCCGGCGTGGAACGAGGCGCTCGGCCTGCCGCGTCCCTGGGACCAGCAGTGGTCGCTTCGTCTGCAGCAGGTGCTGGCGTACGAGTCGGACCTGCTGGAGTACGACGACATCTTCGACGGCTCGCACGTGATCGAGGCGAAGGTCGCCGAGCTCGTGCGCGAGGCGACCCGCGAGATCGACCGCGTGCAGGCGATGGGTGGGGCGATCGTTGCGGTCGAGTCCGGCTACATGAAACAGGCGCTCGTGGCGTCACACGCCGAGCGCCGCGCCAAGATCGAGTCCGGCGAGCACAAGGTAATCGGCGTCAACTCCTACGTCGAGACCGAGCCGTCCCCGTTGACCGCCGACCTCGAGACCGCCATCCAGACGCCCGACCCCCAGGCAGAGACCAACGCCGTCGAGGGTCTCAACGCCTGGCGTGCCCAGCGCGACGAGCCGCGGGCGCAGGCAGCGATCGATAGGCTGCGGGACGAGGCCAAGACCGACACCAACCTGATGGATGCCACGCTGGAGGCGGCACGTGCGGGCGTGACCACCGGGGAGTGGGCGGGCACCCTGCGCGAGGTCTTCGGCGAGTACCGCGCCCCGACCGGCGTCTCCGGCGACGTGGGCTTGGGTGAAGCCGGGGCAGCCCTCACCGTCGTACGCCGCAAGGTGACCGAGACGGGCGAGGCACTCGGTGGGCGGTTGCGCCTGCTCGTCGGCAAGCCGGGGCTCGACGGGCACTCCAACGGTGCCGAGCAGGTGGCGGTCAGGGCGCGGGACGCCGGCTTCGAGGTCATCTACCAGGGCATCCGTCTGACGCCGGAGCAGATCGTCGCCGCGGCGGTGGCCGAGGACGTCCATTGCGTGGGTCTGTCCATCCTGTCCGGATCACACATGGTGCTGGTGCCAGAGGTCGTCGAGGGCCTGCGTCAGGCCGGGATGGGTGACGTGCCCGTGATCGTGGGGGGCATCGTCCCGGAGTCCGACATGCGCAGGCTGACCGGGCAGGGCGTGGCGGCGGTCTTCACCCCGAAGGACTTCGGCCTGACCGAGATCATCGGCGAGATCGTGGACGTCATCCGCCACGCGAACGGCCTCCCGGTCGAAGGCGCCTGACCCTCCGATGCGGGTCCTGGTGGTCGGCGCCGGCGTCATCGGGCTGACATGTGCGGTCCGGCTGGCCGAGGCAGAGCACGAGGTGCACGTCTTGGCCCGCGACCTGCCGCTGGAGACCACCTCCGCGGTCGCCGCCGCGTGGTGGTACCCCTACCGTGCGGCGCCCCAGGACCGGGTCAACCGGTGGTCCCAGATTTCGTACGAGATGTTCGCGGGGCTCGCGGACGTGCTCGACTGCGTCCAGATGCGCACCTCGCACGAGGTGATTCGTGCACCGGCTCCCCGGCCCTGGTGGGCGGACACGGTTCCGAGTCTTGAGGCCGAAACCAGGATGCCGCCGGGGTACGCGGCCGGCTGGGTCTTCCAGAGCCCGGTGATCGAGATGGGCCGCTACCTGCCGTACCTCGTCCGACGCCTGGCGGCCGCAGGCGGCTCCGTCACCCGAATGGCGCTGTCGGCGTTGCCCGCGGGTGCCGACCTCGTGGTCAACGCGGCCGGGTTGGCCAATCGGGCGCTCGTCGGCGACGGGGACCTCCATCCTGTTCGCGGCCAGGTGGTGCTGATGGGTCAGTGCGGGCTGGAGGACGTCTGGCTCGATGCCGAGGCACCCGGCGGGCCGGTCTACGTGGTCCCGCGTACCGACGACATCGTCCTCGGCGGCACCGACCAGCATGACGACTGGCGACGAGATCCCGACCCCGCGACCGCGCGGACGATCATCGAGCGAGCGGTGACGCTCGTGCCGGAGCTCCGTGGCGCGCGGGTGTTCGGACACCGGGTGGGTCTTCGTCCGGCCCGGCCGACGGTACGCCTGGAGCTGCAACGACGCGATGCCATGAGCCCGGTGATCCACTGCTACGGCCACGGTGGGGCTGGCGTCACGGTGTCCTGGGGATGTGCCGAGGAGGTCGCCGCGCTCGCCGGCTCGCTCACCTGACCGCCGCGAGCGCGGTGCTCAGTGGCCTGAGACCCTACGCCCGCTGATCACGTGTGGCACGAGTCGTACGAACGCCGGCCGCTCGCCAGCGGCCCACGGGTTCGGCCGACGGCGGGTGGACAGTTCCGCCACGGTCTCGGGATCGGTGACCCTCTCGGTGCGCCCGACCAGCAACACGCTCCACCCCAGCTGGTAGAGGTCGTCGTGATAGTCGACCTCGAACGCCACGTCGTCAGCGCCCGCGAGCAGCGCCGCGGCGACCCCATGCGGCGTCGTGCGAAACAGCACCGACCCGTCGCGGAAGACGAAGTTCACCGGCAGGATCTGTTGCCCGTTCGCGCTCGCGAACCCGACCCTGCCGACCGTCGTCGTGGTCAGCATCTCGGCGCACTCCTGCGCCGACAGCGTCTCGAAGACACCGCTGTCTTCCTGGTCAGCGCCTGTGTCGTCCATGGTCGTCCTCGTCCTCTCCCGCACTGCCGGCGACGCCGGCCCGGCGTGCCCATCATGCACCGGCCCTTGTCGCCGGCTGAGCGCAGGAGCCCTGCGTCGTTCTCAGAAGAGCCGCAGGGACGGGTCTTCCAGTCCGCGCAGCTCGTCGTAGTCGACCACGGCGCACTCGATGCCGCGGTGCGCGGCGAGCGTTCGCGCCTGGGGCCTGATCTCCTGCGCGGCGAAGATCCCGCGTACGGGCGCCAACAGGGGGTCGCGGTTCATCAGCTCCAGGTAGCGGGCCAGCTGCTCCACGCCGTCGATGTCGCCGCGGCGTTTGATCTCCACCGCCACCGAGCCGCCGGCCGCATCGCGACACAGCAGGTCGACCGGGCCGACAGCAGTCATGAACTCGCGGCGGACCAGGGTCACCCCGTTGCCGAGCGTCGCCGGGTGGTCCGCCAGCAGCTCCTGCAAGTGCTTCTCGACGCCGTCCTTCTGCAACCCCGGGTCGTGACCCAGCTCGTGCGCGGAGTCGTGCACGACGTCTTCGATGAGGATGCGCAGGGTGTCGTCGGTCTTGTGCGCTGTGACGGTCCACTCGGTGGTGCCGTCGGCATTGGTGGCCTCGCGTACCGAACACGGCGGGCTCATCCAGTTCAGCGGCTTGTACGCGCGGTCGTCGGAGTGGATCGAGACCGACCCGTCGGACTTGAGCAGGATCAAGCGGTTGGCCATCGGCAGATGGGCGGTGAGCCGGCCTGCGTAGTCCACCTGGCACCGGGCAATGACGAGACGCACGCTGCACAGACTAACGAGCGCCCATGCCCGCAGCAGCGGTGGTCAGCGCTTCTTGAGGACCAGGTCGCCCAGCACCAGGGTCCTGGCGTTGCGCAGCTTGCCGGTCATCGTCTCGCCGTCGCCACCCTCGAGGCCGAAGGTCCGGCCGTCGACGGAGAAGGTGCCGGTTCTGAGCTTCTTGACGCCGTTGAAGTCCTCGACGAAGGCGCCGCTGGGTCTGAGGTGCAGAACCCACTGCAGGTCGTCGTTGTGCCACGTGCCGGCGACGCTGGCAACGGTGTAGGCCTTGTCCTGCGGCGGCTCGGTGCCGGTTGTCTTCTTCGGCGGTTCGGTGCTGGCACTCTTCGACGTCTCGGTCTCACTCGGCCGCTGTTGCGTCGCAGGCGCCGGGTCGTCGGAGGGATCTGCGTCTCGCTGTCCGCATCCCGCCAACGCCAGGGCGACGCCGATGCTACCCACGGCGATCAGGCGAGCCCCGGATCGGTGTCGCACCGGGTTCGCCATGCGACCAGCATAGGGCGGCCGACCCCGTGACGAGCGTCACGGCGTGTCGGACCGGCATCGTGGCAGACTCCGCTGTCATGGCACGTGACTTCTCCACCGTTGGCGTCATCGGGCTTGGAACGATGGGGGCCGGCATCGCCGAGGTGTTCGCACGCAACGGCATCGCCGTGGTGGCGATCGAGAAGTCCGAGGCGCTCCTGGAGCACGGGCGCGAGACGATCACCCACTCCACCGACCGCGCGATGAGCCACGGCAAGCTGGACGAAGACGGGCGGCGGGACCTGCTGGCCCGCATCACCTACGCCACCGACCTGCGGGCTCTGGAGGATGTCTCCTTGGTGGTGGAGGCCGTCGTCGAGCGCCTGGAAATCAAGCGGGCTCTCTTCGCCGAGCTCGACACCATCGTGGCTCCCGACGCCGTGCTCGCGACGAACACCTCGTCGCTGTCGGTGACCGAGCTCTCGGCGGCGGCAGGGCACGCCGACCGCGTCATCGGTCTGCACTTCTTCAACCCCGCTCCGGTCCAGGAGTTCGCCGAGGTGATCCGTACCGTCGTCACCGACAAGCAGGTCATCGACGACGTGGTCGAGCTGGCCCGGCGGCTGGGCAAGAACCCCGTGGTCGCCGGTGACCGGGCCGGCTTCATCGCCAACGCGTTGCTGTTCGGCTACCTCAACCACGCCGCGTCCATGTTCGAGAGCCAGTACGCCTCGCGCGAGGACATCGACGCGTCGATGAGGTTCGGCTGCGGCTACCCGATGGGTCCGTTGGCTTTGCTGGACCTGATCGGGCTCGACACGGCCTACGAGATCCTGGAGACGATGTACCGCCAGAGCCGGGACCGCCTGCACGCTCCCGCGCCGGTCCTCAAGCAGATGGTCTCGGCGGGGCTGCTTGGTCGTAAGACCGGGCGGGGGCTGTACACCTACGACGCACCGGGCTCGCCAGCTGTAGTGGACGACGCGACGACCCCTTCGACCGACGCCGCAGCACAGCTGGTCAGGCCCGTCGCGACGGTGGGTGTGGTCGGGACCGGGACGATGGCGACCGGCATCGTCGAGGTGTTCGCCATGGCGGGGTACGACGTCGTGTTCGTCGGCCGGGGGGAGGACCGGACGGGTGCCGTGGTCTCGCGGATCACCAAGTCTCTCGACCGGTCGGTCGCCAAGGGACGGCTGGACGAGACCGCCAAGGAGGCGGTGCTCGGCCGGTTGCGGCCCTCGACGAGCCGGCAGGACCTCGCTGGCGTCGACATCGTCGTCGAGGCGGTCGCCGAAGACCTGGCGGTCAAGCGCGAGCTCTTCGCCGACCTCGACACCATCTGCAAGCCCGGGGCGATCCTGGCGACCACGACGTCGTCGCTGCCGGTGATCGAGTGCGCGTCAGCCACCAGCCGGCCGGGCGACGTCGTTGGCATGCACTTCTTCAACCCGGCACCGGTGATGAAGCTGGTCGAGGTCGTCTCGACGGTGGCGACGTCCGCCGCTGTGGCCGAGACGGTACGTGCGCTCTGCTCGGCTGTCGGCAAGCACGCCGTCTCCTGCGGCGACCGTGCCGGCTTCATCGTCAACGCGCTGTTGTTCCCCTACCTCAACGATGCCGTACGCATGCTGCAGGACCACTACGCCTCCGCCGACGACATCGACGTTGCGATGAAACAGGGTTGCCGACTGCCGATGGGCCCCTTCGAGCTTCTCGACGTCGTCGGCAACGACGTCTCGCTCGCCATCCAGCGGACACTCTTCGCGGAGTTCCGTGAGCCCGGCTGGGCGCCGGCGCCGCTTCTGGAGCATCTTGTGACGGCCGGCTACCTCGGCCGCAAGACCGGCCGCGGCTTCCGTACGTACGACCACGCGTGAGTGCCCTGTAGCGTCGGAACCATGTCCAAGCGGCGGGTCAGGCCTCGCGGTACGCGCGGGAGCCAGCTTCCGCCCGGTGGCGGTTCCGAACGCGTCGAGACCCACGCCGACGGAGACTGGGTGGTGCGGCCGGTCAGCGGTTCGTCGTCGGCCAAGACCTATCGCTGTCCTGGCTGCCAGCAGCTGATCGCGCCAGTGACACCCCATGTGGTGGCCTGGCGGGTGCAGAAGGCGCTGCTCAGCGCCGCCGCTGTCGATGAGCGCCGCCACTGGCACACCCCCTGCTGGCGTCGTCGTAGGTGAGCCGTGGCCGCGGTACGTCGTACCGTCATCGTTCGCTGCACTTCACCGGGCCAAGCGTCACTGCAGCAGGGTTTCGACCCTGGTGAAGCGTCGCGGTACCAGGAGAACCTGGTGGAGAAGTGACACGTGTGACTGGCGGTGGTGGCGCGAGGGGAAACGGGACGGCGGATAAGGTGAGCCGGTGACGAACGGGCAACAGATCCGGGGAAACTCGATCCTGCCGGCGCGCCGCGAACCAGTGCAGCTGCACACCGTCGATGGCCTGTGTCTCGTCGGCGAGCTGGCGCTCCCGGAGCGGACCGACGCCGTCGCCACCATGATCTGTCTGCACCCGCTTCCCACCCACGGCGGCATGATGGACAGCCACATCTTCCGCAAGGCCGCCTATCGCCTGCCGGCGCTCGCCGACCTGGCGGTGCTGCGGTTCAACACCCGCGGTACGTCGAGCGCCCAAGGCACCAGCGAAGGGGCGTTCGACGAAGCCGATGGTGAGCGGTACGACGTGGCCGCGGCCATCGAGCTCGCCGACTTCAACGATCTTCCCCAGATCTGGGTCGTCGGTTGGTCCTTCGGCACCGACCTAGCGCTCAAGCACGCACTCGACCCGTCTGTGCAGGGCGTGATCCTGCTGTCGCCGCCGCTGCGGTACGCCCAGGACGCAGACCTCGATGCCTGGGCCGACAGCGGTACGCCGCTTTTCGCGATCGTGCCCGAGCATGACGACTACCTGAAACCGCCGGAGGCGCGGGAGAGGTTCGCGCGGGTCCCGCACGCCGAGATCGTCGCGGTCGACGGCGCGAAGCACCTATGGGTCGGCGACAGCGAGCGCGTCCTGGACGAGATCGTCGCCCGGCTCAACCCCGCCGTCGACCTCCCGCTTCCGAAAAGATGGACCGGCGCGATGGCGACGGCGGACCCGTCAGCGTACGACCAGGGTGCCTGACCCTCGGTCAGCTCGGGTTGGTTTTCCGGCTCGGTTGGCTCTCCGGGTCGTCAGCTGTGATGTCACCAGCAGTGCTCGCCCCGCCGAGCTTGGCACGGGTGACGGGCCTGGGCTCGGCCGGTGCGGCCGGGCCGGCTGCCTTGAGCGGCTCCAGCACGACGGTCTGCTCGCTGTCGGTGGCGGGACTGGACGTGGCGGAGTCGGACTCTGCGGCGGTGACCGGCTCTGCGGCGGTGACCGGCGGCGTCGCGGCTGGGCGATCGGGCTCGTCGGCTCCGGGGCCCGGGGGCGCCGGGCGAGCCGGTGTCGCTGACTGCTCAGATCCGTCGCTGCCGTCGCCCTCGGGGTCGATCGGGACATCGGCGAAGGAGACGACGACCTCCCGCAGCTGGGCGAGCTGGGCCACGATTCCATCACGGCGTCGCTTCAGGTGGTCGAGCTCGGTACGTGCTCTCGCAACCCGCCGCTGGGCGTCGGCTTCGGACTTCGCGACGGTCTGCTCGGCCATGGTGCGCGCGCTGGCGACGACCTGCTCAGCTTCGCGCTTGGCGCTGGCCACGACCTCGTCAGACTCTGCGCGGCTGTCTTCGCGATGCTTGGTCGCGCCAGCGATAGCCTCGCGGGCACGGGACTCGGCGGCGTTGGCGCGGGACTCGGCGTCTCCGAGAAGCTTGGCCGTCTGGTCGGCGGCGGCCGAGTGCGACTCGGCGGCCTCCTTGGCAAGCCGCTCCTTCTCAAGGGCGAGGACACGCCGGGCCTCGGTGACCTCACGGTCGGCGGAGGCGCGCAACTTTTCCGACTCCCGCGCAGCGGTGGTACGTATGGTGCTCACCTCCTGGGCAGCCGCGAGGCGCAGCTGCTCGGCCTCCCGCTTTGCATTGGCGAGGAGATCCTCGGTCTCCGCGTGGGCAAGCGCTCGTTCGCGCTCGGCCTCGGCGGTCAGGCGGTTGCGCTGGTCCTCGACCTCCTTGAGCGCAGCGGCGCGGACGTCCGACGCCTCCTTGGCCGCACCTGCACGCATCGCTGCCGCGTCGGACTCGGCAAGCTTGCGCAGCTCGTCGGCGTGTTGGTCCGCGCGCGAGACGACCTCGTCGGCCTGGGCCTCGGCCAGGCTCAACAGCTCGGCGGCGCGCGTACCTAGCCCGGCGTAGCTGGGATTGTCGTGCTCGTCAAGCTCCTTGGACAGGCGGGCTATCTCGCGCTGTGCGCCCTGCAGCTGTGCGCGCGCTCCGTCGGTCTCGCTGCGATTCTGCTCCAGCTGCGTCTCGCGGCTGCGCATGAACGTGTCGACGGCGTCCCTGTCGTAGCCGCCGCGTCGAACGACCGGGAAGCCCGACGGCTGAGACTGCTGCGGTGCGGGCTGCTGGGCGGGAGACTCTTCGGTGGAGTCGAAGATGGACAGTCCCTGGTTGTCAGACATCGGTGTCCTTCTTTGGTGCGAGCGTGGTTCGTTCTCGGGGCGAGAAGGCTGATCGGCCCCCCAGGGGCCAGATATGCCTCGTTGATCAGACTAGCCCGTCCGTGCGGTCGGGTCACACTCCGCGGAACCGGTTGATCGCGGACAGGTGCCGTTCACGCTTCTCCGGGTCGCGAACACCGAGGCCCTCGGTCGGCGCGAGGCACAGCACACCGACCTTGCCCTGGTGGGCGTTCTGGTGGACGTCGAGCGCCGCCTGGCCGGCCTGGTCGAGCGGATAGACCTTGGAGACGGTTGGGTGGACCTGGCCCCGGGCGATGAGACGGTTGGCCTCCCAGGCCTCTCGGTAGTTGGCGAAATGAGAGCTCACGATGCGCTTGAGGCTCATCCACAGGTAGCGGTTGTCGTACTCGTGCATGTACCCCGAGGTCGATGCGCAGGTGACGATGGTGCCTCCACGGCGAGCCACGAACACGCTTGCCCCGAAGGTCTCGCGTCCGGGGTGCTCGAAGACGATGTCGGGGTCCTCGCCGCTGGTGAGCTCGCGGATCTTGGCGCCGAAGCGCCGCCACTCCTTCGGGTCCTGCGTCTGCGGGTCCTTCCAGAACGCGTACGCCTCCGCGGACCGGTCGATGACCAACTCGGCGCCCATCGAGCGAACCAGCTCGGCCTTGCGCGGCGACGACACGACACAGACCGGCGTCGCGCCACCGTTGAGTGCGAGCTGAGTGGCGTACGACCCGAGCCCGCCCGATGCCCCCCAGATCAGGACGGTGTCGCCTTGCTTGACGTCGGCGCCGTTGCGCGAGACCAGCTGGCGGTAGGCGGTCGAGTTGACCAGGCCGGGGCTCGCGGCCTCCTCCCACGTCAGGTGGTCGGGTTTGGGCATCAGCTGGTTGGCCTTGACGATCGCGAGCTGGGCCAGGCCGCCGAAGTTCGTCTCGAAACCCCAGATCCGCTGCTCGGGGTCCAGCATCGTGTCGTTGTGTCCGTCCGGGCTCTCCAGCTCGACCGACAGACAGTGCGCGACGACGTCCGCGCCCGGCTTCCAGGCGTTGACGCCGGCACCGGTGCGCAGCACCACACCGGCGAGGTCCGAGCCGACGACGTGGTACGGCAGGTCGTGCCGCTTGGTGAGGGCGGACAAGCGACCGTACCGCTCGAGGAAGGCGAAGGTCGGCAGGGGTTCGAAGATCGACGTCCAGACAGTGTTGTAGTTGATCGCGCTGGCCATCACCGCCACGAGGGCCTCACCGGGAGCCAGCTCAGGCACGGGTACGTCGTCGAGGTGAAGGCTCCTGCGGGGGTCCTTGTCGCGGGTCGCGACACCCTCGAACATGTCGACGTCGTCCTTGTGCACGGTCACGCCGCGGTATGCGTCCGGGATCTCCAGAGCGGCGTAGTCCTCGCCATGGGCATTGCCGCTGGTGATCGCCTCGAGAATCTGCTGCACATGTCCTCCTGGATGGGGTTCCCTCGCAGATTACTGCCGGTAACCGCCAACGACCGGCGACTGTGACCTTCCTTGCAGCAGGTGCAGGCCAAGGCTCGTGCAAACTGCCGACAGTGCCTATCGTCGGACCATGACGACGATCGATCTGAACAGCGACGTGGGGGAGTCGTTCGGGCGGTGGGTGCTCGGGGACGACGCGACCATCCTGACGAGCGTGACCAGCGCCAACGTCGCCTGCGGCTTCCACGCGGGCGATGCGACCACGATCCGCGAGACCTGTGCGCATGCTGTCGCGAACGGCGTCGTGATCGGAGCCCACCCCGGATACCGCGACCTCGCGGGCTTCGGCCGACGCTTCATCGATATGGATCCAGGCGAGCTCGCCGACGAGGTGGTCTACCAGATCGGCGCGCTGGAGGCGCTCGCCAAGGCCTGCGGCGGCTCAATCCGCTACGTCAAGCCCCATGGTGCGCTCTACAACGCCACCGTTCACCACCAGGCGCAGGCCGATGCGGTCGTGGCAGCGGTCCGCTCGTACGACGCATCTCTCCCTGTGCTCGGTCTGCCGGGATCTGAGCTGCTGCGGGCCGTGGATGTCGCGGGGATGCGGGCGGTTCCCGAAGCGTTCGCGGACAGGGGTTACACGCCCAAGGCGACCTTGGTCCCCCGCTCGCGGGAGGGGGCGTTGATCGCGGACCCGCAGGTCGTGGCCGGACGGGTGCTCCAGATGGTCGTCGACGGATCGGTGCAGGCCGTGGATGGCAGCCGAGTCGCCATCTCCGCGGAGTCGGTGTGCGTGCACGGTGACTCACCCGGTGCCGTGGAGATGGCGCTCCAGGTGCGCGCGATCCTCGCCGATGCCGGGGTCACCGTGGTGGCATTCGCGTGAGCGAGGACACCGGACCCCGGCTGCTTGCCTACGGTGACCGGGCGGTGCTCGTCGAGCTGTCAGACGCCGCAGCCGCCGTCGGCTGGGTCGACGCGCTGCGCGCGGCGACGATCAAGGGCATCGCCGACCTGGTGCCTGCCGCGCGGACCGTGCTCGTCGTCGGCGACGGTACGGTCGGTATCGGGGCACTGCGCCGCTGCCTGAGCGAGATCGAGGTCGCACCAGAGCGAACCCTTTTCACGACCGACGACGCGGAGGTGGTCGAAATAGGGGTGCGCTACGACGGTCCGGACCTCGACGACGTCGCCGAGCTGACCGGCATGACCCGGCAGCAGGTCGTCGACACGCACACTGGCGCGACGTGGCGCGTTGCCTTCGGCGGGTTCGCGCCGGGCTTTGCCTACCTCGCCGGTGGGGATGACCGCCTGAGGGTGCCCCGCCGCGAGACGGCCCGCACCAAGGTTCCCGCGGGCGCGGTCGGGCTGGCCGGCGAGTTCAGCGGTATCTACCCGCGCGAGTCCCCCGGCGGCTGGCAGCTGATCGGGTCGACCGACGAGGTGATGTGGGACCTCGAGCGCGACCCGCCGGCGCTGCTCCGACCCGGTGGTGCCGTGCGCTTCGTCGACGCGGGAGCCAGCGCGTGACCGTTCCCGTGGCGCTCGAGGTCGTACGAGCCGGACCGCTCGCCCTGGTCGAGGACCTTGGCCGCCCGGGGCAGGCCGGCATCGGCGTCGGGCGGTCCGGCGCGGCCGACCGGGGAGCGTTCGCGCTCGGCAACCGACTCGTGGGCAACCGCGAGACAGCAGCGGCTGTGGAGATCACGCTTGGTGGGTTCGAGGCGGTCGCACGCGGTGGAGACCTCTGGTTCGCACTCACCGGCGCACCCGCCCCCGTGACGATGGGGGGACGCCAGGGGGCGCCGCGCACCCTCGAACGGCTCCGTGACGGCCAGAGTCTCTGCCTGGGCACCCCGGCGTACGGGCTGCGCTCCTACCTCGCGGTACGTGGCGGGCTCGACGCCGCGGCCGTGCTCGGATCACGAAGTACGGACGTGCTGTCCGGCCTCGGGCCCGCGCCCCTGTCGGTAGGGGACACGATCGACATCGGCACAGATGCTGCGGACTTCCCACCGATCGACCATGCACCTGCACCGGGCCGAGGTGACGCGACGGTCGTCCTGCGTGTGGTGCGCGGCCCGAGGGACGACTGGGTCGAGGACGTTGACGCCTTGGTCAGGACCAGCTGGACGATCTCGGACCGCAGCAACCGGATCGGGATGCGCCTCGACGGCGGGTCGCTTCCGCCCGCTACCGCGCGTGCGGACCAACAGCTGCCCAGCGAGGGGGCATACCGCGGTGCCGTCCAGGTGCCACCCGGCGGAGAGCCGGTCGTCTTCCTCGCCGACCACCCCGTGACCGGCGGCTACCCAGTCGTCGCCGTTGTCGTCGATGCGGACGTCGACGTGGCCGCACAGGCCAGACCAGGGGAAGAGGTCGGGTTTCGATGGGTTCGGCCGTGAGAGCCGCGGGCGACCGGTGGGCTCAGATGGCGGGCTCGACCAGCTCGACGAGGATGCCGCCGGCGTCCTTGGGGTGGATGAAGTTGACCCGGCTGTTGGCCGTTCCGCGGCGAGGGGCGTCGAACAGCAGGCGCACGCCGCGATCGCGCAGGACGGCAGAGACTTCCACGATGTCACTGACCCGGTAGGCGAGCTGCTGGATTCCTTGGCCCTTGTGCTCCAGGAAGGTGGCGATGGTGGACTCCGGCGTCAGCGGCGCGAGGAGCTGGATGCGCTGGTCGGAGTCGCCGACGGCGAGCATTGCTTCGCGTACACCCTGTTCCTCGTTGACCTCCTCGTGGACGCAACGAAGCCCGAAGGTGGTCGCGTAGAACTGGATGGCCTCGTCGAGATCGGGTACGGCGATCCCGACGTGGTCGATACCTAGCAACAGGTGGGTGGGGACCATGAGGAGCACCCTAGGCGTTCAACTCCCTCACTCAGGCGCAGCCCAGAGGTTTGGTCGTGCGGGCAGAGCGTGCTGACGGAGAACTTTGGTGCGGTCCCGCTCAGCACGGAGGTGTAACGATTTCGGTTGCCTGGCCCGGATCATCGACTCCGTCGCCGACGACCGTGCCCGGGGCGCGCATCCGCCATGCGTCGGTCACGAGCTCCCCGAGGCGGTCGACGTCCACCTCCGTAAGCCGCAGCATCACCAACGGCCAGCCGTCGTAGCCGGGCGTCGTGAAGAAGACATCCGGCTCGCCCAACAGGAGAGCCTGCTTCTCGGCCTCGTCACCGACGAAAAGCACCGCGATGTCGGTCCGGATCAGCCGCCGTTCGCCCGGTCTGCGCTCGGGGTAGGACCAGACGAACCCCTTGCCGGCAACCCGGAAGTCGAACCCGTCGCTCTCGTTCTCCGCCACCTGAGGCAGGGCCAACGCCAGGCGGCGTACGTCGTCGGCATCAGCCATCGAGGTCCACCATGGATCGCGCTGCCCGCATACGTACAGGCTAGGTGCCGCCACGGACACCACAGGTCAAGTAGGTATGGTGCGAGTGCCTACCATGTTTCAGCCCATGTTCGAGGAGGACGCCATGCCCGAGACCGTCATCGTCGCGGGAGCGCGTACCCCGATCGGCCGTCTCCTCGGAGGGCTGAAGAGTCTGTCCGGCTCGGACCTCGGCGGTGCCGCGATCAAGGCCGCACTGTCGCGCGCCGGGATCTCGGGCAACCAGGTCGAGTACGTCATCATGGGCCAGGTGCTCGGGGCGGGGGCGGGCCAGGTCCCCGCACGCCAGGCAGCGGCCAAGGGCGGGATCCCGCTCGACGTCCCCTCGATCACCGTCAACAAGGTGTGCCTCTCGGGCATCAACGCGATAGCGCTGGCCGACCAGCTGATCCGTGCGGGGGAGTACGACATCGTCGTCGCCGGCGGCCAGGAGTCGATGAGCCAGGCGCCCCACCTGCTGCCCACCTCGCGCGAGGGCACGAAGTACGGCAACGCCACGCTCGTCGACCACATGGCGTACGACGGGCTCTGGGACGCCCAGACAGCCCAGCCGATGGGCAGCCTGACCGAGCAGTGCAACGCCAACGGGCTGGCGCTGTCACGCGAGGCGCAGGACGCGTTCAGCGCGCGTTCGCACCAGCTGGCGGCCCTGGCGCAGAAGAACGGCGTCTTCGACGACGAGATCGTTCCGGTCGAGATCGCCGGCCATCGCGGTGAGGTCTCGGTGGTCAGCGACGACGAGGGCGTACGCGGCGGCACCACGACGAAGACCCTGGCCAGACTGCGCCCGGCTTTCGACGCGGACGGGACCATCACAGCGGGATCGGCCAGCCAGATTTCAGACGGTGGGTGCGCCGTCGTCGTGATGAGCAAGGCCAAGGCCGAGGAGCTGGGCCTGCCGTGGATCGCCGAGATCGGCGCTGCGGCGGTCGTCGCTGGACCGGACTCGACGCTGCAGATGCAGCCGGCCAAGGCGATCGCCAAGGCTTGCGCCAAGGAGGGCATCGAGCCACA
>Ga0136617_10002520_pt1 | contig 16272 bp, 26 predicted proteins | sample AntDrymUQ3222106_2_FD_129672 | JGI IMG/M metagenome (GOLD analysis project Ga0136617, IMG submission 129672) | Polar desert sand microbial communities from Dry Valleys, Antarctica - metaG UQ322 (21.06) | ecosystem: Environmental > Terrestrial > Soil > Desert | place: Antarctica: Dry Valley...
ATCGCCGCCACCATCCGGAAGATCAAACACGACCCACACCTGCTCCTGGCCATCCTGGGCCTGCAAACCGCCCCTCAAAACAGCTCATGACCAGCAAGAACGACTTTGCGGGTCACCCTGTCGCGGATCTGGGCCGCGTTGGGGTACCATCTGAAAGCAGTGATAGTAGGAGGCTTATTCAGAACTACTTTGTCGATCTTGAAAAGATGCCCCTGACCTGCTGAAATGCGGGCAGCTTGCCGAGTTCTGAATAAGCCTCAGTAGGCACCGCAAGTGACTGCGTGATTCCAGGCCGCGCCTCAGGCTTGCGCCTCCCACTCGCTCCTCACCGCCCCCGCAACCACCGCTGCCCCAGCAGCCGGATCTCAGCCAAATCAGCCCACCCCTTCGGTAACACCGGTATAGTGTCCAGCACTTCGACTATCCCGTGATTCCCCAGCTGCTGACCGCCCAGCACATAAGCCACCGCATCGCCTCGTCGCCACCTGACGGTATACCCGTCTTCACGGTTGCGGGCGATAAACACCCAGCCGACCGGCGTTACTTTGGATGCGGAACCACGTTGCGTCATACGGCTTCGCCGACTACGGTCCTCATTGTCACTTCCCGTGCTCGTCTCACCGATTTTTACAGCGGCACCCAGGACCGAGGACTAAGTCACCGCATCCCACGGAACTGCTGCCCGGCCGCTCAGGCGAGTACGAGGGATCTCGCGCGCCAGGGCAGTGGTGCGATGAGGCAGTCGTCCCGGCCCTGGGGCCTGGAATCACTAAAGCGGGTAGACGTGTCCTCACATATTCCGGTCATCCGATGGATACATCCATAGACATATCCTTGATCAAAATAGATCAAGGCCAGGCCATCCTCGCCGCTCACGCCCCGTCTCACGGACGCTGAGACGCCCGTTACACTCCTCCGGAATCGGTCAGAACCTTGACGGGGAGAGGAGACACAAGTGGCATCGCGCCAACGACAACAGTACTACTGCCGCTGCGGCACACGCCTTGCGAAGGACAACACCGGACGCCAGTGCGCCCGCTGTGAGCGCGCCTCCCGCGACAAGCTCATCGCTCCGCCCCAGGTGTCCGCCGAGTTCTGGCAGACCGAGCAGTTCCACGAGGCCTTCGCCGCTCAGCACATCGGCCGGATAGCCCGCGCCTACCGCGTCCACTCGCACCACCACGCTGCCTACGGCCCAGCCGGAATCTCCCAAACCCTGCTCGGCCAGTGGCTAGGGCTGCGTCAGCCCCAGGTCAGCCAGATTGAGACCGGGCCGCCGATCCGGGACCTGGATATCTTGGTGTTCTGGGCGCGGACGTTACGTATTCCGGCTGAGTTGTTGTGGTTCGATATGCCAGGAGCGAAGCGCCAGCTTACGGCGACGGAACCGGCCGCCAGCCAGCTCGCGGTATCCGCCATGAACATGAACGGGGTGCTTGAGTTGTCGGCCGGGCCCCAGCCAAACGGTGTGCAGCCCGGCGCGGACATGAGCGATGAGCCTACTCACGATCCCGAGCATGATCCAGTGCTTGCGGCGCCGTGGAGCCCCCGGGGTACCATCGAAGTGGCCGTCGTGCTGAGAGGCGGTGGTAGCCGGGTGAAGCGCCGTGGCTTCTTATTCTTGACGGGCGCGCTGTTGACCGCACCAGCCCATCAGTGGTTGGTGCACGAGCCTGGGCCGCTGGTGTCCGGGCTGAGCGGGCGCCGGGTGTCGGGCGAGTTGGCCAGCCGGTTCAGCGCCATAGTTGCCGAGCTGCGCCGGATGGACGACGTGGCCGGTGGCGGCAATATGCTGGCACTGGCCCAATATCATTTCGACTGGGTCGCTGGTCTCCTCAATCAGGCCTCCTACGGCGACACCACTGGCCGCAAGCTCCATATTGCGCTCGCCGAACTCGGAGAGTTGATGGGGTGGGTCTGTTACGATACCGGTCGGCATGGGCTCGCGCAGCGCTACTGCATCGTGGCTCTGCGCGCCGCCCATGCTGCTGATGACCGACCGCTCGGCGCACATATCTTGGGTCAAATGGCCTACCAAGTTGCTCACCAAGGGCGACCTACTGAAGCCGTGACACTTATCGACACCGCCGTAGCCGGCACGCGAGGTCAGCGGACGCCACGACTCCTCACCGAGCTGTACATCCGGAAGGCTCATGCCTTCGCGGCCTTGAAGGACGCCTCAGCCTGCATAGCGGCGATCTCCCAAGCCCGCACCCACGTCGAGCAGTCCGCGTCGGATGATGATCCGCCCTACCTGTACTGGGTGAGACCGGCAGAGATCACGACCAGTGTCGGTGAGTGCCTGCTACAGCTGGGCCACGCTGATCAGGCAGTGGCCATGTTAGATCAGGGCATCGCCATGTTCGATGAGTCCTTCGACCGTGACAAACAGTACTATCTGACCCACCTGGTCGAGGCTTTGGCGCGTCCCGGTAAGCAGCGTGATTTAGATGCTGCAGCTGGTAAGGGCATCGAAGCAATCAATCTGATCGAGAGCGTGTCCTCGACTCTCAATGTTGACCGTATACGTAGCCTTACTCGATTGCTGACGCCGCACGCCAACGTTCCGGCAGTGCACGAGTTCTTGGAGCGGGCGAAGGGATTCGTGGAGGGGCAGGTGTAAGTGACTTGCTGTTGCTAGACTTTTTGTCGGGCTCAGTGACAAAGTATGACTTTTGTACATGTCCAAGGAGCCGGAATGGAACAACAAATCAACCGGAGTTAGCATAATCGCAGGTCACGGGCTCGACAACACCTCCAAGTGGATAACTTATTTCATTCCGGCTACCAAGAGTAGCGTCTAGCAGCTCGTGTAGTCCGCGGGCCCAGATAGCCCGATCAAGCGGCTTGGGAGTGTTATTCGAGCGTCCGCTTTTCACTTAGCTAATGTAGGCGCGAGACATCAGAAATGCATCAAGTGAGAAAAGCAACAATATCGAGGTCGGTAACTGTCGAGACGTCGGTTCCGAAACGGTGCTGCAAGTCAACTCCACGCCGGACGTAATAGCCGTCCCAGAACCAAGCCTGGGCGACCCTCAGCTCAAGCTGAGCGCCTGGGTCAAGACCAGGGGTCATCGCGCCGCGCGGCACGCTGCACTTCCTTCCGCAGCTCGTTGATAGAGGCTACGAGGATCTCGTTAGCCTCGCCGGAGCTGGTCATCAGGCTACCTCGTTCGGCTTCGGGTGTCGTAAAGGCAGTGGGCGACTGCGCAAGCTTCAACTGCTCTGCGCCGGAAGCATCTGTGATCCGGCGAATCCAAGGTAGGGACGCTGCGGCGGTTTCTGGCCGCCGACTAGATCATCACATTCGTTGCGATATACTAGGAGTATGAACGGCCCCACTGAAAATTTATGATCTAGCATTACCCTTTGCTGGCGAGCACCGCGCCTGCGTCGAGCAGACCAAGACTGCTTGCGAGCAGCTTGGCCTCGAGGTCTTCTACGACCGCGACAAAAACAATGAGTGGTAGGGCCAAGACTTCATCCAAGAACAGCGCAAGATATACGGTCACGGACTCGTTACTTTGTGCCACTTATCTCGACCGAGTACCTTTTTAAGCCGATTCCGTCCGACGAGTTCCAGGCCGCGGTTTGGAGGTGTGCGCAGCACCCGGTATACTATATGAATCATGGATTTTACGATCACGCTCCCCGGGGGGAGCCAAGTTGCTGGCAAGCACCCTCTCGTTGTACTCGGACCGAACGGCAGCGGTAAGACGAGACAAGCTCGGAATATCAGCTCGAATGCACCGATCGAGTTCGTAAACGCCCTCCGCAATACGCGGGTTGCCCCTGAGCTACCCGCGATGGGTGTTGATACGGCCAGGAACCAGTACACTCAACAGCGAAATCAGGCCAAGGCTCAGCATTGGGAACTGACATCGGAGTTCGACTCGATGCTATGAGGCTTATTCAGAACTCAGCAAGCTGCCCGCATTGCAGCAGGTCAGGGGTGGTTTTTCAAGATCGACAAGGTAGTTCTGAATTAAGCCTCTATCCCAATTGATTGCTCAGGATTCAATGGCTGCGAAAGACTTCACGCGTCGCTATCGGCAGAATCCGAGTGATCCGGGTGAGTCTGAGGAGACGGCCCTGTCACAGGTGGAGGCGCTGTGGGGGAGGGTCTTCCCAGGTCGGGAACTTACGTGGCGGGACTGGAAGCCGGTGGTCACCAATGATGCTACCGGCCAGCCACTCGAATACAGCGGTAACCAGATGAGTGATGGAGAAAAGGCGGCACTGTTCTTGGGTAGCAGGGTGTTTAGCGCGGAACCGGGCATCCTCGTTGTCGATGAGCCGGAGACTCATTTCCATTCACTCCTAGCGGTCCGGCTCTGGAATGAGCTGGAGGATGCTCGACCCGACATTCGTTTTGTCTATATCACCCATGACTTGACATTCGCACTCTCGCGGCGCGATACCCAGTACGTACTGGCCAGTCCGACTGCTGGGCTACGCATAATCGAACTTGGCGATGATCTGCCGAGCGACGTTGCAGAAGCGCTTCTCGGCTCCGCATCATTATCTTTTTACGCTTCTCGCGTCGTCTTTTGTGAAGGCGAAGAGACTAGCCTCGACGGACAGCTATATAACGCCTGGTTTGATGGCGTGGACACAGTCGTTCGACCAGTACGTAGTTGCGGAATGGTACTTCGTTGTGTCGATGCGCTTAAGAATTCGGGGGTTGCGCAGTCGCTTGGGGTGACGGGAGTCATCGATGGCGACTATCATTCAGCCTCGTTCCTCGCCGCGTTGCCACCCGAGGTACATGCACTAATTGTACACGAGGTAGAGAGCCTGTTCTGCTTACCTGGTGTTGTTCAGGCTGCTTGTGAGCACACTAGTAAAACCTTTAACTTTCAGCAATACGCGAGTACGCTTCAAGCATTTACTAGCGAGCAGCAGCGTCAAAACGTTGTCGTCGAACGATGGAAGGCTCGCATCCGTCCGAGTCTTGCGGGAATAGTCGCACAGGCGAATAGTCCTTCCTCGTCTCTTGAAAATCTTGTCAATGAGATGGCAGTGATGTTCGATTCGAAGTCTTGGAGTTTTTCGCCGCAGGACATGCTGGAAGAAGAGAAAAAGTACGTGGAAGCGGCGCTTCCTGGCGGGTCTGTCGAAGACTTCCTGTGTATAGTACCAGGAAAACAGCTTCTCGCGATTGCCGCCCGTACTGCCGGACTAGATGTCAAAACCTATGTCTCGCTTATCATCTCGTCTCTGAGTTCAAGTAGTGGAGATCTAAAAGGTCTGTTGCGAAAGCTGGTAGCCACTCTCGAATCAATTCTTCCGGCTCGCAGATCGCCTGGTTCTGCTGTTTAGAGGACGCCGCGTGTTGCGTGAGCTATGCCTTCGCCCGGCGTTGCTCCATACAGTAGCCCACAGCCGCACACCATCGCACACCATGAGCACGGAGCAGCGCTTGATGCTGCTCACGCTGGTCTCGTACTGCTCGGCAAGCTGCTGCTGGGTAGTGCCGGCTCGGAACTGGGCAATCAACTCTTGTACTGCCTCCTCGCCGAAGCGTTCGGAGGGGAATGAGGCTGCTGCTCAGATTGAGTCTGGAGCGGCGATAGGTTGCTTTCACTGCCCGATTGATCACATTCACGCCCTGACCCGTTCGCGGTCAGGGGTGTTGTCGCCTCTGACACCATGAGGCTTATTCAGAACTACCTTGTCGATCTTGAAAAGATGCCCCTGACCTGCTGAAACGCGGGCAGCTTGCCGAGTTCTGAATAAGCCTCCATGCCCTAGCATCGAGCGCTCAGCTGCTACGCAGAGCGGCTGAGCTGGTGCCAGGTTCGGCCATCGCCAGCAACCTTCGCACCTCCGGCGCAGGGTGTGAAAGCGACCTGCCAAGGTGCAACGACACCAGACCGCGCTCGGCCGGGCTCGCCGAGCGCGGTCGTCGTGCGTTCCCGGCACCGTCTACCTCGGGTACAACTCCGCCGAGTACATCTCGCCCCGCGCCGGCATCCCCGCCGGCTCCCCCGCCGCCCTGGAGGGCCTGCGCACCGGCTCGGTGCGCATTTCGACAGCAGCCACAGGCAGCGACCGGCACCCGTTCGTCGGGGAGGACGTCTCCGCCGTGATCACTGACGGCTACCTCGTCGAGCAGACCGGCGACGCGAGCGTCGAGGAGTTTATCGCCCACTACCAGCAGGCGTTCGCCGACAGCGGGCTGATGGCGGTCGCGACCGTGGACCATGCGATGGGCGCCGCCTCGATCGGAGAACAGCTGCGCCCCACCCGGGTGACGTTCGTCGGCAGCCCGAAGGCAGGCACCCCCCTTCTCCAGGCCAGCCAGACGATCGGGATCGACCTGCCGGTGCGCTACCTCGCGTGGCAGGACGCGGCGGGCGCCGTACACGTCGCCCATCCCGACATCCGGGCGCTGGCCCAACGCCACGCGCTGACCGGGGTCGACGAGAACCTCGCCATGATCGAGAAGGCGACAGCGATGTTCACCGGCACCGCGGCAGGCGCCACGGGCTGACCGCCAGGCACGTGCCACCGGGCGAGCAGGAGCGCAAGGGCGCGGGCAAGGCGATCACGAACTTCGACCGCACCTGCCCGGGGAGCACTTCGGCCTCGCCCAGCAGGCCACCCGCGACCCGTACCTGTTCGACTTCCTCGGTACCACCGAGACCCGGGTACCACCGAGACCCGGCGTGAGCAGGCCTCGTCGAGCACGTCGGGAGGTTCCTTCTGGAGCTCGGCCAGGGTTTCGCGTTCGTCGGCCGGCAGGTGCGCCTCGAACTCGGCAGCGACGAGTTCTTCTGCGACCTACTGTTCTTCCACCTGACGCTGCGCCGCTACGTGGTGATCAAGCTGAAGGCCGTCGCATTCGATCCGGCGTTCCTCGGGCAGCTCGGCACGCACATGGCGGCCGTCGATGACCTGCTCACCCACGGCGACGACAAGCCCACCATCGGCCTTCTGCTGTGCCGCACCAAGAACAACGTCGTGACGGGGTACGCGCTGCGTGGTGACCAAACACCAGTACCGAGGGAGACGCGACATGAGCACCCGATGTGTGTCACTCAGCGAACAGGTCGTAGACGGAATGGGCGGTGACCGCACGCCGAACCCAGGCGTCGAGCTGGTCGAGGTCGGAGCATTCGGCGATGCGGATGCGGGCGCCGACGGGCACGTCGATGCCGCAGGCGTCGAGCACGGCGAGCACCGCCCTGGCCTGGCCCGCGGCCCTGCCTTCCGCCTTGCCCTGCTCCACGCCTTCCGCTTTGCCCTGACTGAAGTAGCGGCGTGCGAAGTCGCTCTGGTACTCATACGTTTCGGTGACCATGAGTTCCTCCAGGTAACGCTGCGCAGCCCGAGGCAGCGCGGCGAGCACTAGATCACAGTACAGGTCGGCGAGTTCGGGTTCGACCGTCGTCAGTGCGCTGAGCAGCGCTGTCAACACATTGCTCCGGTCCGGATCGGCCCCGTGCGCGAAGGCCGACAGCATCGCGAGCTCCGGGGCCCGGCCGGCTTCCTCGACGTCGGTCACGACGGGAACCCGATCCGGTCCCAGCACCATCGGAGTCATCGTCGCGCCGGGTCCGAGCTCGATAGGGGTCGCACACCAGGCCGCGGTCCCGGCGTCGACGCAGACCACGAGCAGCACCGTCGGACACCGGAACCGGCCCCGCAGGGTGGCCAGGTAGATCGGCCAGCTCCACCGCTTGCCCTGGTCCCGCTGCAGCTGCACCTCCACGACCACCGCCAGCGCCGCTGACCCGGCGGCGGACAGGACCACCACCGCGTCAGCTCGGTACTCGGTCGGGCTGCGGACAGTGCTGTCGGCGGACTCGACCTCGGCGCGATCGTAGTCGGGCAGCACCATCCCGAGCCCGCCCGTCAGCAGCTATGCGGCCAGCGAGGGCCGCTGCCGAAACATCTCGATCAACGCCTCGTGCAGGCTCGACGGCATGCGACGGAAGCTACCGGCGACCACCGACAGGATCATGTAGGTGGAATCCGAACTCGCCCCACGCCCAGAACACGGGAGAGGCTACGCAGTGACGCAAAGGCAGGAATGTCCGAGGACGACTGGGAAGGGTTCGCCAAGGAGATCCTCGGCGAGCTCGCCTGGATCCCGGTCGACGGGCAGTCGATCGCACCGGGCACTAACCAGCATCAGAGCTGGGACGACCTGGTCATCAAGCCGCACCTGCTCATCGTGGGCGGCACCCGCGAGATCTGCGCCCGGCTCTACACGGCCATCGTCGAGCGACGCCCCGACTGGCACTCCCCGGAGATCGACAAGGGCCGGATCAAGGTCGTCTATTCTGGCGACGCCGGCGACAAAGGCCTGATAGCGGAGCACGTCCGGGAGGGTCTCCGGAACGCCCCCGTTCCCGGTGCGCGATGCGTGGTCAATGCGCAAGCATCACTTCCGCCATGTCTCACTCGACCATTCCTTCTGATCACGACGAGCCGTCCCGTCCACCCGCCTGAACGTGGACCACGCGCGACACGGTCGACGAGCTGGCGGACGAAGTCGCCGAGCTGGTCCAACGCGGTCGTATGCAGGACGCCGACGTCCACCGACCAATAACCGTGGACAATGCGGTCGTGCAGCCGAGCAGGATTCCGCCACGGGATTGTCGGGAACCGGGCCTTCGTCGCGTCCGAGACGAGCGTCGCCGCCTTGCCGAGCACGGTGAAGTTCCACAGGAGTGCGTCACGGCGCAGCCGGTCGCCGTCGATCTCGGAGGCAGTGCGCCCCGCAACGAGGCTCTGGGCCTGCTCGACCGCATCGATCATCTCGCGCCGCAGGAGGAGATCACGCTGCATAGACGGGTCTGGCCTCCTCCAGGACTGCGGCCCTGAGCAACGGGTGCAGCGCGGCCCGGGCAACCAGGTCGACCGGTCGCCCGAAGATCTCCGCCAGCGCATCGGAGAGATCCTCGATCTCCCAGCCGAGACGCGCTCCGGGCTCGAGGTCGTAGAGCAGATTGACGTCGCTGGCGGATGCGGTCTCGCCACGGGCGACGGAGCCGAAGACGAACAGCGCCGAGATCCCGTACTGCCGGCACACGGCGTCCAGCCGATCGACGTCGACGCCACCCCACGGTGCGCATGCTGCCTCCACTCCACGATCTCCACGAGTCCTGGCCGAGGTAGGAGTAAGTCAACTTCGTCAGCATCTTGCGGTCAAGCAGATGGTAGTTCACCAGCGCCGAGAACCCGTCCCGAAGCCCGTCCCAGATGTGCCAGACGAACGGCCGGTTGCCGAACAGCGAGCAATGCTGCTTGAAGAACTCGTCTCGCAGTCAGTCGGCGCAAGCGCGCGACGGCATGCAGGGTGAGGACGACGTCGGCGGGATCGAGTGCCAGGTCGAGCTCCGGGTCCGGCAGCGCGAGGGCGAGCACCTCAAACCGGACCATGGCCGGCTTGTAGTGCCGCCCGGGTACCACCGCCCGGATCGGCACGCGTCAGGCAGCCCGGATCGAGGTCTCGTACGCGAGCGCCCACCGGACCTGCTCGACAATGAGGCCGAAGTCCCCGGCGATGTCCTCGTGATCCTCACCGGCCTCGTCATGCTCGTGGATGACGGCGGTGCTGATGCCGCATACCGCGGGCGGCCAGGACGAGCTCGCGGCTGGAGATGTACGGGCGCCGGTCTGCCAGCGGGTACGGAACCTGGTAGCGATCCCGCAGGAGGTCGATGACCGCCCGCAGCTCGGCCATGGGGATGCCGTTGCGCCGGTAGCCGCAGAGCAGGCCGGCCTCGATGAACTCCGCCCACGTGACGGGAGCGTGCCGGCCAGTGGGCTCCTGCCGGATCACCGGCACGTACACCTTGGAGCGGTGCTCACCGCCTTCGAGCCAGTAGTGCAGGGTGCTCTGCGGCAGGCGAAGATAGCGGGCCGCCTCGGCCTCGCTGTACATCTCCCGATCGAGCAGGCCGACAGTTGCCACCGCCGCAGTCTGCCCTCCCTGACCCGTCGACTGCGAGCGTCCACGCCCAATCCGGCTGACGGGCTCGGCAACGGCTCGAACCAAGCGGGACGCGTGCGGTCACGGCGTGGTTCAACCATGGTGGTCGGCGTCCTGGATGCGAGTCGGGCGCGTTCGCCATTGCGGCCAGGTTCGCGGACCCACATCCGGGTCACCCGCAAAGTCAAGCCATGCCAGAGTCATGCTTCAATCTTGAGCGATGATTACGCCAAGCCGCGACCTGGGGATGTTGCTCCTCCGACTGGACTCGAACCAGTAACCCTGCGAAATCAAGATTCACGACGTGGATCGGGGTTGGTTCCTTTGCCATCCCCCGTCATGACCTGCACAGATCGCCCGTGCACGCTTGCGTTGCAAGGTGTCAGTTGTGGACGTCTGCCGGTAAATCCTGGGGGTAAACCGGGGAAATAATCTTCGACGAGCACCCGCGCACCCACGGGTGGCCGTGAGGACCGCTTGACCCCCAGGACGAGCGGGTATGGGCTTCCGCACGTCAGACGGGTAGGTGTGCATCCCCAGGCTCGGCGGGCCAGGCTGACTGCGCGCGGAGCGCGCCCTTGATTACACCCGACTATGGTTGCGTTCCCAACACTGGAGCCAATTCATCACGTAGCATGTCGTAGATATTCGCGGCAAGATCACGATCGCATTCTTGCCAGAAGAGTCCCCTATTTGCAATCTTGTTCAGGACAACTTCTTGAAATATGAGCCTAGTACCATAGGCTGGCTCATCCTTGAAGAATAGGATGATGTTCCCTCGGGAGAGAATAAGGTGGGACGTCGGACCGTCCTTCACGGGTGCGAATACAACTCTCTTTGCTCGCTTTGGATCGTCAGCTCCGATGTTGCGTTGCAGTCTGCGAATCTTCTCATCAGGCGATTTTAGTGCCGCTGGGTAAAAATAGACGTAGCTTTTCCCTGCGGCGAGGTTGCTCTTGACAACCTCGCCGGTCTTCGGCTCGGTCATATCGGGCTCAAGGTCAGGAGTCACGAGCCAAATGGATCGCACCTCGGAGGAGGTTTCGAGTCCGGTAAGCATCGCGTTACTCCATATGACGCCGCGCTGTATCAAGGCGCCCAGCTCAGTCGCTCTGTAGCTTTGGTGATCCCCTACATACTTTGCCGACAGGGTTCGCATCGCAGATACCAGACCGATAGACTTCTCGAGCTGACTTAACCGCCCCGAGGCGTCGTCGCCCGGCAGCATCTGAGTTTCCCAAAGTGCGGAGTCAGCAATATCATGTAGGGCCTGAATCACGGCTGTGATCTCTCGCACTTTTGTATCAGACCGTAGCCACACCCATACTGCAAATAGGAAACCTGCTATTCCTACGATACCGCTAACGATTGAAAGCCAGCCGATGAAGTCCATGTTCTCCCCTCGCAGCCTCCCAGGTTGGACCTGGGGGATCTCCCCACGCCCGCGCATCATAGAGCGAGCCCGCGCCGTTACGGGGATGACTACGCGCTGAGCCGGTGCCCTACAAGGGACGGTCGCGACGACGAGCCAGCGAACCGCGGACGGGCCATTTCGGGCGGTCGACCGGGGGCAGGCCTCGTGACCCCTCCGGTGTGAAGCAATCACCGCGACGGGCCGAGGAGCGGAAACGCGCTGGTTGGCACGTTCTCGACGCCCGTGGGTGTCTGTCGAGCGGTGCCCGTGTGCGGACCGGTTGTCACGCAGTTAGACACTCAGCCGCCGGACCTCTCCCCCGGCCATCCCGGAGACCTGCCGCCCGGCGAGGGCGTTCCCTTCCGTGTCAAGGCGGACGCGGACGATCGGACGCTGCCGCCCTGTGGCGTCGCGTGTGGCCTGACCTGGTTGTTCATGCTGTCGGGTGTCGGGACGTGACGGGCGCTCGTGAGTAGTCCGCTCCGGGTTTGCTCCGCAACGACCCGGAAACGAGTTCTCCCAGACCAGCCACTGTCGAGTGCATCAGCACGGCGGCGCTTGTACCTGCTCATGCGTTGCTCGCCACGTCCTTAAGGAACTGACGTGACTCGCTGATCAAGGTCGGCATCTCGCTCTTCAGGTCGAGCGACGAGGTCCCGTAGCTGATGCGGTCATACTGTACTCGAAGAGATCGGCGTGATTGAAGATCGTTAGTGCGTCCGGGTGGGGCTTGCCGAATACCGTCCCCAACGCCCGGTCTTCGATGTGCTCGTAGGCGTTCCGGATGTCGTTCACCGCTGCTCGCTTCATGGCGATGGTTGGTGGCACCGACACCGTTGATCCGAGCAACGGGCCTGCCTTGTCGATCATGTCGCATACTCGTCCGACGGCGACAACGGCAAGCTCAACCGCGGCGATGAGTCCGAAGAGCTTGCTGCGGATGGCCGGTCCCGGGAGGCCCTCCCGGTTGAGTGCGCTGCGTCGCTGCTCGACGTCGGCCAGGAGCACGTTGGCCGCGTCAAGACGGCGCGCGGCCGCCAGGAGGTACCGCACCTTGCCCTGATCGTGCCCGCCGCCAACTGACATCCAGGTCCATAGCACGGGGGTGAGCGGCACGTACTCTCCCGTGCCTGCGCCGGCTGCTTCCTTCTCGTCGATCGCATCCAGATCGATGACGACGGCTCCCTGCTCGAACGTAAGCTGGTCACCCGGCCGTACATGCACACGTCGGCCGTCGTCAGGCTCACCGTGTTGAAGCGTGCGGGCGAAGACCGTGTTGCCTTCGCGCCGCACCGGTACAGCGCGGACCCAGGTCAGCAGGTCATCCACCCGGCCAACTTCCTCGGTCTGGCTGATGGTGAGAGCCGCAATCGGCGTCATCATCACGATCTGATCGCCCTCGTAGATCGGTATCCTGGGCGGAGCCCCGTCGGCTGGGTCGGCCTGCCGCACGAACACTTGGTTGCCGTCCCGACCGTCGAGGACCACAGCCACCGGAGCGTCGGCACCCTCCAGGATCACGTTGCCAAGCCAACATGTGGGGTCGGGCTCATTTGCGTCTGGGTGCGGCTCCAGTGGAGTGACGTGATCAAGCTGCCAGTTGTGGTTGGTCGCGGTGGCGCGTGGAGCGTGTGGGGCGCGCGGTTTGGTGGACGCGGCGGTGTTCTTGTTGGAGGTGGTATGCCCAGTACTTGTCGAAGTCGCCGTTGCTGGTCAGGGCGCGGAGCTTGAGGACGGCTTCGGCTCCGGTCAGGCCTCAGCGGGCTCCGGTGAGGTCCATGCGGTCCTTGACGAGGTAGCGGCAGGCGCCCTCGATGATGCCGGTGGCGATGGGCCAGCCTTGTTCCAGGGCGTGCGCGTAGCCCAGGTAGCGGCGGTTGCCGATCAGGTAGTTCGCGGTTGTGTCGATGCGTTTACGCTGGTCGGGGGCGAGGTGGTTGCGGGTGGCCTGGCGGGGGGATCGCGGCGGCGGCGACGCTGGAGTTCCCGGCCAGGACACGCTTGGCGTGCTCGGCGACCCAGGTCTCGGCGGTCCTGTCGCCCTCGGTGAAGAAGCACCACGCCGCTTTCCACAAGTACTCCAGCACGTGGACGAAGTCGAGCACGATGGTGACGGTGACCTTGCGTTGCTGGGCCTGGGTGCGGATCTGGTCGATCTGGTGGGCGTTGCCCTCGACCAGTACGACCCAGGGGCGGCGATGCTCGGGGTCGCGGCGTTGGGCCTCGTCGAAGACGGCGGCGATCACGGTCGCGGTGTCGTGTTCGACGCTGGCGATCAGCCACTTGTCCCTGGCGACGGGGCCTGTCACCCGCCGGGCGGGCTGGTCGGCCCCGGGTCGGGTGATGATCTCCTCGGGGGTGCGGACGGTGGGGGTGGCGTCGTAGACCGCGCCGACCTCGGCCATCGGTTTGCGGTTGCGCTTCTCGCCTCTGGATAAGCGGGTGGTGAGCTTGTGCTCACCTCTGGCGGCGGCCTTGCGGGTGGGCTCGCGCAGCGCCTCGGGTCGCATCACGATGCCCTTACCGTCGGCGGACAACACCAGGACGTCACCGTCTGGGCTGGGGCCGGGCCGACGCGCCGCGTAGAACGCGTCGATGTCCACCGCTGCGGCCCGGGTCAGCTCCTCGGCCTGGCGTTTGCCAAGGTCGCGCCCGGTGATACGGCCGATCGCCTCGCAGGTGTCCGGAAACGAGCCGCGCACGCTCTCGACCACAGCCATCGTGCGCAGGCCGTGGGAGTGTCTCTCCACAGGCAGGTTCAGGACTACCTCGCCCGGATACACGTTAGGTGCCCCGCGTACCCGGTAGGCCATCCGCGTCACACGGACCTCACCGAACACCGACCCCAGGACACGGTCGTGACCGCGCTCCACAGTGCGGCGCACCACCATGTCCGCGCCGGTGACGGCGGGCAACCGCACCTCGCGCGCCGCCCGCAGGTCGAGGTGGTCCTGAAGCAGACAGCGCAACAACTCCCGCCCCTGCTCGGTGAGCTGATCCTCCCACTCGCCATGGGCCACCTGTCCCGACTCCGGCGACCCGAGCTCGGCCACGATCGCCTCGAACCGCTCCCTCGACCGAGCAAACCCACCATCCACGGACGCAACCGCGTACTCTTCCACCGGGCTCCTTCTTTGACGTTCAGGCTTCAGCACCTCGAACGTAGCGAGAAGGAGCCCTCCAACATCATCCGGCCCCGGCGAAGCCCCAGGTCGCACATCCCTCCAGCAGAGCCGCACCCTTTGCGTCTTCCTGCGATGTGGTCACACGATGTGCCAGGTGTAGACGAGCTGCAGCATGGTCGGAAGGTATCGGAGTGCCCCGACACCTTCCGGGAGATCCGCCGCCGGACAAGGTTGCGAACGCCTCGTCCCGAAGGCGGATGCCGTCGCTCGGCTAGTGACGTCCCGTACCGGCCCGTGCCGTCTGACCTGCGCATTCATGCTGATGCGTGCCGGGACGTGATGTGATGTGCACGCGTGGGCCGTTCGCTCCGGGCTTGCTCCGCCCGACCACGCTGGGGCTCGTGCGTCATCCCGTCGGCCTGGCAACGCCCTACCGCGCGGTGGCCCGGGGGCAGCCCTCCACGCAACCGCCAGCCAACGTCGGGAAGCTCTGCCCCCGGGCCGCCGTGTGGTAGCCCTCGGGGAGGCCGACGGGATGACGCACCCCGCCATCCCGGAGACCTGCCCGCCCGGCGAGGGCTTGTTGTAGCGCCTGCGGGATGATCCAGCTCACACCACGCCGTCCGATCGACAGGAGCGTTAGGTACAGGATGACTCCGCCGTACCCCATACCGCATTCAGTCCGCGAAGCGATTCGCGGAATCTTCACGTCGGCGGCTGACGCAACCGCCACTCTGATGTCACAGGCTCCGTCGACCTACGAGGAGACCTTGGACATGTCACTCGTGACGGCATTGGCGGCGCAGTCTCTACCGCTTCATGTCGACCCCGGCTGGATACTTCGATTCCAAACGCACTTTCTGGGCGGAAGACGTCATCACTATAATTGGGAGATAGCCGACCTGGCCATTATTATCCTATTTCGCATTGCAGGCAAGACGCGCCGAACCAAGGTCGTTTTGATGCAGTCTAAGAGACTGTACCCAATAGAGCAGGATCACGAGGAGTTGACTATCAGCGACTACGTGGTCGGCATGGGACGACTTGCGGTCCCTGATGACCCGTGGGCTGAGATTGTGGCCGGAAAGACTCTCACGTTCTCAGATTTATCCGAGTATAAGGCGCTTCGTAAGGATGACAGGCAATACGGAAACATTGCCGATTACGAGGTTGCCCACGGAGTGCCAGTCCACTATCTGCTGTATAATCCGCGCAGTGTTCCACACCAGATCCGAACTCCCGTTGACGGCCCAGTAGATGTTGGAGGCGCCTGCGTAGCTGGCGCAAGAGTATTTCGGTCAGCGCAACTGCGCAGTATTGGCGAGTCCCTTACACGCTTCACATACGCGGACCTCGGAGCATCTTTCACGAACTCACCTGTGCCGGGAACTCCTGCCGGTTGGCGACTCGGGGACTTCGTTGCTGACCTCGCTGTTGAGTGCCACGAGGGCTATCACGCCGCATCCCCTGAAGAGCCCGGATTGCAGAGAATCTTCTCGCGGAGGGCTGGCCCCATCAGCTCGGCTGTAAGCATCGTGATAGACGCGCCCGATGGCGTCTAGCTCTCCAAAGAAGGAGCGTGTAATTCTCTAATGGGTCGCGCAATGAAGGGTCGCATCACTCTCGGTATTGGCTTTCTTGAAAATGGAAAGAAAGAGGCTTATTTCAGAACGCCCAAGTCGATCTTCAGGTCAGATTAGTCGATCGTGTCGGCGTGTCGTAAGGGCAACGGTCTCTCCATGCATTAGAAAGTGGTTTCTACAGCCGCTTCCCATGTTAGGAAAGAC
>Ga0136617_10002521_pt1 | contig 16270 bp, 16 predicted proteins | sample AntDrymUQ3222106_2_FD_129672 | JGI IMG/M metagenome (GOLD analysis project Ga0136617, IMG submission 129672) | Polar desert sand microbial communities from Dry Valleys, Antarctica - metaG UQ322 (21.06) | ecosystem: Environmental > Terrestrial > Soil > Desert | place: Antarctica: Dry Valley...
GATCAGGGTCGCCGCGAAGATGACGGCCTACACCTACGCCTTGTACATCAACCGGCTTCTCGGGAGGGAGCAGGGGCACATCAAGGAGTTGTGGGCGTGAGATCTTCGCAACACTCATCTAGTGTGCGCCGCTCTCCTGAGCCTATACAATGATGCACGTACGGGAACACCTACGAACGGCAGGGAACTATGCAGGAGACCCGCTACATAACCGACGAGAACGGCGAGCGCACGGGCGTGATCCTCTCTATTGAGGAGTACGAGCGCATGGTGGACGCCCTGGAGGACCTCGAAGACGCCGACCACATTCGGGCCGCCAGAGAGACGAGGGCACGCATCGAACGCGGGGAAGAGGAGACCGTCCCCTGGGAGCAGGCCCGCGAGCGGATAGGCTCTGGCGAAGCCTTCGAGGAAGCGACAGACCCCGAGAGCCTGGCGAGGGGGCAGGGCGTTTCTTCCGCCGACTTCGACGAGCTCCTGGGAGACTTCTGGCCTGAAGAGGAGGGGCCAGAGGAGTTCACGGCCGCCCTCGGGGAGTGGCGCCGGGAGCCTGCCCGTAGAGCTTCTTAGTGGCACGGGTCGTGGACACCGACGTGGTGTCCTATCTCTTCAGGGGAGATTCCCGCGCTGAACTCTACCGGTCGCATCTTGGTGGGGAGCTGCTCGTGGTCTCCTTCATGACCGTGGCGGAGCTGGACCGGTGGGCTCTTGAGAGAGGCTGGGGAGAGACTCGCAAGGAGCGGATGGAGCGGCATATCGGGCACTTCGTCGTCTACCCTTACAACCGTCGGCTCTGTCGCATGTGGGCGGAGGTCTCGGACGGAGCGCGCCGGAGAGGGAGGCCCGTGGGGGTGGCTGATGCCTGGATAGCTGCTACCGCGCTGCTGCACGGGATGCCGCTCGTCACACACAACCGGGAGCACTTCATGGAGATCGAGGGTCTCGAAGTAATCACCGAAGCCCACTGACCTGCGAACTTTGACGTATATTCGCGGTCAAAAAGAGGCCGGGGCCCTAAAGCGTTGCCAGGACCCCGGTCTGGTCGGTTCGCTGTGGACTAGACTGGCGTGCTCTCCTCCAGGAGCCGGATGAAGTTCTCGCCCTCGAACAAGTCCACGCCACCGGCGCCCGTCCACGGCTCCGGCATGGCTACGATAGCAAGACCGTGCATAGCGAGCACGTCCGCGATCTCTTCGCCGCTTAGGTTCACCGCTCCGAAGCCCTCCGAGGCTGGGCAGCGGCCGGTGTCGCGCCTGAACGCCTCCGCCTCCTCTTCGGAGCGGAACACGAGGAGCGCCTCGCCTATCTCCGTGCGCGTCGTGGCGGCGGCCAGGAGGTCATGCTCGGGGTCCATGCGGTAGAGGACCGTGGGCGTCAGGGTAAATCCGTCGGCGTCCGTCATCGGCTGGCCTCCTCTTCCTCCGTCCGCAGCCGCGCGGCCCTCTCCCGCGCTTCACGGCGCTGCTCCTTGGTCCCCAGCTTCCTGTCGGAGTACACGAGCGCGGCGGCGAACTGGGCCGCGCAGCGCTCGCGCAACGGCTCAAGCTCCTCCTCCATCCCCAACCAAGAGCGGCTCCAGGCCATCCTCATGAACGCGTGCATCATCCAGAGAGCCCCTCCCCATCTGTCCACGGGGGCGTCGGTTGTGAAATCTCCAGGGTTCCAGTTTATGGTCTCTGCATCGACCCGCTCCTCGATAAGCGGATATGCCTCCCTGACCAGCCGATCCCGCTCCTCGGTGTCCAGGCGGCCGCCTTCCCTGAAGAGCTGTGGCGTGCTGTACAGAGCATCAAGGACGAGCTCGTTCTGGAAGTGTGTTTGCTCGAAGAACTGGGCAACACGCTCGGCTTCGTCGGCCGCGGCATCGTGCGCCTCGTTCGCCGCACCAGCTTTGGCCTCCGCGCCGTGGGTCTCGCAGAAGGGGAGCCCGTAGACCTCCAGGGTAGCCGGCCTCCTACAAGGGCCGCCGGCGTCCAGGTGCGAGACCACGCACATCGGGCGGTCCTCGGACGTCATCTCCTCCTCACCGAGTTTGCTGGTCAGGTAGTGCTCGCTCCACTCTCTCATCGCCGAATCCTTGGTGATCTCCGCAGTGGCGGCTTACTTCGTCATGCTTCCTCCTTTTCGCTTTCCCTGCCTTGCATTGTCCCTGCGCCGGGACGATCCACAACGCCCGATCTGGAGGACCTCGCGCTCGGCTCATGGGATACTTCCACTAGACCTTATCGGAACAGCGTCGGCACGGGACCGCTTTCACGACCTCTACCTCTTCGCCGTACTCTTCTACGAGGTGGCCGATGAAGATCAGGCCACGGTAGCAGCCGTGTGGCCGGAGGCGCTGGGGGCCGGAGTAGTGAGTGTCGAGGGTGTCGTCGTGGCCGGTAGCTTCGCTGCGGTGTACTCTGGTGGTGTCCACAGTGACCTCCAAGTCTGTGTGGGCCGGGCCTCGGGGAGTGGCGACTCCTGCGGGGCCTCTTCTTTATACGACATACTTATTGTACTGTATTGTTTTTGTTTTGTCTACGAAATTGTGCTAAAATTCCTCGACACATAAACTGCCGGGATGGTCGAGGTGAACGTGGAAAGACTCAGGGCGTTGAGGCAGCAAAGGGTGCTGACGTTGCGGGAGCTGGAGGAGCGGTCGGGCGTCGCTTACAACACGATCTGGCATCTGGAGAACGGTAAGCGCGGAGCCCAGCCCCGGACCCTGCGCAAGCTGGCGGGGGCGCTGGGGGTGGAGCCGGAAGAGCTCGTGAAGGGAGCCGGCAATGGGTAAGGCCAAGCAGAGCGGCAACGGGACCGGGACCGTCTACCCGCGCCGGAACAAGGAAGGGAAGATCACCGGCTACCGGGGCTCCTACTTCACCGCCGGCGGTCGGCGCCGCTACGTGTCCGGCAAGACCAAGACGGAGACGCAGCGGGCCTTGAGGCAGGCGATGGCGGACGCGGATCGTGGCCTCGTCTTCGACGCGGATAACCTGCTGGCCGGGGAGTACCTGGACCGCTGGCTATCGGACTCCGTTGCCGACACTGTGAAGGCTACGACCTTCGAGCGGTACGAGCAAATCACGCGCCTCCACCTGAAGCCCGCCCTCGGACGGATGAAGCTCAAGGGGATCACGCCGGCGCACGTTCGGGGACTCTACCGGGAGAAGCTAGACGCGGGATCTTCGGCCCGCACCGTCCGCTACGTCCACACCACGCTCCACAAGGCCCTCAAGCAAGCCGTAATGGACGGCCTGATCCCTCGCAACGCCACCGAAGCCGTGAAGCCACCACAGCCGAGCCGCGAAGAGATGCGCCCGCTCACCCCGGAGCAAGCCAAGCTGTTCCTCCAGGCGGCGCACGAGGTCGGGGACCGTCTCGAAGCCCTCTACGTGCTGGCGATACACACCGGCCTCCGCCAGGGAGAGCTACTCGGCTTGAAGTGGGATGACGTGGACCTCGAAGACGGCTCCCTCCAGGTCCGCCGCACGCTCTCCATCACTAAGAGCGGTCCCGTCTTCACGTCCCCGAAGACTGCCGGCTCCCGGCGGAGCGTGAAGCTCACGAGCAAGGCTATCAAAGCCCATAGACGTTTGATGTGCAATGAGCTAGATCAACAGATCCGCCAGGCGGCGCAGCGGGCGGCCGAGGGAGCCGTTGATCCGTTGCCCACACGTGTACGCGGCGACCTTCGCTGCCAGGCGGGCCAACAGTCCGCACAGGGTCTTGGCCCGGTGGCGTTCGAGGCCGAAGAGATCCTTCAGATGCCAGATCACCCCTTCTATGATCTGGCGCTTGCCCGCCGCCCAGCGTCGATCTTGCTCTGTCCAGGCCCTCTTGGAGTTGTTCTTCGGGGTGGCCGCAACGAGGGCTCCGTAGCTCTCCAGCCAGCGCCTCTCCCACTCCACAGCTGTGAAGCCCTTGTCGGCCAGGTACGCCTCGTGACGGTCGGAGGCTATGAGGGCGTCGCCTATGGGTCGCTCGTCGGAGGACGCTGGGGCCAGCCCGAAGGCGGTGACGACCCCTTCAGGGTCCACCACCAGCGCCACCTTGAAGCCGTGGACCCACTCGGTCTTGGAGGCGCTCCTCCCGAAGGTTGCCTGCCCGGCGAACAACCCTTTGCGGGATGCCCTCACCCTCACGATCGCCGGGACGCGGGTGGTGTCCAGGACGCGGTAGGCAGCCGAATGATCGGAGAGTTCCCTGGCGAAGGCTCTCTGCAACGCGCGCATCTGCAACGCGCGCAGCTCGGGCTCCAGGGCCCGGATGCGCCGGTTGAATTGGCCCTGGGTACACGGCTTCGGGAAGTAGCCTCGCAGGTGCGCGTTGGCGAAGCGCCAGAAATCGCGCTCGCCGCGGAAGCGAGGCCACTGAGCGAGGAGTGCCAGGGTCAAGACCTCCGAATCGGCGAGAAGGGCGGGGCGGCCGGGTCGGCGCGAGGGCGAGGCGTGGCTTGCCCGCCACCAGTCGTCCACGGAGACGTACAATGAGACCAGGAAGGAGTCGCGAGATCCACTATGCGCCACCGCCTTTGGGAGAAGGTCGGGTACCAGCATAAGGTTTCGGCTCCTTCTGCGTCGTTCGCAATTACTCATCAAACGTCTAAGAAGCTACCTGGAGCGCCAGCTCGCGGAGATGGATAGGGTCGGGTCTTTGTGGAGCCCTGGCGACGCAGACGGCCTCATATTCGCCTCCGAGACCGGAGAGCCGCTCGACAGGCGCGTCGTCACCAAGCTCAAGTTCAAGCCGCTCCTGAAGCAGGCCGGGCCCCCGGAGATCCGCTTCCACGACCTCCGCCACACCTGCGCCACGCTGCTACTCACCCGCAACGTGAACCCGAAGATCGCCTCCGAGATGCTTGGACATTCGACCATAGCGATAACTCTCGACACATATTCTCACGTGCTCCCGAACATGCGCGACCAGGCTGCGGCTGCGATGGAAGAGGCCCTTTCGTAGCCTACTGCTGCCAAAGCCCTCGGACGCAATGCCGGGGGCTTTCTGATGTCTATAGGAAAAAACCGCTTGTTTGCAGGGAGTTTGAGTAGTGCCGGAGGTGGGACTCGAACCCACACGAGGTTGCCCTCACCGGATTTTGAGTCCGGCGCGTCTACCGATTCCGCCACTCCGGCCGGGAAATCGTCCGGGATTATACCAGTGTACAAAGTCTCTTCGTGGCCCGGCGCGGAGTTTGTTGACAAACGCATTCGCCCCCGGCCATAATTCCGCCCGGACATGACTCTCCGCGGATGATGTGATGTTTCATGGGGAGTTTGGGAATCTTGGCATGGACCCTACGATGTGTTTTGGGGATCGGCGGTCGGTGCGGGTAAAGGAGGCAGGGTGGGAAGAATGCGTTCATTAGGAGTTCTGGTGGCGCTGGGGATCTCCTCGGTGTTGTTGGCCGTGGGCTGTGGAGGAGCTAGCGGCGGGGGCGGCGACGAAGGTGGGGGTGGCGGAGGAGCCGAGACCGTCACGATCGTGAGCGACCTCCCGCTCCAGGGCGCGAACCGGGCGCAGACGGAGTCCATGGTCAACGCCATAAACCTGGCGATAGAGCAGCGCGACGGCATGGCAGGCGAGGTGAAGATCAACTACGAGTCACTCGATGACTCCGTGGCCCAGACTGGGCAGTGGGACGAGGCCAAGTGCGCCCAGAACGCCCAGCAGTCGGCCCAGGACGAGGAGATCGTAGGTTGGATCGGACCGTTCAACTCCGGTTGCGCGGCGGTGCAGATCCCCATCCTCAACGAAGGCGGGCTCGGCATGATCAGCCCGGCCAACACCTACATCGGCCTGACCAAGCCCGGTGGCGCGGCCAACGAGCCAGACCAGTACTATCCGACGGGCGAGCGCAACTACGCCCGCGTCATCCCCGGCGACGACCGGCAGGGGCGTCTCGGCGCGGTCCTGATGCAGGAAGAAGGCGTCGAGAGCGTCTTCATCCTCGACGACCGGGAGACCTACGGACAGGGGCTCGCGGATCAGGTCGAGAAGAGCGCGGAGGATCTCGGCATCGAGGTTCTCGGGCGCGAGGGCATAGACGGCTCCGCGGCCAACTACCGCGGCGTGATGAGCAGCATCGCCGAGCAAGATCCCGACGCCATCTACTTCGGCGGCATCATCGAGAACAACGCCGGCCAGCTAGTGCGTGACAAGGTCGGGGCCGGCATGAACAATGACGACGTGCTCTTCATCGGCCCGGACGGCATCTTCGTGGACACCTTTATCAGCCAGGGCGGCGACGCCGCAGAGGGCTCCTACATCACCTTCGGCGGTATCCCGGCGGAGGAGCTCGGACAGCAGGGCCAGCAATTCGTCGAGGACTACGAGGCCGCGTATCCCGACACGCAATTCGGAATAGCAGCCTACACGGCCTACGCTTACGAGGCGGCCAACGTGATGCTCGACGCCATCGAGCGGGCCTCCAACGAGGCCGGCGGCGCGCCCGAGCGGGCGGCTGTGATCGAGCAGATCTTCGCTACCAAGGACTACGAGGGAGTCCTCGGTACCTGGAGCTTCGACGAGGAGGGCGACACGACGCTCTCGGAGCTCTCCGTCCAGCAAGTCGAGGACGGCGAGTTCGCGCTAGACCGCGTGATCGATGTCTCCGAGTAAGTCCGACGGAGCTAGCGCAAAACGCGGGGATCAGGCTATCCGGTCCCCGCTCGCGGCGGGGGGCCGTGGATGACGACCGGCGAGGCTACTAAACCCTCGCGCTCCGAGGCCGCGCTGCGTAGCATCCGGTCCTCGAGCTGGGGTTCGCGTATAGCGGTTGTGCTCATGGCCGTGCTGTTGGTGGCGTTGCTCACGCAGGCGGTACAGGATCCTGGGCAGTTCGTCTCCCAGCTACTCATCGGTATCACCAACGGCTCCATCATCGCGCTCATAGCCCTCGGATACACGCTGGTCTATGGGATCATCGAACTCATCAACTTCGCCCACGGCGACAACTTCATGATCGGCTCCTTCGTGGGGCTGACCGTGCTCTCGGGCACGTTCGGGGGCCTGGGCTTTTTCGGGGCCATAACCGGAGATTCCGCCTTCCTGATAAAGGGCGCCGGTGTGATCTTCGCCATAGTGGTTGCGATGGTCGTCTGCGGATTCCTCGGCATGGGCATCGAGCGAATAGCGTACAAACCGCTGCGGAACTCGCCGCGGCTCGCCGTGCTCATTACGGCCATCGGGATGTCGTTCATATTGCAGAACGTCGGTTTGATCTGGAAGGGTCCGGCACAGGTCCCGTTCCCGAGCCTCATCTCCAACGCCAACATCTTCCCTGGCGACGCCGTGGTCTTTCGCTGGCTTGACCTCTTCGTGATCGCGCTGACGGTTCCGCTGCTCCTCGGGCTCTCGTACTTCATCCGCAGCACGCGGCAGGGCAAGGCGATGCGGGCCGTGGCCCAGGACAAAGAAGCTGCCTCGATGGTCGGTATCAACGTCAACCGGACCATCTCGATCACGTTCCTCCTCGGCGGCGCTTTGGCCGGGGCATCCGGCGTGATGTTCGGGCTCTTCAACGGCATCACGGTCTTCAACGTGGGCTTCACTCAGGGGCTCTTCGCGTTCACGGCGGCGGTTCTGGGTGGTATCGGGAACCTGACCGGGGCGGTGGTCGGGGGAATCCTGATCGGCGTGATCGCGGCCATGACCGACCAATACGTCGGGGTGAGGTGGACGGAGATCATGATCTTCACCGTGCTCATCCTGGTGCTGGTGTTCCGCCCGCGCGGCCTGCTCGGCGACCGTTCCGCAGTGCAGGGAGGGGCCGAGTAACGTGGCCCTTCTGAAGAGGTTCTGGCTTCCGGCGGTCCTGATCGCGCTGGCTTTCGTCTTTCCGCTTGTCAGCCCGGTACTCGAAGAAGTGACAGGGGTCAGCCTGCTGTATCCGTCCATCATAATCGCGGTATACATCGTGCTCGCGCTCGGGTTGAACATCGTTATCGGCTTCGCCGGTCTTCTCGACCTCGGCTTCGTGGCGTTCTACGCCTTGGGGGCCTACGTCGTGGGCTGGCTGGCCTCCGGGCATTTCCAGCAGGTCAGCTTCTCCTTCGGTTCGACAGCGAGCAGCCTCAGCGGCGAGGCGCCGGCGGGCATCCACATCTCGTTCTGGCTGGTCCTGCTCATCGCCGGGGCGTTCACGGCGCTGTGTGGGGTGATAATAGGGGCGCCGACGCTGCGGCTGCGCGGCGATTATCTGGCGATAGTGACTTTGGGGTTCGGGGAGATCATCCCCCGCTTCTTCCTGAACGGCAACGACCTCTTCGGCTTCAACCTGACCAACGGGACAATCGGCATCAAGGCGGTGGATTCCCCCGGCATCCAGTTTCTGCCGGACTCCGCGCTGGCCTGGCAGCGGTTCGGGACGCTGGAGTTGAACCCGTGGTACTACACGATCCTGGTCCTCGTGCTCATCACGGTCTTCGTGAACGTGAGGTTGCAGAATTCGAGGCTGGGGCGGGCCTGGATCTCGGTGCGAGAAGACGAAACGGCCGCAGCCGCGATGGGCATCAACCCGGTTACGACGAAGCTCTGGGCCTACGCGCTCGGGGCGGTCTTCGGAGGGATCGGGGGAGCGTTCTACGGGGCGTTCGTCAAGAACATCTTCCCGACGAGCTTCTCTTTCAACATCTCCATCCTGATCCTGTGCATGGTAATTCTTGGCGGCATGGGCAACATATACGGTGTGATCCTCGGGGCGATCGCGCTCCAGGGCCTCAACTTCGCGCTGCTGCCCCAGATCCGGACCTGGGTGAACGATATCGGCGCATCCATAGACAGCCCGCTGCTGGAGAACATTGACGTGGCCCGCTACAATTTCCTCCTCTTCGGCCTCATCCTGGTCCTGATGATGCTCTTGAGACCGGAAGGAATAATCCCCAACCGCCAACGAGCAGAGGAACTGCACGACGCAGATCCCGGCTCCGGCGACGCGATGGCGGGAGCGTCCCGTGGCTGAGGGGAACGGAGACGCGACGAACGTACTCCAGGCGCGGGGAATCACGAAGGTCTTCGGCGGGTTGGTCGCCGTGAATTCCGTGGATTTCGACATCCCCGGGCGGTCAATCGTCAGCCTGATCGGGCCTAACGGCGCCGGCAAGACGACGTTTTTCAACATGCTTAGCGGCCTGTACGAACCTTCCGCCGGGAGCTTTATTTTCCAGGGAAGGGACGTGACGAAGTACAAGGCGCATCAGCGGGCACGGATGGGAATAGGCCGCACGTTCCAGAACATCCGGCTCTTCGGGACGATGAGCGCGCAGGACAACGTACTCTCCGGGATGCACACCCGCCTGAAGGGGAGCATCGTCGGCGCGGTCTTCGGGACGCCGGGGACGCGGCGCGAGGAACGCGAGGCTCGCGAGAAGGCCATGGACCTCCTCGATTTCGTCGGCATCCAGGGGCGGGAGACGTTCGCCAAGAACCTCTCGTATGGGGATCAGCGGCGTCTGGAGATAGCGCGGGCGCTCGCTTCGGAGCCGGGGTTGCTTCTGCTCGACGAGCCGACGGCTGGCATGAACCCGCAGGAGACGGCGCGGCTTACGGATTTGATCGGGCGCCTCCGGGGAGAGCGGGGGATCGCCGTGCTGCTCATCGAACACGAGATGCGCGTCATAATGAGCATCTCCGACAGGGTGACGGTGCTGGACCATGGAGAGAAGATCTCCGAGGGGACACCCCGCGAAGTGCGCGAGGACCCGAAGGTGATCGAAGCCTACCTCGGCACGGCGAAGACGGGATAGGTCGAACCATATGGCGCTCCTCGAAGTCGAGAACATCCACAGCTACTACGGCAACATCCAGGCGCTGCGCGGGATCTCACTCTTCGTCGAGGAAGGCGAGGTCGTGACGCTCATCGGCTCTAACGGCGCGGGAAAGACAACGACGCTGCGCTCCATCCACGGAGTTTTGCAGCCCCGAGAAGGAAAAATCATCTTCGACGGCGAGGAGATACAGGGCCTTCCGGCGCACGATATGATCGGACGCGGCATCGCCCAGAGCCCGGAGGGGCGCAAGATCTTCCGCCGCATGTCCGTACTCGAAAACCTGGAGATGGGCGCATACCACCGCAACGACCGTTCCGGCATCAGAGACGACATGGATCGCGTCTACGAACTGTTCCCGCGCCTGAAGGAGCGCACTAAACAGGAGGCCGGGACCATGTCAGGCGGCGAACAGCAGATGCTCGCCATCGGCCGCGCCCTGATGAGCCGTCCCAAACTCCTGCTTTTGGACGAGCCTTCGATGGGGCTGGCCCCCGTGCTCGTGGAGCGCATCTTCGACATCATCAAAGAGATCAACGCACAGGGAACCACCATCCTGCTCGTCGAACAGAACGCCAACGTCGCGCTTGAGATCGCCACCCGCGGATACGTCATGGAGACAGGCTCCATCGTCAGCTCCGCCCCCGCCGATAAACTTCGCGAAGACCCGAAGGTCCGTGAAGCCTACCTCGGCGAGGTATAAGAGAGTTTTCCATAGGCTAAGTAGACTTTGTATATATTGGGGCGTATAGTGGCATCCGTGTTCGGTGGATCTCAGATACGTGACATGCTTTCGTTGTATGCGCCGTCCTTGCGGTTGGCGCGGCTCGCGCACGGCTGTTATGGGTTTGGGCACACGTCGGTGAGGGAGCCGGGGGACCATCGCGGCACGGTTATCGGCAAGAAGGGAAGGTTCAAGGACCATCGTTATGACAGAGGAGGTGATGTTTAGAGCATAGATACAAGGAAGGTGATGTATGACCCTCGACCTTCGGGCTGGCCTGCACGAGGCTTGTCGGCGAATTTCCCCCATCTACCCCAATTACGCGACGTTGCCAATTCAGACGGGCTTCGACTGGTCCGCGCTCTCCGGCTGCCCGTTCGATGGAGTTTACCTGGTCGTCTTCCGATCCGTGCGGCGTCCTACGGCGGATCTGGATCTCTTGCGCGAACACGACGACCGCGCCTACGAGGAAGCCGTGAATTCCGGAGGTCTGCTTCACTACTTCAAGGGCGACGCCGACGAGCGAGGCCAATGCCTGTCCTTCTGCCTGTGGGAAAGCAGGGAAGATGCGCGAAGAGCATCGGGCGGGAGTATGCACGAGGAAGCGGCCCGCATCACGGTCGAAATGTACGAGTCCTACCTGCTGGAGCGATATGAGTTGACGGCCAGTGAAGACATCGAAGCGGAGCCGGTCTTTCGCCGGCTATAGAGGCTGTCTCCGGACCGCCAGGCGCAAGCACAGGCGTGTCCGAGATTCGAAGGATTCGCCATTACTTCTCTTGCGCGGGATCTCTCCCTGGCCGTAATATAGGTTACGTACTGTCTCGACCGGGGCGTAGCCACACCGGAATCACGGGAGGACGAAGTGACTGACCAGACGACCTACGAGCCTATCCCGCAACCGCCGGGGTATCCGGTGTTGGGAAACCTCTTCGACGTGAGGGGTGCGGAGACTCCCATCCAGGCTCTGATGAAGCTCGCGCGCCAGTATGGTCCGATCTTCCAGCTCCGCGTGGGCGCCAACAAGCTCAACGTGGTTTCCGGCTTCGATCTCGTGGACGAGTTGTGCGACGAGGAGCATTTCGACAAGATGCTGGGCAAGGGATTGATCAGCGCCCGCGCCCTCGCCGGCGACGGGCTGTTCACATCCTGGACCCACGAGCCCAACTGGAAAAGAGCCCACAACATACTGCTGCCCAACTTCGGCATGCGCGCGATCCGGGACTACTTCCCGATGATGACGGACCTCGCGATGCAGTTGGTGCAGAAGTGGGAGAGGCTCAACCCCGAGCAAGAGATAGATGTCCCGGCGGATATGACCCGGCTGACGCTGGACACCATAGGCTTGTGCGGCTTCGGCTACCGGTTCAACTCCTTCTATAGCGAAGAGCCCCACCCGTTCGTCGCCAGCATGGTTCGCTGCCTGAGCAGTTCCATGCAGCGGCAGACCCGTTTGCCGATCGGGGAAAGGTTGAGGATACGCGAGCACCGGCAGTTCCAGGAAGACACCACGTACATGAACTCTGTCGTCGACCAGATCATCGCCGAGCGCAAGGCCGGCGGAGGCGAACCGGAAACGAAGGACCTGCTGAGCTCCATGCTCACCGGGGTGGATAAAGAGTCCGGTGAGAGCCTCAGCGATATCAACATCCGTTACCAGATCATCACGTTCCTCATAGCCGGCCACGAAACCACCAGCGGCCTGCTCTCGTTCGCGCTGTACTTCCTGCTCAACAACCCCGAGGTGCTCACCAAAGCCTACGAAGAGGTAGACCGGGTGCTTGGCGATGACCTGTCGGAGACGCAGCGACTCCTTGAGCACCTGCGATACGTCTCCCAGGTGCTCAAGGAGTCGCTGCGTCTCTGGCCCACCGCGCCCGTCTTCAACCGGCACCCTTACGGGCCAACGATTCTGGGAGGGAAGTACCAGGTCGACAAGCAAGACGCGCTCACGGTGTTGAGCCCGATGTTGCACCGCGATCCGGCGATCTGGGGCGATGATGTCGAAGCGTTCGATCCGGACAGGTTCACACCCGAGGCGGAACAGAGTAGGCCGGCCAATGCCTACAAACCTTTCGGAACCGGGCAGCGGGCCTGCATCGGGCGCCAGTTCGCCATGCTGGAGGCGACGCTCATCTTGGGCATGATCCTGCAACGCTTCGAGCTCGTGGACCACACCAACTACGAACTGAAGCTCAAGCAGACGCTTACGATCAAACCCGACGGCTTCCACATCAAAGTCCGCCCGCGTACGAACCGCTCGGCGGCGCCCGCGCCAGCCGTGACACAGACGGTTATCCAGCAAGAAGAACCCACCGCCCAACCCGCCGTGGTGGTGCAGGGTAGTACCCCTCTGCTGGTCCTCTACGGCTCCAACCTCGGAACAGCCGAAGAGCTAGCGCACCAGATCGCGGACGACGGCAGAACCCACGGCTTCGCGACCACCGTAGCCCCACTCGACGACTACGTGGACAAGCTGCCGAAGGAAGGCGGCGTGGTGATCGCCTCGTCCTCCTACAACGGTACCCCTCCCGACAACGCGATAGGCTTCTTCGACTGGCTGTGCAACGACTCCCTCGGCGTGGACGCACTGAAAGGCGTGAACTACACCGTCTTCGGGTGCGGGGACCGCGACTGGGCCGCGACCTACCAGAGGGTGCCCAAGATGATCGACGCCTCGATGGAGGCGCACGGGGCGATGCGCGTATACCAGCGCGGCGAGGGCGACGCCAGCGACGACTTCGACGACTTCGACGGCCAGTTCCGCGGCTGGTACGAGCACCTGTGGCATCGGGCTCCTCCGCGCAGGCCCTCGGCGCCTCCGTGGAGGAGCCCGATGCCACCGTAAAGGCCCATCGCTACGAGGTGGAGATGGTCTCCGAACACACCGAGGTCAGCCCGCTGGTGGCCGAGTACGACGCGAGGCCGATGAAGATAGTCGCCAACCGCGAGTTGCAGGTAAAGAGCGGCCCGAAACCCTCTGAAAGATCCACGCGCCACATCGAGATCGAGGTGCCCGAAGGCGTGAGTTACAAGGCCGGGGATCATCTCGGGATACTCCCACGCAACGATGAAGAACTTGTGCGCCGCGCCACGACTCGCTTCGAGTTCTCCGATGATGCTCGTATCCGCATCCGCAACAACGCCACGGGCAAGGCTTTCCTGCCCGTGGAGCAGGCGGTCTCCGTACGCGAGCTATTGTCGAACTACGTAGCTTTGCAGTACGTGGCGAGGCGTTCTCAGATAGCGGTACTGGCCGAATATACCGAATGCCCGACGGAGAAGGAAAAGCTGCTCGCCCTCGGTGGCGATGACCCTGACAGCGTGGAGCTTTACCGGAAGGAGGTTCTGGAGAAGAATGTCTCCTTACTCGACCTTCTGGAAGAGTACCGGGCTTGCGAGTTGCCGTTCAACATCTACCTTGAGTTGGTGCCGCCGCTGAAGCCCCGTTACTACTCCATCTCCTCTTCGCCGATGGTAGATCCCAAAAAATGCAGCATCACCGTTGGGGTTGTCGGGGGACCGGCGCGTTCCGGGCGGGGCAGCTACCATGGTGTTTGCTCGTCATACCTGGCGGATCTGCCGGAGGGTGGCGAGGTAGAGGGATTCATACGGCCACCGAGCACACCGTTCGTGCCGCCCGAGGACCCGGCGACGACAATGATCATGGTAGCGGCGGGGACGGGCCTCGCCCCCTTCCGAGGGTTCTTGCAGGAGCGGGCGGCGATCAAGCACGAGCAGGGCAAAGAGGTGGGTTCGTCCCTGCTCTTCTTCGGATGCCGCGATCCCCAGCAAGACTTCATCTACGAAGATGAGTTGCAAAGCTACGCCAGCGAAGGGATAACCAAACTGGAGTGCGCGTTCTCGCGGGTCGAAGGGCAGCCCAGGATGTACGTGCAAGACAGCCTGAAGGACCACCATGAGGAAATGTGGAGCAGCATCGAGGAAGGAGCCGTCATCTACCTGTGCGGCGACGCGAGCAGGATGGCTCCGGCTGTGGAGGAAGCCTTCGTCGGGCTGTACCGGGACGAGACCGGAGCCGGCGAGCAAGAGGGCGAGGCGTGGATGCGGGAGTTGAAAGACTCGCATCGTTACGTGGTTGACGTATGGCCGCGGAACTAACCTCTGGCATGAGCGGCTATCTGCCGATAGCGGAGCATGGTTTGATCGGCGACCTGCACACGGTCGCGCTCGTGGGGACGGAGGGCACGATAGACTGGTATTGTTGCCCGCGCTTCGATGCCCCGAGCCTGTTCGGGGCTATCCTGGACAAGGAGCGCGGCGGCTACTGGACGATCTCCCCAAGCTCCGAGGGATGGTCTGCCAAGCAGCTATACATCCCCGACACCAACGTCCTGGTCACCCGCTTCCTCAGTCCCGGCGGCGTGGGCGAATTGCAAGATTTCATGCCTGTCGCCGCGCAGGGCCACAGGCCACACTGCCTGATCCGGCGGGTCGTCTGCGTGCGCGGAAGGATGCCCTTCCACCTCCAGGTCGAGCCCCGCTTCGACTACGGACGAGAGGCTCACGAGACACGCCTGCACGAGCACGGAGCAGTCTTCGAGTCGCCCGAACTGTCGGTGGCTCTGGGATCGCCGCTGCCTCTGGAGCGCTCGGAGAAAGGCGCCCGTGCGCGCTTCGAGCTGAAGGCTGGAGAGAGCGCGACGTTCATACTGGATCACGTCTCCGACGGAGGAGAGCCGCGAGCCTACGACGAGGAAGACACGCTGAAAGCGTTCGAGGATACCGTGGCGTTCTGGCGGGGCTGGCTCTCGCGCTCGCGCTACACCGGGCGCTGGCGCGAGATGGTGCATCGCTCCGCCCTCACCTTGAAGCTCCTGACTTATGCCCCGACAGGGGCCATCGTGGCCGCGCCGACGACGAGCCTGCCCGAACAGATCGGCGGTGAGCGCAACTGGGACTACCGGTACACCTGGATCCGGGACGCCGCCTTCTCCCTCTACGCCCTCTTGCGCCTGGGCTTCACAGACGAGGCCGCGGCGTTCATGAACTGGCTGACCGAGCGATTCAGGGACGGTCGTTCCAACGCCGCGGGACCACTGCAACTCATGTACGGCATTGATGGGCGCGCGGACCTCACGGAGGAGACGCTGGATCATCTCGAAGGTTATCGGGGCTCCGCGCCGGTACGCATCGGCAACGGCGCCTACGACCAGTTGCAGTTGGATATCTATGGCGAGCTTATTGACTCGGTCTACCTGTACAACAAATACGGCACGCCGATCTACCACGATGCCTGGGAAGACCTCTCGCGCGTCGTCGAGTGGGTGTGCGGGCACTGGGACGAGGCCGACGAAGGCATCTGGGAGACGAGGGGTGGCCGCAAGCACTTCCTCCACTCCAGGCTGATGAGTTGGGTCGCTATAGAGCGGGCCATAAGGATGGCGCGGCAGCGTGGGTTGCCGGCCAATTTGGCGCGTTGGATCCCCGAGCGCGACCGTATATATCGGCAGATCATGGACCGCGGCTGGAATCCTGAACGCGGGGCGTTCGTGCAGCACTACGACACCGACGTACTCGATGCCTCCGTCCTGCTAATGCCGCTCGTCAAGTTCATCGTCCCGACCGACCCGCGCTGGCTCTCCACCCTCGATGAGATCACGGCCGAACTCGTCTCCGACAGCCTGGTCTACCGCTACGACCCCGCCGCCTCCTCCGACGGCCTGGCCGGCGACGAAGGCACCTTCTCTATATGCTCATTCTGGTACGTCGAGGCTCTGGCGCGCGCTGGACGGCTCGATGAAGCGCGACTTATTTTCGAGAAGATGCTCTCCTA